>Ga0154020_10005508_pt1 | contig 14899 bp, 13 predicted proteins | sample Klosneuvirus_201_FD_109709 | JGI IMG/M metagenome (GOLD analysis project Ga0154020, IMG submission 109709) | Active sludge microbial communities from wastewater, Klosterneuburg, Austria - Klosneuvirus_20160825_MG | ecosystem: Engineered > WWTP > Aerobic digester > Activated sludge | place...
GAGGGCCCGCCCTAAGTGTTCGCGACCGGCTTCTTCGTGACCGGCTTCTTCTTCGTGACCGGCTTCTTGGCCGGGTCGAGCAGTTCCTCGGCGTCGACCTCGAGCTCGCGTACCTTCGCGAACCGCGCGACGAGGTGTACGGGCAGCGTCGCGTCGTACCGGAGCCGAACCGTGTCCTTGCCGTGCTTGAAGGGCAAGAGCTCGGGGATCTCCTCGAAGACCCGGGCCGACGCCGGGTAGAGCGAGAGGTGCTCCTTCCACGCCGCGAAGAAGACGAGCGGCTTGCCGTGCAGCTTGTAGGTCGGGATCTTGTACGAGATGCTCTCGACCGCGCGCGGCACGGTCTTCCGGATCACGTTCCGCATGCGCGTGAGTCGTGGGCGCGCGGCCTCGGATTGGGCTGCGATGTAGGCATCGACGGACGCGTAGTCGGTCATGGTCATGGAGGAACTCCTGGGAGACGACGTCTCACGGGCCCATCGTACGACGCTCCTCGACGAGCTCCCATCGCTCGGTCGTACACCGCGTCGCGAGCTGCTCGTCGTGGGTCACCAGCAAGAGGGCCCCGGGGAACGCGCGGAGCGCGGCCTCGAGGCGCTCGATCGAGGGCAGATCCAGGTGGTTCTCGGGCTCGTCGAGCACGAGCGCCCACGCGTGGAGGCCGAGCCCGAACGAGAGCGCGAGCTTGCGCGCCTCGCCGGGCGACGGGTCCTCCGACGTGAGGAGGCGCGCGGGATCGACCCCGAGCGCTGCCACGCACTGCAGCACCCGACCTCGCTGGTCGCGTGGGAGGGCTCGCAGACGCGCGAGGTAGGCCCGACCGTCCGCCTCGCCGAGCGTCTGCGGCAGGTGGAGGACACGATCCGACCCGCTCGCCAGCATCGCGCGGAGCAGCGACGACTTGCCGACGCCGTTCGGGCCCGAGAGCCAGACCCGTCCGTCGCGCGCGAGGCGATACGACCCCTCGGTCAGCACGCGGTCCCCGACGCGCAGCGTCCCCGACCACGAGAGCACCCACGGCCGCGGGCTCGGCGCGTAGCCCAGCATCACCGAGCCACCGAGGCTCTTCTCCACCTCGATCGCCGCGGCGCGCGCCTCGGCCCGCTCGGCCTCGACCTTGCGCCCCGCGACCGCGCGGCCGAGGTGGCCCTCCGCGCGCTCGGCGCGCATCTGCGCCGAGACGCTGCGCGCGTCGGAGTCGCGCGGCCCCTTCATGCGCTGCCCACGAGACAGGCTGCGCTCGGCCGCCGCGTGCGTGCGCCGCGCGTCGACGAGCGCGCGCTTGGCCTTCTTGGCGGCCGCGACGAGCGTCTCGCGCTCGAACGCCCGCGCGTCGTCCTCCGCGCGAAAATGCGCGGCCGCCTCCGAGAACGGTCCCGGGAACGCGCGCACCCGGCCACGCTCGAGCCGCACCGTGCGCGACGTGCAGGCGTCGAGCAGCGCGCGGTCGTGCGACACGAGGATCACGCTCCCCCTCGCCTCGCCGATCACGGCCTCGAGCACGGCGCGCGCGTCGCGATCGAGGTGGTTCTGCGGCTCGTCGAGCAAGAGGACGTCGGGCTCGGCGAGCAGCGCCGCCGCGAGCTGCAGCCGCTTGCGCTCGCCGGGCGACAGCGTCGACCAGCGCGCCAGGTCGTCGCGCGGCGCGGAGAGGAGCGCACAGATGCGCCTCGCCTCTCGGTCGTCCCGCGACGCGAGGGCCTGCACGAGCGCGTCATCGCGTTCGACCGTCTGCGGACAGACGACCACGCGCGCGTCACGAGGCGACAGCTCGATGCGGCCGGCCTGCGGGCGCAGCTCACCCGTGAGCAGCCGCAAGAGCGTGGTCTTCCCCGCGCCGTTCGGCCCTACGAGCGCGGTCGCCCCGCGCTCGAGGTGGAAGGTCACGTGATCGAAGATGGGGGTCGCCTCCGCGTACGCGAAGACGAGCCCCGTGATGGACACGGTAGCCATGCTGGATCTCCCCACGCGCCGAGCGCGTGTACGGTCGAAGACACGAGCGCCGCTGGACGGCGCTCAGGATGACTCGAGGGGAAGATCAGGTGCCCATGGTCGCGTCGACGGGCGCCGACGCGTGAGGAGGATACCACGCGGCGCGGTGCTCGTCGCAGAAGGGCGCGAACCTCCGCGCGGGCCTCCCCGTCGCGCGCTCGACGTCGCTCGTCACGGGCGCGCACGCGCCGGCGCGCACCAGGCGATAGAACCCGACCAGGCGCTCCACCCGCGCCGGGTCGAAGCTCCGCGAGAGCGCCGCCCTCGCCTCGTCGTCGGTCTGCGCGTGGTAGCGAAACGGCCGCCCGGTCGCGCGCGCGATCTCGCGGACCGCCGCCTCGTGGTCGAGCGCCTCGGGGCCGGTCAGGGTGAGGCCCGTGCCGCGGAGGCGCTCTTCGAGCAGCGCGGCGACGGCGACGTCGGCCACGTCACGCGCGTCGACGAAGGAGAGGCGCGCGTCGCCCGCCGGCAGCGCGAGGGTCCCCGTGGCCGCGAGGAGCGGGCCGAGCGGCGGCACCGTGAACACCTGCATGAACCAGTTCGGCCGCAGGTGCGTGAACGCCATGCCCGAGGCCTCGAGCAGCAGCTCCGCCTTGCGCAGACCGAACTCGGGTCGCAGTTCGGCGCCCATCGCGGAGAGGTTCACGACGTGGGCCACGCCCGCGCGCGCCATCGCCTCGATCAGCGGCGCCGCGACCACCTGGGGCGCATCGTCGCCGGGCCGCGCGACCAGGAACACGCGATCGACGCCGGCGAGCGCCGGCCCGAAGGTCGCGGGATCGGTCAGATCGAACCGGACCCAGCCCTCGCGGGGCCGCCGGCCCGCGCACCGGACCGCGCAGCCTCGCGCGACGAGGCCCTGGACGACGTGACCACCGACGAGACCAGAAGCACCGAGAACGAGGGCATGGGTCATGGGATCCTCCTTATGCGATTGATGCATTCACTTTTACGGCGAGCGAAATCGGCGCCGGGCGAGGCGAGCCGCGGAGCGTCAGCGGAACAGCGCGGGCAGCCCGGCGAGGTGGTAACGGGTGTAGTCCTCGAGGGCGGCGCGCAGCTTGGCACCGTCCGCGAAGCGGAGCAGCAGCGCCACCGTGGCCGCGGTGAGGTTGCGGTAGACGGCGTGCAGCGCGGCGCGGCGGGCCTCGGTGACCCGCAACGCAGGATCGAGCTCCCGGAAGTGGGCGATGGCCAGGGTCACGAGCTCGTCGACGAGCTCGTCGCGCAGCCCGTCCCAGCGCGTGCCCTCGGCGCGACCGAGCGCGACGACGATGCGCAGCCGGTGCTCGAGCAGGAACGTGAAGAGATCGGCGGTGGCCGCCGCGAACGCGGGTGACGGCGGGCCGCTCGCGTCGACCACGCCGGCGAGCGCACGGACACGCTTGCGCAGCACGGCACGCATCGAGGCGACGAAGCTCTCCGGCACCGCCGCCTCGAACAGCGCCTCCTTGCCCGGGAAGTACCGGTAGACGTTGCCGGTGGCGACGCCCGCCCGCCGCGCGATCTCGGCGATCGAGGCGCCCCCGAACCCGCGCTCGGCGAGCACCGCGAGCGCCGCCTCGACGATGCGCTCACGGACCTCGTCTTTCTGGTACTGGGCCATCTGCGAACACCTTGTTCGCTTATGTTGCCACGACCACAGCTTCCGTCAAGGCCTCTTCGGCAGGGCCACGTGCGCGAGGAATCCCCGCGCCCGGAGCAGCGACCGGGCGCTGTCTGCCGAGTGCGTCCCCGGACCATCGAGCATCCCGCCGACCAGCAGCCGGTCGCCGACCCGGCGCACGAAGCGCCCCTCGTTGTGGCGAGGGCCGACCGGCACCGACAAGTCCACGGCCGACCCGTCGGCGCGGAGCCAGCGCGCGAAGACCGACGACGCCTCCGAGATGCTGGCGCCCGAAGGGTTCTGGAAGTAGCCGCTGGCACCGACCACGATCACGCCGCCGTCGGCGGCGGGCGCCGCGTCGAAGGCGATGTCCCCCTCCGCCACGTGGAAGTCGCGCACGGTGACCTTCCCGCGCTCGTCCACCCGGGCGACGAGCGCGTCGTGGCCGTTGCCGGACGAGCTCCAGACCTCGTTGCGCCCGAGGACCCAGGCGCCATCGGCGTCCGCGCGCAGGCCGTAGATCTCGTCGGGCTTGTCGGTGGAGATCACGCTGGTACCCAGCCGCGCGCCGTCGGGCGCGAGACGCGCGACGTAGCTGTCGAGCCCGTCCGCGTCGCCGACGATCGGCTCGCCGAACACCGTGGCGACGACCTTGGGATAGCGGCCGTGCGACATCTCCGGGTAGCGCACGCCGACGTAGACGCGGCCGCTCTGGTCGACGTCGACGTGGACCGCGTACTGGGCGTTCACCTGTCCGAAGGTGTCGAAGCTGCCACCGGTGAGGCCGACCGGGGCCATCGACGCCGCCGGGAAGGCCAGCGCGCGGTGGACGATCCGGAGGTCACGGGCCGCCGCGGGGCGCAGCCAGTACACGACCACCGAGTGGCGGGCGGTGCGCGCCGCGAGCACGAGGTCTTCTCCGTGGACCGCGACGCGACCCGTGTCGTGGCTGTGGGTCTCGATCGGCCCACTCGAGGCACTGGGTGCGAGCGCGGGCGGGTCGGTCGCCACTTCGGGGTCCACCACTGCGTGCGACCACTCGAAGCCATCCTTCGCGATACGGACCACGCGATAGCCAGCGTTCGAGGCGAACAGGATCGAGACGGCGCCCGAGGGGTGCACCGCGACGTCGAGCAGCTGCTCGTCGGCGGCCGTCGGGGCGCGGCGCGGCCCATCCTCCCGACCGTCGGGGCCGATCCAGCGCACCTCGCGCCGGGGCAGCCCCTGGTCGACGTGCAAGTCCATGAGCGGCTCGACGAGGACGACGAACCCGCCATCGGCGCGGGGGAAGGCCTTGCGGACGAAGCCCCCGTCGAAGCGCAGGTCGACCGCTGGCGGCTCGGCCGGAGCGTCGGAGGCTCCTTCGGACGGCGCGTCCATGGGAGCGTCGGTGAGGGCATCGGGCGGCGCAGCGTCGAGCGACGCTTCGCCGTTGCACGCGGTCAGGGCGACCGCGAGCAGGAGGGGGCGAGCGAGGGGGTGCATGCGGCCCGCACAAGCAGAACGCGCGCCAGCGCTCGTGAGCCAGTCTGCGCCGAGCGCAGCCGTATCCGGCGACCTCTGCTGCGCCAGCTTCGGCAGGGCAGCCCGCTTCTTCTCGCCGCCGCTGAAGACCGGAGCCGACCGCGTCAGATGAACCAGGCCGGGGCGGGCTCGGGCATGGTCAGGGCCGGCGTCTCGCGTGTCAGCAGGAGATGCGCGTCGCTCACCAGCTCCGGCGCCCGGACCCCGAGGAAGGCGTACGCGAGGCCTGCGCCGGCCATCGCCATCCGCCACAGCGGCGTCGGCGGCACCGCGACCATGGTCCGCCGTACGTAGCCCCGCGGTCGGCCCCGCATCGCCGCGAAGAGCTCGACGCGGGCCTGGGCCTCGTAGGTCGTGAAGGATCGCCAGTCGTGGAGGAACGTGAGCCCACCTTCGCCGACGATGTCGATCTCGTGCTCGAGCATGCGATCGACGGCGTCGACGACGGCCTTGATCCAGGGGACCGAACAGCGCTGGGCCATCGACTGGCTCACCAGCACCCCCCGCCGCGCCCGCCACAAGTAGCCCGCGCCCGGCACCTCGCGGTGGGGCGCCCAGCGGGAGAACGGATCGGCCGGACGCTCCACGCGCAGATGCTGACACCTCCGTGGAGATCGGTCACGGTCCGTGTTGCGGAGTGCGGGCCGCCCCCGGAGAGTCGACTGGTGATTCGCAAACCTCCTCGTCGTGCTCGCCGTCGGCGTCGCCTCCCGCGCCGACTCGGGGACCGCCTGCACGGTGGACGGCCTGCGTTGCGACTACACCGTCTATCCGCCGGGCTGGGCGGAAATGGGTGCGCCTCGAAGACCTCCGTCGAGGGCGACGGCGTTGCCACAGGTGCCCTGCGCTGGCGGCCGGACGGTTTCGCGTTCTGACCGAGGCTGAGCGGCGCGCGGCGTACTTGTCGCTCATGCAGAGCGGCCCCGTCGCACGAGGAGCGGCACGCCGGCGGAGAACGAGCCTTCACGCCGACCCTCCTGCCATGGCAGCCAAGAGCCCAGGCTCCCTTGCCCTCGCCGCGCAGCAGCGACCGCCCGCCGTATCAGGCGACGCCGATCTCCTGCTGCGCCGGCTTCGGCGGGGCAGCGCGCTTCTTCGCGTCGAGCTGGGTGAGATCCACGCTGGTCAGCGCCGAGATCCCGGGCTCGGGCATCGTCACGCCGTAGAGCACGTCCACCATCTGCATCGTGCGCTTGATGTGGGTGATGAGGATGAACTGCGAGCGGTCCGTCATGGTGCGGATGGCGTCGTTGTAACGAGCGACGTTGGCCTCGTCGAGCGGGGCGTCGACCTCGTCGAGGATGCAGAACGGCGAGGGCCGGATCTGGAACATCGCGAAGATCAGCGAGACCGCGGTGAGGGCCTTCTCGCCGCCGCTCATGAGCTCGATGTTGCCGATCTTCTTGCCGGGCGGCTGGGCCAGGATCTCGATGCCGGTCTCGAGCATGTCGTCCGGGTTGGTGAGCTGCAGCGAGGCGCGGCCACCGCGGAACATCTTCGGGAACAGCTCCTGGAACTTGAGGTTGACCGCGTCGAAGGTCTCCTTGAACAGGCGCCGCGACTCGCGGTCCATCTGCTCGATGGCCTTGGCGAGGTCGGCGAGGGCGCGGTCGAGGTCGGCCTTCTGCTCGACGAAGTGCGTGTGGCGGGCCTTGGCCTCGTCGTGCTCGCGCTTGGCGTCCAGGTTGACCGCGCCGAGGCGGTCGATGAGGCCGCCGAGCTCGTGGATGCGGGCGCGGTGCTCCTCGCCCGGGATCTCGCGCAGGTGGTAGTCGCCGATGATGCGGGCGAGGTCGAGGCCGCGGAACTTCTCGCGGACCGAGTCGAGCAGGTTGCGGCGCTCGATGTTGAGCTCGCGGTCCTGCATCTCGTAGCGCACGCGGGTCTTCTCGGCCTCGTCGGCCGCCGTGCGCAGCTGCTTGAGCTCGGACTCGTGCGCGCCCATCGCCGCGCGGGCGGCCTCGTGCAGCGCCTTCTTCTCGACGAGGGCGTCGCGGAGGGCCTGGGCCACCGTGACGAGCCCGTCGAGGCGCTCGCGGCTCGCGAAGAGGAAGCCGGCGAGCTCGCCCTGGCGACGCGCGCCGCCGAGGAGCTCCTCGCGGAGGCGGTCCTCGCGCGTCCCGAGCTCGACCATCGACCGCGAGAGCCGCTCGAGGGCGCCCTCGATGCCGCGGGTCTTCTCCTTGGCGCGCGCGACCTGGATCTTGCGCTCGGTGACGACGCTGCGGCGCGCCTCGACCTCCTGGCGCTTGTCGTCGGCGTCGCGCTGGGCGTCCTCGCCCTGCCCTTCGGTCGCGGACTTCTCGTCGTAGGCGGTGGCGAGGTCGGCGCGGGCGTCGCCCTGCTCGCCCTCGGCCTCGGCGAGCTGCTCGGCGAGGTCCTGGGTCTCGCCGACGAGGGTCTCGAGGCGCTGCCGCGCGCGGGAGAGGTCGTTGTCCGTCGCGCGGAGGTCCTTCTCGGCCGAGACGAGCGCGAGCTCGCCCTGGTGCTCGCTGCGGCGGGCGGCGTCGAGGGCCGTCTGCGTCTCGCTGATCTGCGCGCGCAGGGCCTGGTGCTTCTGGACGAGGTCGGTGACGACGACGTCGAGCCGCGCGACCACCTCGGACAGCTCGCGGGTCTCGCGCTTGCTGTCGAGCATGCCCGCGGCGACCTGCTCGTGCTCGCCGGCGACGACGCGGCCGTCGCGGTGGAACACCTCGCCCTCGAGGGTGACGACCGCGTGCGGCGGGCGATCGGCGAGGCGCTCGCGGACGCGGTGGGCGGCCTCGAAGTCGCGCGCGACGACGATGTCGCCGAGCACCGCGCGGACGATCTCCTGGTCGTCGGGCCGGATCTTCACGAGGTCGGCGAAGTACCCGAGCGCGTCGCCGCTCTCGAGCAGGTCGGCCGGCAGCGCGGCCACGTTCTCGCCGAGGTGGCGGCCCGCGCGGGGGAGGAACGCGGCGCGCCCCTTCTTCTCGTCGCGCAGCCAGTGGGCGAGCTCGATGGCCTTGGCCTCGTCGGTGACGACCAGGGTCTGCAGGTGGTCGCCGAGCGCGGCGGCGAGGGCCTGGGTGAGCTCGGGCGGCGGCTCGACCAGATCCGCGAGCATGCCGAGCACGCCCGGGTCGCGGCGGTGGATGACCGCGCGGACGCCGAGGCCGACGCCCTCGAGGCGCGACTGCACCTCGAGGAGCGCGTGCATGCGCGAGCGCGCGCGCTGCAGGTCGTGCTTGTTGGTGTCGAGGAGCTTCTCGCTCTCGATGACGTCGCGCTTGAGCTGGGTGAGCCGCTGCTCCTGGGCCTCGCGCTCGGTGACGCTGGTGGTCTTGCCCTGGCGGAGGTCGTCGACGGCGCGGGAGAGCTCGGCCTGGCGGGCGACGAGCTCGAGCTGACGGCCCTCGAGATCCTCGCGCTCGGCCTGCAGCTTCTCGCGGCGGACGAGGACGTCGTTCTTGCGGCGGTCGAACCCGGCGAGGGCGGCCTCGGAGCGGGCGATGCGGGCGGCGAGCTCGCTGCTCTTGCGGCGCAGCTCGGCGAGGCGACGGTCGGCCTCCTCGAGGCGGGCCAGCGACTCCTGCATGCGCTCGTCGTCCACGAGCAGCGCGGCCTCGGCGGCCTCGTCGTCGTCGCGGCGGGAGGCGAGCTCGGCGGCGAACCGCTCCTGCTCGCCGCGCAGGGCGTCGCGCTCGCGGCTCACGCCCTCGAGCTCGCGGGCGGCGTCGGCCTCGCGCGCCTTGATGGTCTGCAGGTTGTCGCGGGCGCGGGCGATCTCGGCCTCGAGGGCGGAGACCTCCTTGTCCTTGGCGATGCTCTCCTGCTGCACCAGCTCGAGCGCGTGCTCGGCCTCGAGCGAGGCGAGGCGCAGGCCCTCGAGCTCGGCCTCGCGGGTCACGAGCGCCGTGCGGCGCTGGTCGGCGGTGTCGGTCCACTCGCCGAGGGCGACCTGCACGAACTTCTGCGTCGCGACGATGCCGAGGAACTTGTGCGCGGCCTCGTGGAGGACGAGGTCGTCCTGCTCGCGGCGGTAGGAGAGGTAGCGCTCGGCCTTCTTGGCCTGGCGCTCGAGGGAGCCGAGGTTCTTCTCGAGCTCGGTGACGATGTCGCCGACGCGCAGCAGGTTCTGCTGGGTGAGCTCCATCTTGCGCTCGGCCTGCTTGCGCTTGCTCTTGTACTTGGTGATGCCGGCCGCCTCCTCGATGAGCATGCGCCGGTCCTCGGGCTTGCTCGAGACGATGAGGCCGACCTTGCCCTGCTCGATGATCGAGTAGGCCTTGGTGCCGGCGCCGGTGCCGAGGAACAGGTCGGTGATGTCCTTGAGGCGGACCTGCGTCTTGTTGATCAGGTACTCGCTCTCGCCGTCGCGGTGCAGGCGGCGCGTGACGGCGATCTCGGGGTAGTCCCGGTATTCGACCGGCGCGAGGCCGTCCTTGTTCTCGAAGGTGAGCGTGACCTCGGCGAAGCCCGCGCCGCTGCGCGTCTCGCTGCCGTTGAAGATCACGTCTTCCATGGCCCGGCCGCGGAGGTGCTTGGCGCTCTGCTCGCCCATGCACCAACGGATCGCGTCGACGATGTTCGACTTGCCGCAACCGTTCGGGCCGACGATGCCCGTGACGTCGTGGTCGAACTTGATGACCGTGCGATCGTTGAAGGACTTGAACCCGAGGATCTCGAGCTTGCGGAGCTGCATGGGGGGTACGCTCCCGGCGGGGGTTGCGCCTCGCTCGAACCGCACCCGAGACCAGCTCGGAGGCGGCGCGCCAGAGGACACGCCGGTAGTGACCCGACAAGAACTAGGATGCCCGAGGGGCTCGCGCAAGCCATTTTCCCCCGGAATCGCAAGTGTGCGGAATCCTTTCCTGTGGAAAACCCGCGGAATCCCCTTGCCCAACCTGAGGAAAGGCTCCAGAACAAGGGGAATGTTCGTGCTCGAGCCGCTCTTCGCGCTCCTCACGTGCCTCCTCGTCTACTGGGGGATCGGGGTCTACCGCCGCCACACGAGCGAGTTCGAGCCCGACCCGGACTTCGAGCGCTGGTGCGCGTCGGAACCCCTCCTCATGGCCTTCCGCTGCCGCGGCGACGCCCACGACCTCCGCATGCTGCTCCGCCAGACCATCGCGCCCGACGAGGAGATCCTCAACCTGCGGGGCGGCGCGCCCTGGCAGTACTACCACTACGAGGTCGTCGTCCGGAGCCCGTCCGAGTCGGTGGTGACGGTGCACCTGTGCGCGGCCAAGGTGCAGCGCGGCGAGGGCAAGGCCTGCGTCGACGCGGCCGAGGTCGTCGCGCGCCTCGTCTCCGACCCCGACCTCGCGATCGAGGAGGTCTGGCTGCACGGCCAGCTGCACCCGTCGGACGCCCCCTCGCGCCACCGGGATCGGGTGCACTGGATCGGGCAGGACCCGGAGACCCTCGCGCCGATGATCGGTCAGCCCGTCTGGTCCAGCTCCGAAGCCGCCTGACGCAACCACGCCCTCCCCGAGGGCATCGGTCGATCATGCTCTCTCGCATCGACGACGGAAGCCTCGTCGACTGGACCCTGGAGTACGACGCGAGCCGGCGCCTGGTCGCAGCACGGCGCGCGACGGAGCGGCTCAGCCCCGCCCCTGGTGACGGCGCGCTCGCGGTGTTCCAGGAGTTGCTCGTCGCGCACGCGATTGCCCCGGGGACGACGCGGCTGCTCGTCGATCTACGCCGGGCTGGACTCCGCAACGCGGACGAGGACGAGGCCGCCGAGGCCCGACGGCGCCGCACTCTCAATGCCTTCACCCAGCGCTTCGAGAAGAGCGCATACCTCGTGCGCCTCGCCGTCGGCAAGCTGCAGGTGCACAGGTACGCCGCGGAGGCAGGGGTCACCCTGCAGGTGTTCGACGACGAGGCCCAGGCCCTCGCCTACCTCACCGGCTGAGTCAGGGCTCGGCGGGCGGCTCCCCCGTGGGTGGCTCCCCCGTGGGTGGTTCGCCCGTCGGGAGCTCCACGTGCGGCTGGCTCGCGGCCGGGGCGTCCGCGCTGTCCTTGCCGATGCGGTGCACGTTCGCCGTGTCGACGCCGCTCGCCTCGATGAACTCGCGCACGTCGTCGCGCCCGCACTCGAGCACCTCTTGCGGCGTGCCGCTCGCCACGATCTTGCCGCGCACGAGCACGTGCACGCGGTGGGCGATGCGGAACGTGGAGGCCATGTCGTGCGAGATCACCACGTTGGTCACGCCGAAATCCCGGCGCGCCTGCTCGATCATCTCGTCGACCGTGTGGGTGGTGATCGGATCGAGGCCGCTCGTGGGCTCGTCGTAGATGATGATCTTCGGGTCGAGCATGAGGGCGCGCGCGAGCCCCACGCGCTTGCGCATGCCGCCGCTGACCTCGGCCGGATACAAATCCTCGACGCGCGACTCGAGCCCCAGCGCCACGAGCTTGTCGCGCACCTTCGCGCGGATCTCCTTCTCGGAGAGGCTCGTGTGCTCGCGCAGCGGGAAGGCCACGTTGTCGAAGATGGTCAGCGAGTCGAGCAGCGCCGCGTACTGGAAGCACATTCCGAACTTGTGGCGCACCTCGTTGAGCGCCCGCTCGCTCAGCGGCGCGATGTCCACGCCGTCGATCTCGACGCGGCCCGAGGTGGGCTTCTCGAGCCCGATGAGCAGGCGTAGCAGCGTGGTCTTGCCGGCGCCGGAGCCGCCGATGATGACGTTGGTCTCGCGCTCCCTGCAGTCGAGGTCGACGCCGTCGAGCACGGTGTGCTCGCCGAAGCGCTTGGTCAAGGCGACGCAGCGGACGGGAGGCGGCGCCGCCTCCTCCGCGCTCCGCGCCGCCTTCTTCTTCTTCACAGCGAGGCTTTCGCCTCCTCGATGGCGCCCTCGACCGCGGCGCGCAGCGCGTCGCGTCGCGCCTCGGTGTCGGCCTCGAAGCGCACCACGAGCACCGGCCCGGTGTTGGAGGCCCGCACGAGGCCCCAGCCGTGGTCGAACAGGATGCGCGCGCCGTCCACGTCGACCACGTCGCGCACCGCGAGGCCGTCGACGCTGCCGCCGATGGCCGCGCGGAACTTGTTGCGGACGGCGTCCACGATGCGGAACTTGAGCGCGTCGGGGCAGTCGACCCGGATCTCGGGGGTGACGAAGGTCTTCGGGAGATCGGCGAGCAGCTCGCCGATGGTCTTGCCCTCGCGCGCGAGGATCTCGATGAGCCGCAGCGCCGCGTAGATCGCGTCGTCGTACCCGAAATAGCGGTCGGCGAAGAACAAGTGGCCGCTCATCTCGCCGGCGAGGAGCGCGTGCTCCTCCTTCATCTTGGCCTTGATGAGCGAGTGGCCCGTCTTCCACATGATGGGGCGGCCGCCGTGCTTGGCGATGTCGTCGTAGAGGGTCTGCGAGCACTTCACCTCGCCGAGGATCGCGCCGCCCGGGTGGTCCCGGAGGATGTCGCGCGCGAACAGGGTGAGCAGGCGGTCGCCCCACACGATGCTGCCGTCGGCGTCGATGGCGCCGAGGCGGTCGGCGTCGCCGTCGAACGCGAGGCCCACCTGCGCCTTGGTCTCCTTCACCTTGGCGATGAGCTCCGCGACGTTCTCGGGCTGGGTCGGGTCGGGGTGGTGGTGCGGGAAGCGCCCGTCCATGTCGCAGTGGAGCGCGACGGGCTCGATGCCTACGGCCTTGAAGGCGGCGAGCGCGAGCGGCCCGCCCGCCCCGTTGCCGGCGTCGACCACCACCGAGATCTTCTGCTTCAGCACGATCTTCTCGCGCATGGTGTCGACGTACGCGGGCTCCGGGTCCCAGCGCTCCACCGAGCCGCGGTGCTCGGCCTTCATGCGCACGCCGGCCTCGACGTGGGCGCGCAGGGCCTGGATCTCGACGCCGTAGATCGAGCCGCTGCGGCGCAGCATCTTGACGCCGTTCTCGTCGCCCGGGTTGTGGCTGCCCGTAATCATCAGGCCGCCGTCGACGCCGAGGTGGTGGACGCTGAAGTAGAGCATCGGGGTCGGGCCGATGCCCACGTCGACCACGTCGACGCCCGCGGCGACCAGCCCCTCGACCAGCGCCTCGAACAGCCGCGGCGACGACAGGCGACAGTCGCGCCCGACGGCCACCTTGGGGCGGGCGCCGTCGGGGAACAGCGTGCGGAACGCGTAGCCGATCCCCTCGAACAGATCGCTCGAGAGGTCACGCTCGGCTTTGCCGCGGATGTCGTACTCGCGGAAGATCTGGGAGGGGAAAGGGGTGCTCATGGTGCTCACTCGCGGCGGATGACGATCTTGGAGATACGGGGCTTGGTGACGGGCGTCTCGCCCTGCACGGGGGTGTTGCCGATCTTGTGGACGGTCTCTTCGGGGCTGCACTCGCCGAAGATGGTGTAGCCGCCGTCGAGCCAGGGGGCGGCGCCGTCGGTGATGAAGAACTGCATGCCGTTGGTGTTGGGGCCCTTGTTGGCCATGCACAGCTGGCCCGCGTGGTCGTGCTTTGCCAGCACCTCGCCGTTGGGCCCCTTCGGAACCTCGTCGGCGAACACGTAGCCCGGATCGCCGGTGCCCATGCCGCTCGGGTCGCCGCCCTGGATCATGAACCCCTTGACCACGCGGTGGAACACCACGCCGTCGTAGGCCGGGCGGCGGACCCAGGAGCCGCCGACCGGGTCCTTGAACGGCTGGATCCCGCGCGCGAGGCCCACGAAGTTGGCGACCGCGACGGGCGCCTTGTCGTCGAGCAGCTTGCAGGAGATCTTGCCCATGTCGGTCTCCAGATCGGCGTAGAGCGTGCCCGCCTTGGCGAGGCCCTCGGTGACCGCCTGGAGCGTGTACGGCGACTTGATGGCCGTGATCGGACCACCGCCGCCGCCCGCGCCGGCCCCGCCGGGGTTCGGAGCGCCCTTGGCGTTCGGGTCCTTGCCGACGATCTCGTCGGGCGCCTGCTTGCAGCCGAGGGACACGAGCGACAGAGCGAAAGTGAGGAGGACCAAGGGGCGCATGGAGCCCGTCGGTAGCACGCGACCGCGGTTTTGTCTCACGGGGGTGGCACGAACGTCGTGCCCATGGCGATCCCGCGCTTCTTGGCGACCCCGGCGGCGAGCTCCACCACGTACTTGCTGAACCCGGACACCTCGACGCCCGACTCGTCCAGCGGTCGCGCCAGCACCACGCCGAGGACCTTGAGATCCTCGCCGATGAACACGATGTCGAGCGGGATGCAGGTGTTCCTCATCCAGAACCGCGCGTGGTGCGACTCGGCGAACACGAACACCATGCCCGCGGTCTCGGCCAGGTGCGTGCGGTACATGAGGCCGCGCGCCTGCGCCGTCTCGGTGCGCGCGATCTCGAGGTCGAAGGTGTGGGTCGCGCCGTCCGGGGTCTGGAACGAGCCCTTGCCCTTGCCGTAGAGGGTGCCGATCTGGCTCGGGTCCGGGTCGGCTGGGCAGTCCTTGGCGGGGGGCGGGATCGTGGGCTCCGCCTTGGGACCCGGCCCGACCACGCTGCTGGCGGGCTTGTTGGTGGGGTCGCGCACGATGGGGCTCGGCTCCTCGGGGGTGCGCGAGCAGGCGGCGAGTAGCACCACCGCTGCGAAGCGCCATCGCATGGGCATGAGGGTTACTGCAGCACGCGGAGGGCGTTGCCGACCAGCAGCTCGTTGTGACTGCCCTGCCGGTAGCCCTGCAGATCGAGCGTGACGTAGGCGAAGCCGTGGCGCTTGCCGGCCGCGACCATCGCGTTGCGGATCTCGGGCTCGAACGCGCGGGCCATCTCGCTGGCCTCGACCTCGATGCGAGCGACCTTGTCGTGCCAGCGCACGCGGAGCTGGCGGAACCCGAGCGCGC
>Ga0154020_10005509_pt1 | contig 14899 bp, 15 predicted proteins | sample Klosneuvirus_201_FD_109709 | JGI IMG/M metagenome (GOLD analysis project Ga0154020, IMG submission 109709) | Active sludge microbial communities from wastewater, Klosterneuburg, Austria - Klosneuvirus_20160825_MG | ecosystem: Engineered > WWTP > Aerobic digester > Activated sludge | place...
CCTGCTGATCCTGTTTCTCGCCCTCAAGCTGCTTGAGATGCGGCGCCCGCGCGACGGGCTGGCCGTGATCTTCCTGTGCTACTTCCTGCTCCTGACCCACTTCCTCAATGCCCAGGGGATGGAGGTCGCCGGGCTGGCCCTGGCGGCGCTGGTGGTGATCACCTCCGCCCTGGCCAGCCTGGCCCATGCCGGCAGCGGCGTCCTGGCCCAGCTGCGCCTGGCAGTGCTGATGCTGGCCCAGGCCCTGCCGTTCATGCTGGTGCTGTTCCTGCTGTTCCCGCGCGTCCAGGGCCCGCTCTGGGGCATGCCGGTGGATGCCTACAGCGGCATGACCGGACTGTCCGAGAGCATGTCGCCCGGCGACATCAGCAGGCTGATCCAATCCGGCGAGATCGCCTTCAGGGTGAGATTCGAGGGGCAGATCCCGCCGCAGCCGAGCCTGTACTGGCGCGGTCCGGTGCTGGGCAACTTCGATGGCCGCAGCTGGCGCGCCAGCCTGGCGCGGGAAAAAGTCGGTCTCCCGGATACGGCGACATCCCAGCCCGTCGGCTACGAAATCACCCTCGAGCCGCACAACAAGACCTGGCTATTCGCCCTGGAAATTCCGGCATCGCTGCCCGCCGGCGCCAGCCTGTCGCGCGAATACCTGATCCAGGCCAGGGCGCCAGTGCGCAGCCGGCTGCGCTACGCCATGCAATCCTCCCCCGGGGCCGGCCACGATCCGGGCGAATCGGCGGTCTCGCTGCGGCGCTACCTGTCCCTGCCGCCGAACAACCCCCGCACGCAGGCGCTGGCCCAGCAATGGCGGCGCGAAGCGACGGATCCCGAAGCGGTGATCCGCCGCATGCTGGAGCACTTCCGCCAGGAGAGCTTCTTCTACACCCTGACGCCGCCGCTGCTCGGCGAGAACAGCATCGATGAATTCCTGTTCGGGACCCGGCGCGGATTCTGCGAACACTACGCCTCGGCCTTCACCTTCGCCCTGCGCGCGGCCGGCATCCCGGCCCGGGTGGTCACCGGCTACCAGGGCGGCCAGCGCAATCCGGTGGACGGCTATCTGATTGTCCGCCAATCGGATGCCCATGCCTGGGCGGAAGCCTGGCTGGAGGGGCGGGGCTGGGTGCGGGTCGATCCGACCGCCGCCATCGCTCCGAGCCGGATCGAAGCCGGCCTGGCTTCCGCGATGCCGGCCAGCGAAGCGCTGCCGTTCATGGTGCGTGCCGACTTCTCCTGGCTGCGGCAGCTGCGCTTCCGCTGGGAGGCCGTCGGCAATGCCTGGAACCAGTGGGTGCTGGGCTACGACCCGCAGCGCCAGCGCGAAGTGCTGTCGCGCCTCGGCATGCGCGAGCCCGATTGGCAGGCCATGGCCGCCGCAATGGCCACGCTCTGCGGGCTGCTGCTGCTGGCGCTCACCGCCTGGGCACTGCGCAAGCGCATCCGGCTCGACCCGACACAGCGCGCCTGGAACCGGCTCAGCCGAAAGCTTGGACGCATCGGCCTGGCGCGCCGCCCCTGGGAAGGTCCGGCCGACTACGCCCGGAGGGTGGCGCAGGCCCGCCCCGAACTGGCGCAGTCGATCCAGGCCATCGCCGGACTCTACGTCGATCTGCGCTATGGCAAACTGAACGGCGATGCGCCCAGCCAACGCCTGCGGGGACTGGTATCCGGACTCGACATCGCCGTTTCGAAATGATCAGAAGCCTGGCCTGCGCCCTCGCCCTCGCGTTCGCTCTGCCCAGCACCGGCTGGAGCGGCGGTTTCGCGCAGCGCGAGGAAGTGCGGACATTCATCGACGAGATGCACGACAAGCACGGCTTCGACCGGGCCCGGCTCCTGCGCCTGTTCGACCGGCTCCAGTCGCAGCCGAGGGCGCTCAAGGCCATTCTCCCGCCGAAGGATCCGGCCGCCCGCTCCTGGCATGCCTACCGCGCGCGCTTCCTCGAGCCGACGCGCATCGAGGGCGGGCTGCGCTTCTGGGAAGCCCATCGGCCCGTCCTCGAAGCCGCCCGCGACGCCTATGGCGTGTCCGAAGAAATCATCGTCGCCATCATCGGCATCGAGACCATCTACGGCCGCAACCAGGGCAAGTTCCCGACCCTGGCCACCCTGGCCACCCTGGCCTTCGACTATCCGCCGAGGGCCGAATTGTTCCGCCGCGAGCTGGAGTCGCTGCTGCTGCTGGCGCGCGAATCGCGACGCAGCCCGCTGAGCTATACGGGTTCCTATGCGGGCGCTCTCGGCATGCCGCAATTCCTGCCCAGCAGCATCCGCAACTGGGGCGTGGACTTCGATGGCGACGGGCAGGTGGACCTGGCGGCGAGCAGCGCCGACGCAATCGGCAGCGTCGCCCACTTCCTTGCCAGCCACGGCTGGGAAGCAGGCGGGCCGATCGCCGTGCCGGCCAAAGTGGCCGGCGAAGGCCATCTGGCGCTCATCGATGCCGGCATCCTGCCGCGTCTGCTGCCCACGGAAATGGGCGCCTTCGGCGTCAGCGCGGCGGATGCCTCGCCACAGCCTTGCGCCCTGATCGATCTGGCGACCCCGGACGAGGCCACTGAGTTCTGGCTGGGCTACCGCAACTTCTACGTCATCACCCGCTACAATCGATCGAGCTTCTACGCCATGGCGGTCTACGCCCTGGCGCAGGAATTGCGGAACGAACGGGAAACGCGGCTGGCCGCGTCGCGCTAGAGCAGCACATCCTTCGAGACGCCGTGCCGCTTGAGGATGCGGCGCAACTGGGCCAGCGCTTCGATCTGGATCTGCCGCACCCTTTCCCGGGTCAGGCTCAGGCGCTCGGCCAGCTCCTCCAGGGTCGCCACCTCGCCGCCATTCAGGCCATAGCGCGACTCGATGACCTGGCGCTGCTTGTCGCCGAGCATGCCGATCCACTCGCCGATCAGATGCTCCACCTCGGCGGTGTGAATCTGCATCTCGGGCGTCAATGCGGACTGGTCGGCCAGGGACTCGCCGATCGACAGGCTCGGGTCGATGTCCAGCGGCGCATCGAGCGAAGCCACGTGCTCGTTGAGGGCCAGCACCTGGCGCACCTCCTCCACCGGCTTGTCGAGCAACTGGGCAATTTCCTCCAATCCGGTCTCGCGGGCGCTGGCCGCTTCGAGATGGCGCATCGCCCGCAGCACGGCATTCAATTCCTTCACCACATGCACAGGCAGGCGGATGGTGCGCGACTGGTTCATGATGGCCCGCTCGATGTTCTGGCGGATCCACCAGGTGGCATAGGTGGAAAAGCGGAAACCGCGTTCCGGGTCGAACTTGTCCAGGGCGTGGATCAAGCCGAGGTTGCCCTCCTCGACCAGGTCGAGCAGGGGCATGCCGCGGTTCAGGTAGTGCTTGGCGATGTTCACCACCAGCCGCAGGTTGTGCTCGATCATCTTCTGTCGCGCCGGCTCGTCGCCCGTCCGGACAAGTCGGGACAGCTTCAGCTCCTGTTCCGCCGTCAGCAGCGGATTGACGCCTATCTCGTTCAGATAGAGCTGGGTGACATCGTTGAAGAAATCCGGCTCGGCAACCTGCGCCGGCTCAGGCGCGGCCGGTTCCGCGAGTTCGCCTTCATCGGACTGAGGCTCGTCTTGCATGGCCTACCTTGGCGGCAGCGCCTTGAGCGGATCGATGGGCTTGCCCTGGCGGCGGATTTCGAAATGCAGCTTGGGCTGGTCGGCGTCGCTGTCGCCCAGTTCGGCAACCCTCTGCCCCTTGGCAACCTGCTGATTTTCCTTGACCAGCAACTTGCTGTTGTGGGCATACACGCTGATCAGGCTGTTGGCGTGCTGCACGATGACCAGGTTGCCATAGCCGCGAATGCTGCTGCCGACATAGGTCACTTTGCCCGCTTCGGCCGCATGCACGGGATCGCCGATCCGGCCCCCGATGTCGATGCCCTTGCTGCCGCCCTCGACAAACGCCCCGATCACCTTCCCCGCCGCCGGCCAGGCCCAGTTCAACTCGCCCGTGCCGGCCGGGGCCTCCGTCGGCTTGGGCTCGGGTTTGATGGCCGCCGCCGGCGGCGGTTCGCTGCGAGCCGCATTGTCCTTCTGCACCGCCGCCAGCGCCTGCTCCGTGAAAGGCTGCTTGCCGCCCTTCGGCTCTCGCTTCAGCGCCTCGGTATTGGCCTGCGGGCGCGAGGTGGCGAGCGGCCGTACTTCCACTGCGGGCGGCGTGTCTATGGGCCTGGCCACCGCCACCCCCTCGGGCGGCACCACTCGCAACTGCTGGCCGACACGGATCATGCTCGGGTTGTCTATGTTGTTCCAGGCGGCGACGTCCCGATATGACTGGCCATGTTCCAGCGCAACGCTATAGAGCGTTTCTCCTTTCTTTACGGTGTGGTACTCGCCAGCCTTGGCGGCCGGGGCCGCCGCCGGCGCCCTGGCTGGTGCCGCGCCGCGTTCGATCACCGGCGCCGATGATTTCGATGCGCAGCCAGCCAGGCCGGCTGTTAGCGCGGCGCACAGGAGGTAGGATCGGATGTGGATCGCCATGCCTATTCGACTCCGGCAACAAGTGGGACGAAACGCACCGGATCGAGGCGGGTTTCGACATAGCCGCGCGCGCTGCGCTCAACCTGGCAAAGGCATTGCTCGGTCCCGCCCAGGGGCAGCAGCATGCGTCCGCCTGGGGCCAATTGCGCCATCAGGGGCGGCGGCACCTTGGCGGCAGCGGCGGCAACGATGATTGTATCGAATGGCGCGGCTTGCGCCAGACCCTGCGTGCCATCGGCATGTTTGAGCCGGACATTCGGCAAGCGCAACTGGCGCAGGTTGGCACGCGCCTTGTCCAACAGCGGCGCGATGCGTTCCACCGCATAGACCTCCCTCGCCAGGCGCGCCAGCACCGCCGCCTGGTAGCCGCACCCGGCGCCGATCTCCAGGGTTTTGCCCAGTTCGCGGCCCACCCGCAGCAGTTCGATCATCCTGGCCACGATGAAGGGCTGCGAGATGGTCTGCTGGAAGCCAAGCGGCAGCGCCGTGTCCTCGTAGGCACGATGCGCCAGCGCCTCCTCGACGAAAATGTGCCTCGGCACCGCCGCCATCGCCGCCAGCACCGCTTCGTCGCGGATGCCCTGCTCGCGCAGGCGCTCGATCATGCGGGCGCGGGTGCGCTGCGAGGTCAAGCCGATGCCGGACAACTCACGCTTCATGCCGATAACCAGCGGTCGACGACGCCGATCCTGGCGGCATGGGTCAGGTCGATCTGCAAGGGGGTCAGCGAAGCAAAGCCGTTCTCCACGGCATGGAAATCCGTGCCCTCGCCGGCATCCTGGGCCAGTCCGGCGGCGCCGACCCAATAGACGGTTTCGCCGCGCGGGTTTACCTGCTTGACCACGCCTTCGGCCTTGTGACGCTTGCCCAGCCGGGTCACCCGGATGCCGCGCAGGGCTTCGGGCGCGATGTCGGGCACATTGACGTTGAGCAAGGCCGGTTCGCCGAGAGGGGATTCCATGAAGCGCTCGACCAGTCGGCGCGTCACCTGCGCCGCGGTCTCGAAATGCAAGGCACGATGGCTGGCCAGCGACACCGCCAGCGACGGCACGCCCAGCAGATAACCCTCGGTTGCGGCAGCCACCGTTCCTGAGTAGATGGTGTCGTCCCCCATGTTGGCGCCGACATTGATCCCCGAAATCACCATATCGGGCAGGTAGTCGAGCATGCCGGTCACCGCGAGGTGCACGCAATCGGTTGGAGTGCCGTTGACGAAATGAAAGCCGTTGGCCGCCTGACGCAGTCGCAATGGCCGATCCAGGGTCAGAGAATTGCTGGCCCCGCTGCGATCGCGCTCTGGCGCCACAACGGTGATCTCGGCGAGATCGGAAAGGGTTTGGGCAAGTAACTCGATGCCGGGCGCGAAATAGCCGTCGTCGTTGGAAAGCAGGATGCGCATGGTATGCCGCGCGGCGATGGCTGCCTCTGGGAAAGAATGGTCGGGGCGGCGGGATTCGAACTCGCGACCCCTTGCACCCCATGCAAGTGCGCTACCAGGCTGCGCTACGCCCCGACTGGAGGCGGATTATAACAGAGTCGACGGGAAGCGTTGCGGCGGTCGCGCGCGTCAGGCGCGCAGCAGCGCGATGATGCCGGCGATCTCGCCGCGCAGCGAGCCGCTCGGCACATAGTCGGCGATAGCCTGGGCCGGAGCGTGCTCTTCGCGAACCGGCCCCTCCTCGAGTCGGTTGCGGGCGCCGCTGATGGTGAACCCCTCGCGGTAGAGCAATTCCCGGATGCGTCGCACCAGCAGGACTTCATGGTGCTGGTAGTAGCGACGGTTGCCGCGCCGCTTGACCGGTTTCAGCTGGGTAAATTCCTGCTCCCAGTAGCGCAGCACGTGCGGTTTTACGCCGCACAGCTCGCTCACTTCACCGATGGTGAAGTAGCGCTTGGCCGGAATCGGCGGCAATTCATCCTTGCTTGCCATGGCTGCTCAGTTTCTCTACCGAGGTCTTGAGTTTCTGGCTGGCGTGGAAGGTGACGACACGGCGGGCCGTAATGGGGATTTCTTCTCCGGTCTTGGGATTGCGGCCCGGACGCTGGGGCTTGTCGCGCAGCTGGAAATTGCCGAAGCCGGACAGTTTGACGCTCTCGCCACGCTCCAGCGCCGTGCGGATTTCCTCGAAAAAACCCTCCACCATGTCTTTCGCTTCGCGCTTGTTCAGGCCGACCTTTTCGAACAGGAGATCGGCGAGTTCCGCCTTTGTTAACGTCATTTCAGCTCCCTATGAACGCAGCTTGGCGGCAAAGTCGCGGCTCGCGGCTTCTATCATTTTGCTCATCGCCGCATCAACTTCACCATCCGAAAGCGTTTTCTCAGTATCTTGCATAACTACCCGGAATGCAAGACTTTTTTTGTCAGGATCGACGCCTTTTCCCTGGTACACATCGAACAAAACCACATCCCGGACGAAGCTTGGCGCAGCCTTGACGAGGGTTTCCTGCAAGGACTCGGCGGCCAGGCCCAGATCGACTACCAGCGCCATGTCGCGCACCACTGCCGGGAAGCGTGAAATTTCACGATGCGCCGGCAGTGCCTGCCGCTGGATGGCATCGAGGTCCAGTTCGAAAACCACCGGCGCCCCGCCCAACTCGTATTTCTGCACCCAGCGCGGATGCAGTTCGCCGATCAATCCGATGGTCCGTCCTTCGACCACCACCGTGGCAGAACGGCCCGGATGAAGAGCCGGATGCGCCAGTCGCTCGAAGCCGACTTGCGTTGGCGCAAGCAGCGCCTCGACATCGCCCTTGATATCGAAAAAGTCGACTCGGCGCGCGGTCACGCCCCATTGTTCCGGCGCCGCCGAGCCTGCCGCCAGGGCAGCGATGCGCTTCGGTTGCAGAAATCCTGCCACCGTATCTCCCTGGCTGTCGCGCAGGAAACACCGCCCGGTTTCGAAAACGCGAACCCGTTCCATGCGCCGGTTGAGATTGACGACAAGGTTATTCACCAGCCCGCCGATCAGGCTCGAGCGCATCACGCCCATCTGACTGGCAATGGGATTGGCCAGCACTGCCGGATCCGGGTTGACGCAAAAGTCCTGTTCCCAGTCGGCATCGACGAAACTGTAGTTCACCACCTCCTGGTAATCACGCGCGGCCAACAAACGGCGCAGGCGCCAGACCGAGCGCAGCTCTTCGCACTTCGGCAGGATGGCCAGGGAGCCTTGGGGGCGCCGCTCGGGGATGTTGTCGTAGCCATGCAGCCTGGCGAGTTCCTCGATCAGGTCTTCCTCGATGACGATGTCGAAACGTTGCGAAGGCGGCGTCACGGTGAGCACATCGCCTTCGCGCCTGAACGGAAAATCGAGCCCGGCGAACAGGCGCGCGACCACCTCGGTCCCCAGCGGGATGCCGAGGATCTTTTCCGCCCGCGGCACGCGCAATCGCACGGCCTCGCGTTTCGGCAGATGCTCCGGCGCCACAGCCTCGGTTACCGGACCGGCCTGTCCTCCGCAGATATCGAGGATCAGCTGGGTGGCGCGTTCCAAGGCTTCCCGGGTGGCTGCAAAATCGACGCCCCGCTCGAAACGATAGGACGCATCGGAAGTGAAACCCAACGCCCGCGCCTTGCCGGCAACCGCGTCCGGAGCAAAGAAGGCGCTCTCAAGGAACAGTTCGGTAGTGACGGCCGAAATGCCGCTCTCTTCCCCCCCCATGATGCCTGCCAGGGCCAGTGCGCGCTGGTCGTCGGCGATCAGGGCTGTGTCGGCATCCGGCGCCACTGATTGTTCGTTGAGCAGCCGCAGTTGTTCGCCCGCTGCCGGATAGCGCACGTGCACCGCGCCCTGCAGGCGGGCGTTGTCGAAGGCATGCAGGGGCTGGCCGAACTCAAGCATGACGTAGTTGGTGACATCCACCACGGCGCTGATGGAACGGATACCGCTGCGCTCGAGGCGCCGCTTCATCCAGGCCGGCGTCGGTGCGCCTGAATCGATGCCGCTCACCACTCGCCCGCAGTAGCGCGGACAGGCCGCCGGGGCATCCAGGACCACGGCCCGACGCGAGTTGCCGGCGACAGCGCATTCCCGAATCGCCGGCATCTTCACCGGCGTTCCGGTCAGGGCGCCGACTTCGCGGGCAATGCCTTTCAGGCTGAGGCAGTCGGCCCGGTTCGGCGTCAGCTTGAGAGTGAACAGCTTGTCGTCGAGCGCCAGGTAGGCGCGGATGTCCTCGCCCAAGGGTGCATCCGCCGGCAAGGCTAGAAGACCGCTGTGGTCTTCCGAAAGGCTCAGCTCGCGTGCCGAGCAGAGCATGCCGAAGGACTCGATGCCGCGCACCTTGGCGGCCTTGATCTTCATCCCTGGCAGTTCGGCGCCTACCAGCGCGCAGGGCACCTTCATGCCGGCGGCGACATTCGGCGCCCCGCAAACAATCTGCAAAGTCTCGCCCTGTCCCGCGTCGACTTTGCAGAGTTTCAGCTTGTCGGCGTCGGGATGGCGGTCGACGACCAGCACCTGAGCCACCACCACGCCGCTGAATGCCTGCGCCACGTTCTGCAGCGCTTCGACCTCCAGCCCGGCCATGGTCAGGGCATGCGCCAGTTCGGCGCTGGTCAGCGGCGGATCGACGAATTCCCTCAGCCAGTGTTCGGAGAACTGCATGGTTATTTGAATTGGGATAAGAAGCGCAGGTCGCCGTCGAAAAACAGCCGCAGGTCGTTCACGCCGTAGCGCAGCATGGTCAGGCGGTCCGGTCCCATGCCGAAAGCGAAGCCGATGTATTTCTCGCTGTCAATGCCCACCGCCTTCAGCACATTGGGATGGACCATGCCGCTGCCGGCGATCTCCAGCCAGCCGGTATGACTGCAGACGCGGCAGCCGTTGCCGTCGCAGAACACGCAGCTCATGTCGATCTCGGCCGACGGCTCGGTAAACGGAAAAAAAGACGGCCTGAAACGTGTCCGCAGTTCGGGCTTCTCAAAGAAATTGCGCAGAAAATCGGTGAACACGCCCTTCAGATCGGCGAAACTGACGTCCTCATCGATCCACAGCCCTTCAACCTGATGGAACATCGGCGAGTGGGTGGCGTCCGAGTCGACCCGATAGACGCGGCCGGGCGCGATGATGCGAATGGGCGGCTTGTGCGTCTCCATGTAGCGCACCTGGATCGGGCTGGTATGCGTGCGCAGCAGCAGGCCGGGCGCATTTTCCAGGTAGAAGGTGTCGTGCATGGAGCGCGCCGGATGGTTTTCCGGGGTGTTGAGGGCCGTGAAGTTGTGGAAATCGTCCTCGATCTCGGGCCCGTCGGCGACGTCGAAACCGATGGAACGGAACAACGCCTCGATGCGCTCCAGGGTGCGCGTCACCGGATGCAGGCCGCCCGTCGGCAGACCCCGACCAGGCAGGGTGACGTCCAGCGCTTCGGCCCGGAGCTGCGCTTCGAGGGCGGCCTGCCGCAGTGCCTCGCGGCGGGTGCTGAGGGCCGTCTCGATCCGCTCCTTGGCGCCGTTGATGGTCGCCCCCGCAAGCTTGCGCTCTTCGGGAGCCAACCGGCCCAGCCCTTTCAACAACTCGGTCACCGTGCCGCTCTTGCCGAGGTAGCGCGCCTTGGCCTGCTCTAGCGCGGCGGCATCGGCTATGCCGGCGAATTCGGCGGTAGCCTGGGCAACCAGTTGTTCGAGATCGGTCATAGATCAAAAAAAGGGAGGCATGGGCCTCCCTTTTTTCCGTTTCTGGGCTTCAGGCAGAGAGACTGGCCTTGGCCTGGTTGGCAATCTGCGCGAACGCCGGCTTGTCGAACACCGCCAAGTCGGCCAGCACCTTGCGATCGACCTCGATGGAGGCCTTCTTCAGGCCGTTCATCAGCACGCTGTAGCTCAGCCCCAACTCGCGCGCCGCGGCGTTGATGCGGACAATCCAGAGCGAACGGAACTGGCGCTTGCGCTGCCGGCGATCGCGGTAGGCATACTGCCCCGCCTTCATCACCGCCTGCTTGGCGATGCGGTAGACGCTGCTGCGCCGGCCGCGATAGCCCTTGGCCTGGTCGAGAACCTTCTTGTGGCGCGCGCGCGCCGTTACCCCGCGTTTGACTCGTGGCATGGTCTGGGCTCCTTAGGCGTAGGGCAGCATGGCGCGGACCGAAGCGACATCCGAGTCATGCACATTGGTGGCCCCGCGCAGATGACGCTTGGCCTTGGTGGTTTTCTTGGTCAGGATATGGCGCTTGAAAGCCTGGGAGCGTTTGACGCTGCCCCCGGCGCGCACCTTGAAGCGCTTGGCAGCGCCGGATTTTGTCTTCATCTTCGGCATCGAAGAACTCCTTTTAACATGGCGCCAGGTGGCTTCCGATCCGGAAGCGCTTCGACAACCTGCAGCCACTTATCCATGGACCTGTCGGCCGGTCCATTCCGCCAATCCGTCCCTCAAGGGAACGAAATAATCAGTGCTTCTTCTCCTGCTTCTTGATCGGCGCCAGCACCATGATGAGCTGGCGGCCTTCCATCTTGGGAAACTGCTCGACCGTGCCGTAAAGCTCGAGGTCGCCCTTCACCCGCTCCAGCAGGCGCACGCCGAATTCCTGATGCGCCATTTCCCTGCCGCGGAAACGCAGCGTCACTTTGGTCTTGTCGCCTTCCTGCAGGAACCTCACCAGGTTGCGCAGCTTGATCTGGTAGTCGCCTTCGTCGGTGCCGGGCCTGAACTTCACTTCCTTGACCTGGATCTGCTTCTGTTTCAGCTTGGCTTCGTGCGCCTTCTTGGCCTCCGCGTATTTGAACTTGCCATAGTCCATGATGCGGCAGACCGGAGGCTTGGCCAATGGCGCGATCTCGACCAGATCCACCCCGGCTTCCTCGGCCATCTTAAGCGCAGACTGAACCGCTACGATACCGACCTGCTCGCCATCCACCCCGATCAGCCTTATTTCGGGGGCGTTGATCTCTTCGTTCAGGCGCTGCGCCTTCTGTTGTGCGATGGTTCGAATCTCCGAAAAATTGAAAATCAGGTCGCCCCTGCCCGCGCATCACGTTCTCGCGTCAGGCGTTCGACAAACGTCTCGAGGGACATTTGCCCAAGGTCTTGACCACCCCGGGCACGCACGGCGACCAACCCGGCTGCCTTTTCCTTGTCACCCACGACAAGCTGATAAGGCAGCTTATGCAAGCTATGTTCTCGTATTTTATAGCTAATTTTCTCGTTGCGCAAATCCGCTACCGCCCGCAGGCCGGCAATGCGTAGCTTTTCCGCAACAGCCCCGGCGTAATCGGCCTGATGCTCTGAGATGTTCATCACCACCGCATGAAGCGGGGCCAGCCACAGCGGGAAGGCGCCGGCATGGTGCTCGATCAGTATCCCGATGAAGCGCTCCATCGAGCCAAGGATGGCCCGGTGCAGCATCACCGGCTGGCGGCGGGTGTTGTCCTCGGCGACATACTCCGCGCCGAGGCGCCCGGGCAGGGAGAAATCCAGCTGCAGGGTGCCGCACTGCCAGACCCGGTTCAGGCAATCCTTCAGCGAAAACTCGATCTTGGGGCCGTAGAAGGCCCCTTCGCCTGGCTGCAAATCGTACTTCAGGCCCTTGGCGTCGAGGGCCTGTGCCAGCGCTGCTTCGGCACGATCCCAGGTCTCGTCGGAACCGAGGCGCTTCTCCGGTCGGGTGGACAACTTGACGAGGATGTCGTTGAAACCGAAATCCGCATATACCTTGCGCAGCAAATCGATGAAGGAGGCGGACTCGGACAGAATCTGTTCTTCCATGCAAAAAATGTGCGCATCGTCCTGGACGAAGCCGCGCACCCGCATGATGCCGTGCAGCGCGCCGGAAGGCTCGTTGCGGTGGCAGGAGCCGAACTCGGCCAGCCTCAACGGCAGGTCGCGGTAGCTCTTGATGCCCTGGTTGAAGATCTGAACATGGCCGGGGCAGTTCATCGGCTTGACGGCGTAGTCCCGCTCCTCGGCCTTGGTGGTAAACATGTGCTCGGCGTAGTTCTCCCAGTGGCCGGACTTTTCCCACAGCACCCGGTCCATCACCTGCGGGGTGCGCACCTCCAGGTAGCCATTGGCGGAAAGCAGGCGGCGCATGTACTGCTCGACCTCCTGCCAGATCACCCAGCCTTTGGGATGCCAGAACACCATGCCCGGCGCCTCGTCCTGCAGATGGAAGAGGTCAAGCTGCCGGCCGAGCTTGCGATGATCGCGCTTCTCGGCTTCCTCCAGCATGTGCAGGTAGGCGTCGAGTTCGTCCTGCTTCGCCCAGGCTGTGCCATAGATGCGCTGGAGCATCTCGTTGCGGGAATCACCGCGCCAGTAGGCGCCAGCCACCTTCATCAGTTTGAAGACCTTCAGCTTGCCGGTGGAGGGAACGTGCGGGCCGCGGCAAAGGTCCACGAAATCGCCCTCGCGATACAGCGAAACGTCCTGATCGGCAGGAATTGAGGCGATGATCTCGGCCTTGTAATGCTCGCCAATGGATTTGAAGAAGCCGACGGCCTTGTCGCGCGGCCAGACTTCGCGCAGCACCGGGAAATCCTTCTTCGCCAATTCGGCCATGCGCACCTCGATCCGCGCCAGGTCTTCCGGCGTGAACGGCCGCTTGTAGGCGAAATCGTAGTAGAAACCGTTGTCGATCACCGGGCCGATGGTCACCTGGGCCTCGGGAAACAGCTCCTTCACGGCATAGGCCAGCAGGTGCGCAGTCGAGTGGCGGATGATATCGACGCCATCGGCATCCCTGTCGGTGACGATGGCCAGGGCGCAGTCCCGCTCGATGCGGTAGCCGGTATCGACCAACCGGCCGTCCACCTTGCCGGCCAGGGCCGCCTTGGCCAGTCCGGCGCCGATCGATGCGGCCACCTCGGCGACGCTGATCGCCTGGGGGAATTCGCGTGTCGAGCCATCCGGCAAAGTTATGATCGGCATGATTCGCCCATAAACGACAAAAGCCAGAAAACCGAAGCCGTAGCGACTTCTGTCCTCTGACTCCTGTCTTCAGTTGGTAGGCGCGATAGGACTCGAACCTACGACCCCCACCATGTCAAGGTGGTGCTCTAACCAGCTGAGCTACGCGCCTGAAAGACGCGCATTGTAGCGGAAACCGCAGCCATTTTCAAAGACGCCGGCCGTTCAGGCTTCCAGCGACGACCACAGGCACCCAGTCTTGCTCTCCTGGCCGATATCGACCAGCAGGCGCTGGTGCTCGGCCAGCTCTTCGGCGCTGGCACGCAAAACGCGCAGGTTCGGGCATTCCAGTTGCGGCATACCCTGCAAAGTCGGGCCTGGCGCGGCATCCAGCTCCATGATCAGGCTGTCCTGCCCCCGGGTCATGGCCAGATAGACCTCGGCCAGCAGTTCGGCATCGAGCAGAGCGCCATGCAGCATGCGTCCGGAGTTGTCGATGGCGTAGCGCTCGCACAGCGCATCGAGGGAGTTCTTGCGCCCCGGATGCAGTTCGCGGGCCAGCTTGAGGGTATCCACCACCCCCGCACAGCATTGTTCCAGCGGCGCCGCCTGTGACAATGCCAGTTCGTTGTTCAGGAAGCCGACATCGAAGCCGGCATTGTGGATCACCAGCTCGGCGCCCTGGATGAAATCGAGGAACTCGGCCGCCACCTCGTCGAATTTCGGCTTGTCATGGAGGAACTCGTTGGTCAGGCCATGGACGGCGAGGGCCCCGGCCTCCACTTCCCGCTCCGGGTTGAGGTAGCGATGGAAACGCTGTCCGGTCAGCTTGCGATTGAGAAGTTCGACGCAGCCGATTTCGATGATGCGGTCGCCCATTCGGTGATCGAGGCCGGTGGTTTCCGTGTCGAGAACAATTTGCCTCACGCTGAGCTGCCTTTCAGAGTCTCGATGCCGCGGCGCGCCAAGGCGTCGGCGCGCTCATTGTCGATGTGCCCGGCATGCCCCTTGACCCAGCGCCATTCGATGCGATGGCGCGCAGCCAGCGCCTCCAGTTCCCGCCAGAGCTCGGCGTTCTTGACCGGCTGCCGGTCGGCGGTGCGCCAGCCGCGCTTCTTCCAGGCATGAATCCACTCGCTGATGCCCTTCTGCACATACTGCGAATCGGTATGCACGCGAACCTGCACCGGGCGCTTGAGCGCCTCCAGGGCGCGGATCACCGACGTCAGTTCCATGGGGTTGTTGGTGGTATCGGCCTCGCCACCGAACAGCGCCTTTTCGTGCGTGCCAGTCCTGAGGAGGGCGCCCCAACCTCCCGGGCCGGGATTGCCTCTGCAGGCCCCATCGGTGTAGATCTCGACCCAATCGATCTCCTTGCTCACTGGCCGTCCTTCTGGATTCTCTGAACCGCCGGCGCCAGGGCCTTGGCGCGCGCCTTGCGATCCTGCCAGGCCGGCGTCAACAGACGCAGTCCATGCTGGCGCTTGACACCTTGCAGGATATAAACCGCACCGGCAATCGGCCACCAGCGATCGCCTGCCAGTTCGAGGAAATGCC
>Ga0154020_10005510_pt1 | contig 14899 bp, 6 predicted proteins | sample Klosneuvirus_201_FD_109709 | JGI IMG/M metagenome (GOLD analysis project Ga0154020, IMG submission 109709) | Active sludge microbial communities from wastewater, Klosterneuburg, Austria - Klosneuvirus_20160825_MG | ecosystem: Engineered > WWTP > Aerobic digester > Activated sludge | place...
CGCCTCGGTCTGCCTGGGGCAACTTTCGCTTGGCGATCCATCCGTACCCAGCAACACAGACGCACGGCCGCGGTGGCTTCTTCATACACGGTGGCGCTGTCGGTGGCAGCGCTGGCTGCATCGATCTGACCGCCCACATGGATCGCTTCGTGCTCGATCTGACCAATGAACTTGATGGCATGCCTCCATGCTTCATTCCCCTGACCGTGAAGTACCACGTGCCCGAACGCAAGGGACGATAGCGCTCGCTACCCTGCTGGCACCAGGACTCGCCGTTGCAGAGGTATCGGACAAGATTCCATCCCTCTTGGAGATTTGGGGGGTTGCCGGGCTGGCGGCGTTTGTGCTGTTGCTCGCTGCACGGTTCAGGCCATGGGTGCTCTTGCCCACCTTGCTCCTTGCCACCATGTGGTTCATGGCGCTCTTGGTTGAAATCCACGCGCCCGACGTCGGTCCTGCCGTTCTTCGCGAGCAGGGGCTCGTGTACGTCATGCAGGCCTACGCCGCCGGCGCGCTGATCGTCGGCGGTGGCCTTGTAGGTTGGACTTGGAGGCGCCGTGCGATGCAGGCCGCGAGTACATTGGCGATCAAGTAGCGCTGACCACAACTGCTTGTCGCCAGTGCATCAGCGACCGCACGCGTTGCCGTACCATTTCGGTATCTGCACCCGCCGTGTCACCCTTGGCGCCATGATTTTTCGTCGTTCTGCCGGTCGTTCCATTCGCCCCTTGCTGCTGGCGGTCATCGTCTGCGGATCTGCTGCTGCCCAGCCGACGACTGCGGCAGAACCCGGGTTGGTCGATCGCGTGCGAGGTACGGTCGTCAGGGGTGCAAGCGCCGCCGCATCGGGCATCGAGAAGGGCGCACGGGCTGTGGAGCGTGGTGTTCAGAGCGGCGCCAGTGCGGCTGCACAGGGCGTACGACGGGGCGTGGTGGCAGCGGCCAGCAGCGTGGAGCGCGGCGCACAGGCTGTGGCCCGCACCGCTGGCACCGTGGCCCAGAAAGCCAGCGGCAGCGCGTCTCAGCCGGCTGAGAAGTAGCGCTGGCGGCCCGGCCTCGATGCGCTATCGCGCGACGCGGCGAAGTGCCGGTGCCCTGAATGAACTATCGCGCCAGCACCGGTTTCAGCGCCACCCCGGTATGGGTGCCCTGCTCCACCAGGTGCTCGGGTGTGCCGGCAGCGACGACGCGCCCCCCGTTCGCACCGCCTTCCGGGCCGAGGTCGATCACCCAATCGGCTTCGGCGATGACGTCGAGGTCATGCTCGATCACCACCACGCTGTGGCCACCGTCGACCAGCCGGTGCAGCACCCGGATGAGGCGTTCGACATCGGCCATGTGCAGGCCCACCGTGGGCTCGTCGAGCACATACAAGGTGTGCGGCGCGCGCGGTCCGCGCCGCGCGGCACGAGCGTCGGCGGCGGCCTCGGTGGACAGCGGCAGTTCGTCGCGAACCTTGGCCAGTTCGGTGACGAGCTTGATGCGCTGGGCTTCCCCACCCGACAGCGTGGGCGACGGTTGGCCCAAGGTGAGGTAGCCCAGTCCCACGTCCTGCAGCAGCCTCAACGGGTGGGCGATAGCGGGCATGCTGGCGAAAAACTCCGCCGCCTCATCGACTTCCATGCGCAGCACCTCACCGATGCTGCGCCCACGCCAGCTCACGGCCAGGGTCTGGGGGTTGAAGCGCATGCCGTGGCACTGGTCGCACGGCAACTTTACGTCGGGCAGGAAGCTCATCTCGATGGTCCGCAAGCCCTGGCCCTCACAGGTCGGGCAGCGGCCCTCGCCGGTGTTGAAGCTGAAGCGGCCGGCGGCATAGCCGCGCGCTTTGGCCTCCAGCGTCTCGGCGAAGAGCCTGCGGATGGCATCCCAGAATCCGATATAGGTGGCCGGGCAGGAGCGCGGGGTCTTGCCGATGGGCGTTTGGTCGACCTCGAGCACGCGCTCGACGAGTGCGGCGCCCTCCAGCCCCGCGCAGCCCAGCCACGTCGGCATGGCCGCGTCGGCGCCGCGGCCCGCGCGCCCGCCCGTGCCGCGCGCGGCCAGCGCGGCCTGCACGTTGGCCAGCAGCACGTCGCGCGCCAGCGTGCTCTTGCCCGACCCCGAGACGCCGGTCACGGCCACCAGGCGCTGCAGCGGCACAGACACGTCGATGCCCTGCAGGTTGTGCAGCCGGGCGCCGCGCACCGCCAGGTTATCGGTGGCGAGGTTCACGCGCCGCCGCGGGCGCAGCGGATGGCGCAAGGGGTGCGCCAGCAGACGGCCGGTGACCGAAGCGGGCTCAGCCTGCAGCGCAGCCACAGTGCCCTGCGCCACCACCTGCCCGCCCCGCCGGCCGGCGCCGGGGCCGATGTCGATGAGGTGGTCGGCACGTCGAATGGTGTCCTCGTCGTGCTCCACCACCACCAGCGTGTTGCCCTGCGCGCTCAGTCGCGCCAGCGCGCGCAGCAAGATGGCATTGTCGCGTGGGTGCAGGCCTATGGTGGGTTCGTCCAGCACGTAGCACACGCCCTGGAGATTGCTGCCCAGTTGAGCGGCCAGACGGATGCGCTGCGCTTCACCGCCGGACAGCGTGGGCGCGGCCCGGTCCAGCGTGAGGTAGCCCAGGCCCACGTCCTCCAGGAAGGCCAGCCGCGCCGCCACCTCGGACACGACGTCGCGCGCAATCGCGGCCTCGCGCCCCAGCAGCTGCAAGCCCTGGGCCCAGGCGCGCGCCTGGCCGACCGACCAGCGCGCCACCTCGCTGATGGCGTGGCCGTCGAAGGTGATGGCGCGTGCCACCGGGTTCAGACGGCTGCCAGCGCAATCCGGGCAGGGCATGTCGGCCAGGTCGTCGAGCTCGGGCTCGACCCCCGCCAGGCGCTGCTCGCGGCCGCTGGCGTCATCGTCGCGGCGGCTGTCGTCGAGTGCGCGCCGTTGCTCGCGGCTGAGCGCCAGCCCGGTACCGACGCAGCTGGTGCACCAGCCGTGCGCGCTGTTGTACGAGAACAGGCGCGGGTCCGGCTCCGGGTAGCTGGTGCCGCATTGCGGGCAGGCGCGGCGCGTCGAGAACACCCGCATCGTGCCGATGCCAGCGCTGGTCCGGCCCTCGCGCAGCGCCTCCTGCAGCCCATCCAGCGGCGCCAGCACATGCAGCACGCCCTTGCCGAGGTCAAGCGCACGCGCCAGCAGCTCACGCAGCGCCGGCTCCTCGTCGACGCGCACCGTGAGGTCGCCCACCGGCAGTTCGATGGTGTGTTCGCGGAAGCGGTCCAGCCGCGGCCAGGGCTCGACGCGCAGGAACTCGCCATCGACCCGCAAGTGGGTGTGGCCGCGCGCCTTGGCCCACTTGGCCAGGTCGGTGTAGACGCCCTTGCGCGCCACCACCAGCGGCGCGAGCAAGCCCACGTGGCGGCCGGCATAGTCACGCAGCAGCTGCGCGGCGATGCTCTCCACGCTCTGCGGCCGCACCTCTGCGCCATCGTGCACACAGCGCTGCAGGCCCAGCTTCACCCACAGCAGGCGCAGGAAGTGCCAGACTTCGGTGGTGGTGGCCACGGTGCTCTTGCGCCCGCCACGCGACAGCCGCTGCTCGATCGCCACCGTGGGCGGAATCCCCCAAACGGCGTCGACTTCAGGGCGACCGGCCGGCTGCACGATGCTGCGCGCATAGGCGTTGAGGCTCTCGAGGTAGCGGCGCTGGCCTTCGTTGAACAGGATGTCGAAGGCCAGCGTGCTCTTGCCGGAGCCCGACACGCCGGTGATGACGCTGAAACGCCCGCGCGGAATCTCGACCGTGAGGCCGCGCAGGTTGTGCTCGTGTGCGTTGACGATGCGGATGGCCTCGCTGCCCTGCTCGCGCAGGCGCTGCTGCAGCGGTAGGCCATCGAACGCCGCATCGCGCTCGCGCGTGCCCAGAGCGCCGTCGTACTCGCGCAGCGCGCGCCCGGTGTGCGAGTGCGGATGCGCCCGCACGTCCTCCGGCGTACCGGTACAGACGATGTGCCCGCCGTCCTCGCCGCCCTCGGGCCCGAGGTCGATGATCCAGTCGGCGCTGCGGATGACGTCGAGGTTGTGCTCGATGACGATCAGCGAGTGCCCGGCCTCGAGCAGGCGCCGCAGCGAGCGCATGAGCTTGGCGATGTCGTCGAAGTGCAGGCCGGTGGTGGGCTCGTCGAACAGGAACAGCGTGCCCTTGCGAGCGGCCGGCTGGCGCGGTCCCTGGGCGGCATCGGCCAGGAAGCCTGCAAGCTTCAGGCGCTGCGCCTCACCGCCGCTGAGCGTGGGCACGGGTTGGCCCAGGCGCAGGTAGTCCAGGCCAACGTCGATCAGGGGTTGAAGCCGCATCAAGACCGGGCCATCACCCGCAAAGAAGCGGCACGCCTCGGCCACGGTGAGCTCCAGCACATCGGCCACGGACAGGGGCCTGTCCTCGGCGGCCGGGCCGCCGCCCAGTAGCCGCTCGAGCTTCACCTCCAGCAGCTCGGCGCGGAAGCGCTTGCCGTCGCAATCGGGGCAGCGCAGATACACATCGGACAGGAACTGCATCTCCACATGCTCGAAGCCCGAACCGCCACAGGTGGGGCAGCGGCCGTCGCCGGCATTGAAGCTGAACATGCCAGCGCCGTACTGGCGCTCAACGGCCAGCGGCGCCTGCGCGAAGAGCTTGCGGATCTCGTCGAACGCGCCGACATAACTGGCCGGGTTGCTGCGCGCGGTCTTGCCGATGGGCGACTGGTCGACGAACACGGCGTCGGCCAGCCAGTCGGCGCCGAGCAGCCGGTCGTGCGCGCCGCTGGCCTCGGCCGGCTTTCCGAAGTGGCGCAGCAGCGCCGGCACGAGCACGTCCTGCACCAGCGTGCTCTTGCCCGACCCCGAGACGCCAGTGACGACCACCAGGCGCTGCAGCGGAAACTCGACATCGAGCTGGCGCAGGTTGTGCTCGCGCGCACCCTCGAGCAGCAGCCGCGGCGTGGCCTCGCCTACATGGCGGCGCAGCCCCAGCCCGACCTGCTTGCGCCCACCGAGGTAGGCGCCGGTCAGCGTGTCGGCATGGCGGGCCTGATCGGGCGTGCCGTCGAAGACGATGCGCCCGCCTCGCTCGCCCGGGCCCGGGCCCATGTCGATCAGCCGGTCGGCAGCCAGCATCACCGCCGGGTCGTGCTCGACGACCACCAGCGTGTTGCCCGCATCGCGCAGCCGGTGCATGGCCTGCACGATGCGGTTCATGTCGCGCGGGTGCAGCCCGATGCTCGGCTCATCGAGCACGAACAGCGTGTTCACCAGCGAGGTGCCCAGCGCAGTGGTGAGGTTGATGCGCTGCACCTCCCCGCCCGACAGCGTGCGGCTCTGCCGATCCAGGCACAGGTAGCCCAGGCCGACGTCGCACAGGTAGCTCAGCCGCGTGCGGATCTCGGCCAGCAGCAGCTTGAGCGCTTCGTCCAGCAGCGCATCGGGCAGTTCCAGCCGCTCGAAGAATCGCTGCAGTCGATGCAGCGGCAGCATCATGAGATCGTGCAGGCACAGCCCGGGCAGCGCCTGCAGCTGGTCCGCGCTCCAGGCCACGCCCGCGGGCAGGAAGGCCGCCTTTGCGCCGACGCCCTCGCCCAGAGCGCGCCGGGCATCGGCGGCGCTGCCCAGGCGCCACAGCAGGGCCTCGGTCTTCAGGCGCGCGCCGCAGCAGTCCGGGCATGGCGTGTAGCTGCGGTACTTCGACAGCAGCACCCGGATGTGCATCTTGTAGGCCTTGCTCTCCAGATAGCCGAAGAAGCGTCGCACGCCGTACCAGTGCTGATTCCAGTTGCCGTTCCAGTTCGGGCTGCCCTCGATCACCCAGGCCTGCTGCGCCGGCGTGAGCTGGTTCCAGGCCGTGTCGCGCGGAATGCCGGCCTCGCCCGCGTACTTGATCAGGTCGTCCTGGCACTCCTTCCAGGCTGGCGTCTGGATGGGCTTGATGGCCCCGGCGCGCAGCGTCTTGCGGTGGTCGGGAATCACCAGGTTCAGGTCGACACCGATGACGCGTCCGAACCCACGGCAGGTATCACAAGCTCCCAGCGCCGAGTTGAAGCTGAACAGCGCCGGCTGGGGCTCGGCATAGCGCAGCTCACTCTCGGGACAATGCAGGCCGCTGCTGTAGCGCCAGACCTCGGCCACCGCCGGTTCGCCGTCTGCGCTTGCCGCCAGCACGTGCGCGTCGACGCGGCCACCGCCGCGGCGCAGCGCCAGCTCCACGGCCTCGACCACGCGCGCCGGCTCTGCAGTGCCCAGGCGCAGGCGGTCGGCAACGACATCGAGCACCTTGCGGTTGCCGACCACCCGCTCGCCTTGCACCCGTGCGAAGCCGCTGGCGGACAGCCACTGCGCCACTTCGTCGGGCGTCACCTGCTCGGGCAGCTCCACCGGAAAGGTGATGACCACCCGCGGGTCGCCAGCGGCCTCGGCACGCACGCGCAGGTCGTCGTGGATACTGTGCGGTGTGTCGTGGCGCACGCGTTGCGCGGTCTGGCGGTCGTAGAGCTCGGCGGCACGCGCATACAGCAGCTTGAGGTGGTCGTTGAGCTCGGTCATCGTGCCGACCGTGCTGCGGCTGGTGCGCACCGGGTTGGTCTGGTCGATGGCGATGGCCGGCGGCACGCCGTCCACCTGGTCGACCGCCGGGCGGTCCATGCGGTCGAGGAACTGGCGCGCGTAGGCGCTGAAGGTCTCGACGTAGCGCCGCTGGCCCTCTGCATATAGGGTGTCGAAGACGAGGCTGGACTTGCCCGAGCCCGAGGGGCCGGTGACCACCGTCATTTCGCCAGTGCGCAAATCCAGGTCGAGCTGCTTCAGGTTGTGCTGACGCGCCCCGCGGATGCGGATGACTCCCTCGCTCATGCAGCCCTTCTTGGATGACCAGGCCGAGGATTCTAGGAGGGCCACCCGCTCGAGCAACGTGTCACGGAATGTCCCTTCCATATCAGGGTTGCGCGCAACGCGCAGGCCCGTGCCGGGGGCCAGAATCATTGCGGTGGGACCTGCCCTTGGCAATAGGAGTACAGCATGACGAAGACGTGGGCGCGCTGGTTGACGGTGGGCGCGGTGCTGGTGGCGACCAGTGTGCCGGCCTCGGCTCAGATCCGCGTCGGCCAGACCGCTGGCTTCACGGGGCCGGTCGCGGCGGGTGTGAGAGAGATCACCGACGGCGCGAAGCTCTACCTCGATGCGGTGAACGCCCGCGGCGGCGTCGCCGGACAGAAGATCGAGCTCGTCTCCCTGGACGACAAGTTCGATCCCAAGCTCGCGGCCGAGAACGCCAAGAAGCTGATCGGCCAGGGTGTGCTGGCGCTGTTTCTCACCCGGGGTACACCGCATTCGCAGGCGGTGCTGCCACTGCTGACAGAGCACAAGCTGGCCATGGTGGCGCCATCCACGGGCGCGATGGCCTTGCACCAGCCGGTCCATCCGTGGGTGTTCAACGTGCGGGCCACCTACCAGCGCGAGGCCGAGCGCGCGGTGCAGCACCTGTTCCTCATCGGCATGCAGCGCATCGCCGTGATCCAGGTCGACGACAGCTTCGGAGCGGATGCAGCCACAGGCGCGCTCAGGGGCTTCGCCAGTCAGAAGAAGAGCCCCGCTGTACACGTGAAGTACGACCGGACCAAGCCCGACCTGGCGCCGTTGATTCCGAAGGTGGTGCAAAGCGATGCGCAGGCCGTGCTCTTCATCGGCTCGGGCACCACGGTGGTCGACGGGGTGGCGCAGCTGCGGGCAGCCGGCTCGCGGGCCCAACTCGTGACTTTGTCAAACAACGCGTCGTCTGGCTTCGTCAAGTCGTTGGGTGACCATGCCCGAGGCACCATCGTCAGCCAGGTATTCCCCTACGAACGATCGTTGGGCGCGCCCATCGTCAAGGAAGCCCACGACCTGCTGCAAGCCCGCAACGGCGGCGAGGTGACGCCGGCCATGCTGGAGGGCTTTTCCGCTGCCAAGGTGCTCGTCGAAGGACTGCGCCGCGCCGGCAAGGACCTCAACCGTGCCGGCCTGCAGCGCGCACTCGAGGGCATGCGCCGGGTCGACATCGGCGGCCTGGAAGTGAGCTACGGGCCCGACGACCATACGGGCCTGGACTACGCCGAGCTGTCGATCGTAGGCGCCGACGGTCGCTTCAAACGTTGAAGACATCGCGCCCACGCGTCGGCAGGGTCCAGCCAACGCGAGCGAAGTGATACATTTTTCGGCGATCCGGAGCAGTTTGCCGATGAACCCAGACGACCCGCTGGAACGCCTGCGCAGGCTCGAGCGGGTCACGGCCGGCTCGCTGGACGGCTATTGGGAGCGCAACCTGCGCACCAACCGCAGCTGGTACTCGCCCAGCTTTCGGGTCCTCTTCGGATTCGCAGAGGGCGAGTTGCCCGACGACCGCAACGTCGTCAACACACGCATCCATCCCGAAGACTGGCCCAGCTTCGAGGCCGCCTACGCCCGCGCCATCACCCAGGTCGGCCGCTTCAGCTATGAGCTGCGCTACCGCGACGCGCGCGGCCAGTGGCGCTGGGTGCGCGGGCGCGGCCAGGCTTGGCCGGGCACCGACGGGAAGACGGAGTTCATTACCGGCGCGGTCAGCGATATCCACGCCGAGAAGGTGGCACAGCAGTCGCTGGAGGAGGCGAACGGTCGCTTCGAGCGCGCCATCGAGGCCTCGGAGGAGGGTCTGTTCGAGCGCATCGAAGGCGAGCCGGCGATCCTGATGTCCGACCGCTACCTTTCGCTGATCGGCTTCGCGCGGCATGAGTTGCCTGCCGACCGTCGCTGGCTGCTCGAGCGCTTCCATCCCGACGACCTGGAGGAGTTCAACCGTGTCGTGACCGAAGGGGTGGCGGCGCTGGGTCGCTGGGAGGTGCGCTTTCGCTTCCGCCACGCCAGTGGCGACTACCGCTGGTACCGCCAGCGGGGCGTGGCCCGGCAGATGGCCGACGGCCGGGCACGGGTCACCGGCATGTTGGCTGATGTCCACGAGCTCACGCTGCAGCGCCAAGAGCTCGAGCGCACGCGCAGCCAGCTCGAAACCCTGGTGGCCGAGCGCACCGCCCGCCTGGAGGCCGCGCTGGCGCTGGCCCGCGAGCGGCAGATCGAGGCCGAACGGGCCAATGCAGCCAAGTCGCGCTTCCTCGCGCACATGAGCCACGAGATCCGCACGCCCCTGAACGGCGTGCTGGGGCTGCTCGACCTGGCGCGCCGCGCCGCGCCCACGCCAGATCTGCAGCGTTACCTCGACACCGCCAGTCACTCCGGGCAGTCCCTGCTGCAGGTGATCAATGCAGTGCTCGACTTCTCGCGCATCGAGGCCGGCCGCTTGGAACTGCGTCCCGAGCCCTTCGATCTGGCAGCGATCCTGGTCGACACCGTGCGTGCGGTGATGCCACTGGTGCGCGAGCGGGCGCTGATGATGCTGTTCGACTGGGTAGACGGTCCGAGTTGGGTGTTGGCCGACCCGACCGCCGTGCGCCAGGTGATCACCAACCTCGTCGGCAACGCGGTGAAGTTCACCGAGCGCGGCCATGTCCAGGTGGTGGGCCGCAGCCAGGTGCAGGACGACGGGCGTCTGGTGGTGGAGATGGTCGTCCGGGACACCGGCCCGGGCATACCGGCCGACGTCATGGGCCGCATCTTCGAGGCCTTCGAGCAAGGCGATGCGAGTCTGGCCCGGATGCACGGCGGCACCGGCCTTGGACTGTCGATCGCGCGTTCGCTGGCCGTGGCGATGGATGGTGACATCTCAGCAGCCAGCCCGCCCGATGGGGGATGCCAGTTCACGGTGACGCTGCGCCTGCACCGAGCAGAAGGGCCGGCCACGCCCACACACCGTCCCGAGGGCGAGGCATGGCTGGTGCACGCCACTCCGCTGGGCGCACAGTGGCTGGAGAAGCGCCTGGCGCGGCTGGGCTGGCGCATTCGCTCGCTGGGCACGATCGATGAGTTGCTCTCGCACGCCCGCATCCAGGTGCCACAACTGGTGCTGCTGTCCGAGTCCGGTCTGACCCACGACCTGGACCTGCGTCCCATACGGGCCGCTTTCCCCGACACGCCCATGCGACTGCTGGTGCGGCCCGACTGGCACTCTCCCAGACTGGAGGCTCAGGCGCAGGCGTTGGGCATCGGAACGGTGCTGACGCCAGTCGCGCCGGTGGAATTGCTGCGGCTCACCCAGGTGCAGCCGGCGCCCAAGCGCGTGCGCGCCGATCCCGGCCTCCCCGCGCCCACCTGGCCGCCAGGCAGCCGGGTGCTGCTGGTGGAGGACAACCCGGTGAACCAGCTCATCGGCCAGGAGTTCCTCCGCGTGCTGGGCTGCACGGTTCGTACGGCAGGCGACGGCGCGCAGGCATTGGTGGACTGCGTCGATTTCCGACCCCAACTGGTGCTGATGGACCTCCAGATGCCCGGCATGGATGGCCTGGCAGCCACCCGCGAACTGCGCCGCATGCAGGCGGAAGACCGCTGGCCCGGAGCACCCATCGTGGCACTGACCGCCCATGCAGCGCCGGCTGACCACGCCGCCTGCCTGGCCGCGGGGATGAACGGCGTGCTCACGAAGCCTCTGGCGCTGGATGCACTGTGGCGCGAACTCGATCGCCATTTGCGAACGGGCACCTGAGCCCTGACACGCCATTCGGATGCCACAGCTGACCCGGGCGCACCCGGTTCGCGTCAACCGAGTGGCTCGGGCTCCGCACCTGCGCCCAGAAAGCGCTCCACCAACGCGTACTGCGCCGGCGTATTGAGGGCGGGCGCATGGCCGCAGCCTGCGATCGTGGCCACCACCGCCTGTGGCCCACGCACGCGCATGGCCTCGGCCACATCGGCAAGCAGCAGGTCGCTGTGCTCCCCGCGCAGCACCAGAACCGGAATGTCCAGGCTGTCCCACGCGTCCCATTGCAGGTAGTCGTCGGGATGACAGGTGAACTGCCGCACCATCGCGGGGTCGTAGTGGGGTGTCACGCGTCCGTCGGGCAGGCGGCGGGTGCTGGTTTCGGTGAGGCGGCGCCACTGCTCGTCGCTGAGCCATCCGTAGGGGCGGTAGACGCCGCGGAAGTACTGCTCGAGCTCGGTGACGGTGGCAAATGCCTCGGGGTTGCCGGCATACGAGCAGATGCGCTCGACCGCGGCTGGTTCCAGCTCGGGGCCGATGTCATTGAGCACGAGCCGGCGGATGCGCCCGCGCAGCAGCGTGGCGGCGCAGCGCAGACCGATCGCCCCGCCCATCGACGTGCCCAGCCAATGGCAGTGCACGATGCCCAGCTGGTCGAGCAACGACTCGGCCAGCCGCGCGTAATAGGCCAGGCAATACTCGTCGTCGGGCTGCGGGCTCCATTGCGAGAGACCGCGGCCGATGGTGTCGGGGCAGATGACACGCCAGCGTTGCGACAGATGGGCAGCGATGTCGTCCATGTCGCGCCCCGTGCGGGCCAGCCCGTGCCAGGCGATCACCACTTCGTCGTGATGCTCGCCCCACTCGGTGTAGTGCAGCTCGCGCCCGACGCAGTTCAAGTAGCGGGAACGGTGGGTCATCGCGATGTCCTCGTCGTGGCGGCGCGGGCGCGTCTGGCGGGCCTCAATCAGGCACGTTCATCGCCGAGCCGCTGAAGGTGATGGCATCGGCAGCGGCCGGCTGCCCGGCAATGGGTGGCACGTTGCCGGCAGCCAGCGCCGGCGCGGCGCCGGGGGTGCCGCCACGGGGCACAGTGCGCACCACCTGGCTGGGCGGCAGTGCGGTGCCGTTCTTCAGGTGGGCCCACATCGCGTCCAGCGCGCGATTGAGGTACAGGTGCAGCGGCACATAGCGACTGTCGTAGCCCGGCAGCACCGCTTGCAGGCCGATGAAGCCGTCGAAGTGCTGGGCGTTGGTCACCTCGACGTACGACAACTTGCTGGCCGTCCCCTCGACCACCTTGTTCAGTGCGGTGTAGGGTCGCGAAGTGTGATTGACCGGCAGCAACGCATCGGAGCGGCCATGGACGATGATCGCCGGGCGGCCGCCCAGGTTTGCACTGCGGCGTGTTTCGTCCAGTCCGGTCTGAAGAGCCTTGGCCGCGGCGTCGCCGCCGGTGAGCAGGTTGCGCAGGCACAGGGCACCGTCGAGGTTGAAGTCCTGCTTCAACGTCGACGGCGAGAACGAGAACAGGTCGCGCAACGCGGCGCCAGGACTCAGGTTGTTGATCAGCTGCACGCCTGCGGAGGGTGGCACGCCGTTGCCGGTGGCCGCCATCGTCGACAGTCCCGCGGCGAGCGCGGTGGGCACGCCAGCGGCGGTGGTGGCACCGTAGCTGTAGCCGCACAGGTGATCCTTCACGCTGGCACGGGCCAGGGCGTTGGCAAAGGTCACCGTGACCGCTGGCGCGACCTCGAATGCCGCGTGCGAGGCATGCAACGGGTTTGACTCGGCCTCCCAGCCGTAGTCGCGCAGCTTCTGCAGGGCCTCGTCGGCCTGCTCGGCCAAGGTCTCGGCAGCCAGCAGGCCCTTGGCCTTGAGCGAGGCGCAGCGGTTGGCGGCGAACGCCGCCACCACGAAGGCACCGCCGGGCGTGCCCGCCACCTGTGCCGACTGCGAGGCACAGCTCTGGTACAGGTTGGCGTAGCTGGTGAAGTCGAAGAGCGTCTTGCCCATGGTCGTCACCGCGGTGCCGCCACGACGGATGGTCACGCCCGGGCTGGCGGGCAGTTCGACCGCGGGCTCGGCCACCGCCACGCCGTCGATCAGGCCGCCGCGATCGAGTTCCGCCGCCGCCAGCGCAGCACCGCCACCATTGGACACGCTTGAGGCGATCACCAGCGTGTTGGCTGGCGTGATCGCGCGTTCGCGGGCGCCATCGGGCAGGCGGGCGCCGTATTCCTGGTTGATCACCCACAGCGCGAACTCCACCGCCTGCAGCGTGAAGGTGCCCCAGTCCTTCTCGGGGTTGCGCTGCGAGTGCGCATGCTTGAACGCGAAGCGGTTGGGCGTGGCGACGTTGAACGCTGCCAGGTCGGTGGTCGACAGCGCGGCGCGGAAATGAGCGCTCGATCCAGCTGTCGCCGCAACGGCCCGGGTGCCATCGATCAGGGCCACGGTGTCGCCGGCCAGGTCGTGGGGCGCACTGCCGGTTCCCTTGTCGGTGTAGGCCACCGCACAGCCGCGCTTGAGGCCCCATTCGCCGGTGGAGATGGCCCCATACACGCCGCGCGAGCCCGATGACGTGGCGGTGACGATGCAGGGCGCAGTCGGGTTGAAGGTGGTAGGCACTTGCACCATCAGGGTGACGTTGCGCGCACCGGTGCCGTCGTCGCTGTAGGCGATGGCCTCGAGCCCGGCAATGCGGCCCTCGCCACTGCCCGCCACTCCGTTGGCGTCGACGTGGGGCCCGTAGAACATGCCATAGCCACCACTCGTGGTGGTGTCGACGATGGCCCGGTAGCTGCTGTAGATGGCCAGGCGGCGTATCTCTGCAGCCGTTGGCGTGGCTGACACCACCGGCGCCGTGGCCGAGGCCAGCCCGGAGCGCCCGAGTCCGGCGGTGAGCAGGTCGTCGCTGCTACCGTCGTAGCGGGTGGTCGTCACTGCACCGATGTAGGACGGCTTGACGTTGACCTCGATGGGGTCGCTGTCTAGCGCACAGCCTGTCAGCGCAAGTGCCGACGCAGCGGCCGCCACGGCGGTCACCCGGACCCGCGGACCGGGTCGTTTCAAGCCTGGAGTCATCAAGGGGCGGTTCATCGCACGGGTCTCCTCGTCTGGTTTGCAGCGATTCGGTCAGGCACGGACACCGGCCACGCGCAGCGCGCGCAACCGGCCCACCACGCCGGCCGGGAAGTGATAGACGGACAGCACGAACAACACACCCAGCCACAGCAGCCAGCGGTCGGGCGACACGAACTGCGACAGCACGGGGACGCCTTCGAGCGCCGCGCCGGCGACCTTGAGCAGGTCCTGCAGGTAGTTCTGCGCCAACATGAACAACACGCTGCCGAGCACGGCGCCATACATCGTGCCCATGCCACCGATGACGACGATGAGCAGGATGTCGAGCATGATCTCGAACGACAGCGTCGTGTCGGGGCCGGTGTAGCGCAGCCAAAGCGCCAGCAACGCCCCTGCCAGCGTAGCGCCCATGGCGGCGAGCACATTGCTCAAGGTGCGGAAAACAACCGTGCGGAAACCGATGGCCTCGGCACGAAAGTCGTTTTCGCGGATGGCCTGCAGCACGCGCCCGAACGGTGAGTTGACGATGCGCAGCAGCATCAGAACGGCTACCAGCGCGACGGCGAACAGCAGGTAGTAAGTGAACAACTTGCCGTCCACCGTGACGCCCAGCAGCGGCTGCTCGAGCGGTTCGAACGACGGGCTCAGCCACTCGGGGTTTCGAAAGGTGAGCCCATCTTCGCCACCGGTGAAATCGGACAGCTGCGAGGCCAGGGTGAGGAACGCAGAGGCGACTGCCAGCGTGATCATCGCGAAGAAGATCGCCTTCACGCGCAGCGAAAACAGGCCGATCACGAGCGACAGCAGGAGCGAGGCCACCATCGCAGCGGCCAGCCCCACTGCCACCGCGCCCCAGCCAGCTCCCAGCCGGGTGCTGGCGATCGCCACGCCGTACGCACCGATGCCGAAGAACATGGTGTGCGCGAAGCTCACGATGCCGGTATAGCCCAGCAGCAGGTCGTAGCTGGCCACCAGCAGAATGAACACCAGCATCTTGGCCGCAACCCCCAGCGCCTTGCTGCCGGGAAAGAGGAAAGGCGCCAGCGCCAGTGCCAGGACGATGACCACCAAAGCCAGCGCCAGCCAGCGGCTACGCGGCAGGTCGTGCGACAGCAGGCGGCTCAGCATCGGGTGCTCCCTCGGTTAAGGGCGCAGGCAGGTAGAAGAGCGGTGTTCATGCCGGGCACATCACCGGTTCGTCACGGGATA
>Ga0154020_10005511_pt1 | contig 14897 bp, 12 predicted proteins | sample Klosneuvirus_201_FD_109709 | JGI IMG/M metagenome (GOLD analysis project Ga0154020, IMG submission 109709) | Active sludge microbial communities from wastewater, Klosterneuburg, Austria - Klosneuvirus_20160825_MG | ecosystem: Engineered > WWTP > Aerobic digester > Activated sludge | place...
CACCTCGAGCTCGTCCTCGGCCGGTCGCTCTCCTAGCGGAGGCTCCCCCTCGTCCATCGGGTGCGATGGTAGCTCGCGACTCGTGATTCTTCGCAACGATCCGTGGCGCCGCGCTCTATCCCATGAAACTCGCAGAGCCCGTGGGCCGAGGCATTCCGGCTCGCCGCGCGAGACCGCTCGGTCGATGTTGCCTGCGAACCCGTCCAGGATCGTCAGCGACATCACGTGAGAGACGGCACTCCGTCACGACGCTGACGCTATCCACATGGAAGGAGCCCGAGGTGTCTCCATTGCATCGAATCGCGTTCGGGGGACCATGCGCACCAGAACCTTCGCTGCGGGAACCGGGAACTGGCACACGTTCACGACCGTGATCGTTTCGAGCGAGCCCGGAGCTCGCTGCGAGGAGGTCGAGGGTGCCACCGTGGTTCGAACACCGTTGGATCTGATCCTCGTCCTCGAGACCGACGAGGCGATCTCCGAAGTCGTGCTCGCCGGAAGCCACGCGGACAACGCGTCGCTGCTCGCGTTCCTCCAAGAGCTGTATCCGCGCTTGCCGATCGCATTCGAGCCGACCACTCGCACCGCCGTGAAGCGAAGCGAGACGCTCGATGACGCCTGTTTGTGGCTCGGCTAGCCCGGCAACAGGATCAGTTCGCGAGCGGAACGAGCGGGCGAAGAACCTCGATGAGCTCTTCGGGCTTGAACGGCTTGGCGAGAACCTTGGTCAAGCGTGGATGGGCGGCGATCACGTCCTCGCCGACGAGATCGCCCGACACGAGAATGAACGGCACGTCGCGCTCGATGCGGGCGAGCACGTCGAGTCCGTGGAGCCTCGGCATCCGGTAATCGCAGATCACGGCGAGGACATCGTTGTGGCCGATGTACTCGAGCGCGAGGTGTGGATCCGTGAACGTCTTGACCGGAACGCCGAGCGAGCGAATCACGCGCCCGAACACGCGACAGAGCATCTCCTCGTCGTCGATGTACACGAAGACGCTCATTTCGGGAGCTCCACGAGAAACGTCGTCGGGGCTCGACGCTCGAGCGTCAGTTGCCCGCGATGCCGCTCCACGATCGCGCGGCTGATGCTGAGCCCGAGCCCGGTTCCACCACCGACGGGCTTCGTCGTGAAGAATGCGCGAAACACGTCGACATCGTCGGGAATGCCGGGCCCCGAATCGGTGACTCGGATCTCGACGACATCGCCACGATCGCGTGCGGTCAGTTGGATCCACCCATCAGGCATGTCTCGTACCGCGTCGCACGCGTTGTTGAGCAAGTTGACCAACACCTGCGCGAGCTCGATCGCATGACCGCGTACCGTTGCCGTCGTTTGCACGTCGGTCTCGAGGGCGACGTCGTGCGTGCGGATGCGCGCCCGGCACAAGGTGAGCGCGTCTTCGACGAACCCGGAGACCGGGACGTCGGTCTCGTCGTCGCGTTCGCGTGCGAACCTGCGCAGGCCATGCACGATCGCACCCGCACGAGCCGTCGCGCTGCGGATCGCGGTGAGCGCTTCCTCGACGTGCGCGGCGTCGTTGTCTTGGACTGCACCGGCGAGCGTGTAGGCGTATGCGTCGATGATGCCGAGCGGGTTATTGATCTCGTGCGCGAAGCCAGCGGCCATCTCGCCCATCGTCGCGAGCTTGGACGTGTGAATCGCTTTGATCTGCTCTTCTTCCAGCCGAGTCTCGAGCGCTCGTTGTGCGGTCAGATCCTCGATCAGCGACCAGATGTACGAGACTCCTTCGCGCTCGACGAGGAATCCGGTCAGGCGCACGGGCACGAGGTGACCGTCCTTGCGGATGAACTCCTTCTCGTAGGGACCGTAGTGACCGGCCGTGCGAAGCAGCTCGAGTTGTGCGGCTTCGTCGGCATCGTACCGGCGAGGTGTCAGCTGCCAGTAGGTGAGGCCCGTTGCTTCCTCCTCCGTGTACCCGATGATCGAGAGGAACGAGGGGTTGGACCGCAACCACACTCCATCGAGCGTGCACAGGTTGAGACCGACCGGCGATTGCTCGAACAGGGCGCTGATCAGGTTCTCCTGCTCGGAGACGGTACGGCGAAGTCTGACGCTCTCGGTGAGCCGCTCGGCGTAGATCACGACGCCGCCGACCTCGCGCGCGGCATTGCGCCACGGGGCGACGCGCCACCGCAGGAACTCGCGGCGCCCGTCGGAGGTGTCGAAGCGGTCCGCGTGATGGTCCTCGATCGCTCCCTCCAGGCAACGGCGATGTACGTCACGCCACTCGTCGCGGATCGGAAACACGTCGTAGTGCAGCTTCGCGACGAGGTCGCGATCGGCTGGCTCGCCGTGGACGACGAGCCACTCCGCGTTGTGGACGAGGTAGCGCATGTCGCGATCGAAGAGCGCAGCACCCATCGGGATCGTGGAGATGAGCTCGCGCAGGAGTGACCCTTCACCAAGCTCGCGCATGACCGTCGCAAACGATACCAGCGTGCGTTTCTGCGGCGCATGACGGTCGAGATGAATGAGCCGATCGCGCAAGATTTGCGCGAGCCCTCAGCTTGTTGCACACGACGAACGATCTGTTGCTGCGGACGCACCAGCGCCTACCCTGCGGCTATCTCGTGGGGGGATTTGGTCGATGCGACTGTGGAGGAATCAATGCAAGACGACTCCGACCGGATGCCGACCCGTCGACTAGCGCGTAAGACGGCTGCAAAGCCGAACGGCGCGTCGACCTCGTATTCGATCACCCGGAAGTCCGAGAGAGCAGAGTCTCCGGCCCGGCCACCGGTCTCGGTGACCGCGCACGGGAACGAGATCGAGATCCAGATCCACGGTCAAACCCAGCGGCTGGCGAAAGCGGACGCCCGCCGATTGCTCGCCGCCTTGCTCGAGACGGTTGGGTGACGCCGCGCGCGGCACGCGACACGTTCAAGCTCAAGGAGGTCGTCGGTGAACGCTACGAGGTGCGGGAACGGCTTGCGACGAACGACGTCGGTCAGGCGTTTCTGGCGCACGACCGCCGGCGCGATCGCGACGTAGAGCTGCGCGTCGTCCACGCGGGCGCCGATGGCTCACTGCTTCTCGACGAAGGACAACAGATCGCGAGGAACCCGCACCCCGGGCTCCCCGAGATCTTCGAGGTCAACACGCACGCGGGTGTGCAGTTCGTTGTCTCCGAGCGCGTGCTGGGGACGACGTTGGCGACGCGCATGGCACATGCGGCGCGTACGGGTGGACTCGAGCTCGACGACGCGCTCGCGATCCTCGTCGAGATCTGCGACGCGTTGGCGATCGTGCATCGCCTCGGGATCGCGCACGATGTCATCGCGCCCGATCGCGTGATCCTCTGCGCCGACGGTCGCGTGGTGTTGTGCGGGCTCGGTGTGATCCGCGTCGAGCGCGAGCTCTCGGCGGACAATCCGTATGCATCTCGGGGGACGGGGCCGCGCGCGGCCGACAGCTACGGCCTCGGCGTGATCGCGTTCGAAGCACTGACAGGTGCCGTGCCCGTGCCGTGGGAATCCGTGGCGGTGCAGATCGCGCGCATGCCCGACACGTACGCGCAGCTTCGTGCGCCGATCGCGTCGCTCGTCGCGGTGACCGATGGCAGCGATCCGCCGGACCTCGGCGAGGTTGCCTCGGCGTTCCGCGCTGCGCGTGCGGCGCTGCGCCCGCTCTCGGTGGTGATCGCGGAGCTCGATCGCGGAGCGCGCAAGCTTCTCTCGCTGGCGCTGCGTCAGATCTCGCCCGGCGCGACGCTGCGGTTTTGCAACGATGGCCGCGCGGTGCTGAATCTGGTCGCGGCGCAGGCGCCCGACGTGGTGTTCTTCGATCCCGAGCTGCCGCGGACCGACGTGCGCGAGCTGTGCGCCGGTTTGCGCGCACATCCGCGAGGAGCATCGATGACGATCTGCGCGACGCGAACGATCGCGAACGCGAGCAAGCTCGCTGGCTTCGAGATCGAGCACGTCGATCTCACGCCGCGCGCGTCGCGATCGGATCTCTCGACACGGCTTCGCGAGATCATCCGCCGTCGCGCACAGCCGAAGCGAGCACCGCGCCGTGCAACCGAGCAACGGATCGCGCCACCCGCCCCGATCGTCGTGCCTCCGCCGCGCCCGGCGCTGGAGTCGCAACCGCCCGTCGAACCGCCGGTCGATCTCGGACCGGGTGTCACACTCGCGGGGCGATACACCATCGAAGAGCAGCTCGGTGAAGGTGGGATGGGCGGAGTGTTTGCGGTCCGCCACGTCGATCTCGGCAAGCGGTTCGCGTTGAAGGTCTTGCATCCCGCACTCACGCGCAGCAGCGACGCGCGAAAGCGATTTCTCGAGGAGGCAAAGCTCGCGAGTCAGCTCTCGCATCCGAACATCGTGTCGGTCGTCGACTTCGGACACGACCCGACGTACGGCATGTTCCTCGTGATGGAGTTGCTGGCGGGTGACACGCTCGGCCGCTTCGCTGGACGCATGTCGATGCGCAAGACCTGCGAGACGCTCGGCCAGATCGCAGACGCACTCGACGTGCTGCACCGAAACGGCGTGGTCCACGGAGACATCAAGGCGGACAACGTGATGATGATCGAGGAGCAGGTCGGGCCGCGGCGCCGAACGATCGCTCGCCTGATCGACTTCGGCCTCGCGCATCGCATGTCGACGATCAGCGTGCGCGATCCGATCGCGGGAACGCCCGAGTACATGGCACCCGAGCGCGCGAGAGGCGGACCGCCGAGCGTGGCGACCGATATCTACGCGCTCGGCGTGGTCGCGTACGAGATCCTCGCCGGAAGCGTGCCGTTCCAGGGCCGCGTCGAGGATGTCCTCGAGGCGCACGCGACCTCCGAGCCGCCGCCGATCGCGCCGCAGCGCGGGCAGATCGTCGACGAAGCGATCGAGGCGCTCGTCAAGCGCGCGATGAGCAAGGACCCCGCCCTCCGCCATCCGACGGCGTCCGCATTTCGCTACGAGCTGAATGCGGTGATGAACATGCTCGGCATGGCCCGGCGAGCACAGCGTGCGCGACGCGACGCGACCTGCGAGCAGCTGTTCGCCGAATCGCGGCTCGCACAAGCCGTGATCACGCCCACCGGCGACGTCGAGCTCGCGAACGACGCGTTCCGCGCCATGGCCCTCGACCTCGGGCAGCTCGTCTTCGATCACGCGACGTTCGCGGATACGCTCACGCGCGCACACGCCGCCGGTCAGCCGATCGCGAGCATCGCGCGCAGGGGAACGACGTCGCTGCTCGTGTTGATCACGCCGATCGATGGCAGCGCGCACGTGATGATCAGCGCGGCTCCAGCGCTCGGCTGAGTGTGATCACTTCTTCTTCGCGGGCTTCGTGTCCGCGATCGCCGCGGCCGCCGTCTCGGTCAGCTCGGGCCACTCGATGAAGCCCTTGCCATCCTCGACGAGCACCGAGCGCGCACCACCGGCAACGACGCGCGTCCCGTTCGACGAGATCGCGGTCGAGTACGTCGCGTTCTTCACCATGAGCGCCTTGTCCGCGTTGTCGCGCGCGCACTCGAGCACGTTGCCGGCGACACGAGCGATCTCGTAGCCCACGTGAACGAACACGCCCGCGGTCCCCACACCGATGCCGTACAGACTGCTGTCGAGGTTGGTGCGCTCGACGATCGTCGCGAGCACCGTGCCCTTCAGCTGGTGCACGCTCTTGTTTCCGCTCAGCCAGATCGCGTCCGCGCTCTCGTACATCCCGACGAACGATTGGCGCTCGACGAGCTTCGTGAGCGTGTTCCCGTCGAGCCGGCCGAGCACTCCGTGGCTCGTCACGTACGAGCCATTGATGTCGGTGACATAGCAGCCGATGTTCGCGACCTCGCTCCACGATGCGCCGCCATCGGTAGAGCGCAGGACGTGGCCCTTCATCGTCCCGACCACGATGGTGTCATCCGTGATTGCATCGATCGCGGAGCCGTTCGTCGGCGCGAACTTCGTCCACCGCCACGAACCGCCCGCATTCGTGTGATAGCGCGCCTTGCCGATCGCGTGGATCGCACCGCTCGGTGAGACGTGCATGCTGTAGATCGAGTCCGTCGTCTTGTAGAGCGGCGTCGCGGCGGTGGCGGTGTTCGTGCAGATGAAGGTCGCGGTGCCGAGACGTTTCGCGGAGTAGACGGTGCCGTCTTTCCCGACGGAGACTGCGGAGATCATGCGCGGACGCTACCACTGCCGAGCGTTGCCTCCTCCGCGGGCAGCGCGCCGAATCGGCGTGCGGACGTGGCGTGCGCTTCGTCGAGGCGCGTTGGACAGGTCGTGCAGCGCGAGATCGCGTGGCACGGGTGCTGCTGTGCACCTGCCCGATGAAGCCAGCCATTCGTAGCCTTCCGCCGTACATGGTCGCGGTACTCGCGGCGCTATCAGGATGCGGGACCGCGCTCGCGCCCGAGCCATCGTCGAGCGAGCCCGACGAGGATGTCGACGCGCTCGCTTCCGCGGTCGTCGTCGGTCGTTACTGCGCCAACATCCACGCGGTGCAGATCGCCCAGGCGGAAGGGCTCGGCAACTGTCAGGTGAAGACGATCGCGAGTCCGCCGCTGTCTGACTTCGGTGCAGGCTGCGCGGGACTCACCGCCGATGCCTGCGCGCAGGAGCATTACGACAACCCGACCCTCTACACCAAACCGGGTGGATCCGGATCGTTCCGTCTCCGCTACCTCCCCAGCACCAACACGCTGAAGTGTGCCGACGGAAGCAAGCCGCACTACTACTTCAGCCCCGGCACCGACACGACGAAGTGGGTCATCTATCAGAACGGTGGCTCCGGCAAGTGCGCGCAGACGAGCGATCGCCTCGGCATCACCACGCCGGCCGGAGAACCTTGTTACGACCACATCGCGTCGGGCGACGGAGACTCCGGCTTCAACGAGAAGCAGCGCTGGGAAGGCCAGGGAATCCTGGATGGCAGCACGCTCGACGCGAACGGAGACTTCGTCAACGTCGACTTCCACACGTGGAACCGCGTGTGGATTCCATCGTGCAGTAACGATCAGTACCAAGGCTCGGCCGATCATCCGAGCGAGGTCGTGCTCGTCACGGCGAACAAGGAGTGGAACGCGCCGCTCTACTCCCACGGCTTCGATATCGTGATGTCGGTCATCGACGAGCTCGCGAGCGGCGCGGTGTCGAGAGACCTGTCCGACGCGACGCTCGTGATGCTCTACGGATCATCGGGTGGCGCGAGCGGGTTCCAGATGACGCTCGACGCGAAGGCCGAGCATGTCGCGAGCGTGTCGTCGGCCCGCGTCGTCGGTCTCCTCGATTCGCGCGCCGAGCCGAACCTCGAAGGCGCGGAAGGTCTGTTCGATACGAACGCGTGCGCCAGCATCTTCGCTGCGGACTGTCCCGGCAACTTCAACGTGCCGCCGTTCGGAACCGATGTCGGTGCCGGTTTCGCGTTCGACACGAGCGCGTATCAACCGGCCGACCCGGTCACGTGCGTGGGATGCGGAACGGCACGGACGAAGACCGAATGGTGGGGGAACCAACTCGACGCGAGCTGCGTGGCGGAACACACGACCAACACCGACCCTTGCTACGACGGCTACCACGTCATGTACAACCACACCGCGACGCCGGTCTTTCACGCGACGAGCCTCCGCGATCACAACCAGTACAACAACACGATCGAGTACGCGTCCGTCGCGACGGGTGACATCTCGTTCCAGAGCCTCGAGCAAACGAACTGCGGCGACCTCCCGCACGATCGCGTGCTCGCGCAGCTCGAGGCGTACTGGACGTTCCGCGACGGTGCCGGCGGCGCCCATGGCGATTCGCATGGTGCTGGTCCGATCGGGATCTGGGCGATCGATTGGGTCGATCACGAGATCACGAAAGAGAGCGGCATCTTCAACGACGCGGAGCTCGACGGCGTGACGCTCAGCGCGGCCATCCTCGACTGGGCGGTCAACGAGACGCCGATCTATCTCATCGAGGGGAACGGCACCACGACGCGCACCGCCGAGCCGACGAGCGTCGAGCGGACCAACACGTGCCCCCCAGTCCCCTAGGCCGCTACGCTGCGAGGCGCAGTCGTTGATTCGCGACGAGGTTCCTTCGCGCGGCCGCGCCGGCCGCCGACACGATGCTGAACAAGTGCAGCACGAGGCCGGGCAGCAGCAGCACGTATCCGGCGCTGACCACGAGGAACCAGACGATCGCAGCGACGACGTGTCCCGCGTAGAGATGTCCGGCGCCGGGGAAGAACATGCTCAGCACTGCAGCGAGTGTCGGGCTCGCGACCATCGGCGCTCGCACGGCGGGCACGAGAGCGACGGTGGTCGGCACGCGGGGCTCGGCGAGCTTCTGCCGGCCGCGGAGCTGGTAGACGATCGTGCCTTCGTCGTCGACGTCCATCGCGAGCTGATCACGGCTGGCCAGCGCTTCGAGCACGCGCTCGGCATCCTCGACAGAGCACGGCGCGAAGTACGCGAGCGCCGGAGCCGTGAGCTTCGCGTCGGTCGTGTACGCCAGCTCGAGCAGCCGCTGCTCGATCGCGCTGGCGTTGGTGAGGCGTGTGGTCACGGATCGCACGATAAGCACTCACCCCCGGCGGACATCCCCCGTTCGGGCAGGCCTCCGATCAGCGTGGGGAGGTACGGCGTCCGGCTCGTGCGGCGAATGCGTCGAGAGCCGAGAGCACCTCGACCGACCTCCAGACCTGGTTGCGTTTGACGTCGTGAGACTCCGCCAGAATGTGAGCATCGAGCAGTGGCTTGGTGTACCGGTGGACGTTACCGACATCCAGGGTCAGCTCCTCGGCAACGACCCGCGCGTTGATGACCGGGCGTCGCAGGAGGAGATCGGCGAGCCTCCAAACCGACGAGTCGCTGCGCGCCTTGATGGCTTGTTGCCAGCGTAGACGGATCTGGCGTAGCTCGTTGACCAACACGCGACCGTTGGCCAGGGCTTTGAAGCTGGCGTTGGCGAACTGGCTGACGATCGGAATCGGATCTCCTCGACGATATGCCGTCAGAGCATCGAAGTACGCAGTCGTGTTCGAGAGTAGACCTGCCGACACCGGAACCGTCACGTTGCGAGTGAGCTGTCCGTGTCGCAGCATTGCCTGAACCAGCGCGCGTCCCGTTCGGCCGTTGCCATCCGTGAAGGGATGGATGGTCTCGAACTGGGCGTGTGCCAGCGCAGCATGTGCGAGCAGGGGAAGATCATCTCGCTCGATGAAGCTCAGTAAGTCGTCCATCGCGTCGGGGATGCGGTCGTGATGTGGCGGAACGAAGAGCGCGAGGTGCGGCCCCAGGTTCCCGCCGCCAATCCAGACCTGCTCGCTGCGCCAACGTCCGGCGTTGCTCGGATCGGTTTCGCTCATCAGTGCCCGATGCATCGCGAGAATCGAGGAACCGTTGATGCTCCCCGATAGAGCCAAGGCCGCGATCATCGTACGGGTGTTGGCGACGACTTCTGCCGCATTCTTTCGGCGCGAGGTTCCACTTTCGTCCTGCGCGAGCTCCGCTTCTGCGATCGCTCGCGCCGATGCGGTGAGGTTCTCGATGCGCGAGCTGGCAGCCGACTCGCTTCGCAGAAGAATCGCGGAGAAGTGGACGATCTCCCCTCCCATGAGCTCGTCGAAACGAGCGAGCTCCACCGATGCTTCTCCAACGAGAGCTGCGAGCTCACCAGGAAGCTCCAGGTCGGCGTCGCCGATCGCAGGTGCGATCGCTGCCCGATAGGGACCTCGGTGTTTTCGTTGCTGGCTACGCGAGGCTGCGTGGGCCTCGTACTGCGGCGTCCAAGAGAGAGTTTCGTAGGTCAGGGACGGCCAGCTCGTACGTCGACGGCGCTTGTAGCGATCTGAAGCCACGACGACCAGTAACCTCGGATAGTAGAGTAAGTGAGGTTATGGAGATCCACAAGCCTCACCTCTGGAAGCGCAGCGCGTGCAACTACCGCTTCGCGTACTTCATGTCGATCCCGAGGATGTGACCGCTGAGCCACACCTTCAGGAAGTCGAAGTCCTTCGCGGTGAATCCGGCCGTGCGCGCGTCCTCGCGGATCTTCCTGAGCCGATCGATGAGCGTCTTGTGGATGCGCTTGTGGATCTCGACCTCCGAATACTTGGTCGCTGTCATGTGCACCTCTTCCTCGCGGAAGTGGTCCTCCGAGACCTGGAGCAGACGATCGAAGCACGCTAGCTGCTCGGGCCTCGGGGCGTTCACGCGCGCCTTCGAGTAGAGAGCGTTCATCAGGTGGATGATGTCCTTGTGCTGGTCATCCATCTTGGACACGCCGAGACGATATTTCTCGTCCCAGGTAAACAGCGCCTTCTCGGTTGCGACGGATGTCATTGGTACTGCCATGCGCAGCTATATCGACCTCGCGTGACAAAACTTCGGTCAGCACTCGGTGAACTAGGCCTTCGAAATCCAACGCATTCCCTGCGTGATCGCCGCAAGATCTGCGTTCGCCATCGCCAGCGTCGGATCCGCGATCTGTCAAACTGAGACGTGCTTCGTTGCTGGACCGTGTTGTTCGTCTTCAGTGCCGCGTGCGCTGCGGATCGCCCGCGCACCACACCACCCCGCGACCTCGACACGTTCGTCGAACAACCACACGCGGCGACACCGATCGCTGCGCCAGCGCCGACGACGCCGGTCGCTACCCCAGTGCCGGCGCCCGAACCCCCCGTGCCGGCACCGACCGCACCGATCGCACCGATCGCACCGATGCCACCGGATGCATCGACGATCGCGACGCTCGGCTGGCCAGCGGACACCGCGTCGTTCGTCGTGAAGATTTCGGCGCACGTGTTCGAAGCGCCCGACATGAAGCTCGAGCCGCTCGGCAAGATCCTCGCGGGGACGCGGCTCCCCGTCGGCGCGAGCATCGCGGGCGACAAGCGCTGCAAGCTGTTCCTCGCGGTGCCGCAAGGCTACATCTGCGCGCGGTACGTGAAGGCGAGCAAGCAGCCGCCGGAAGCGATCGCGCAGCCGAGCGTGCCGAGCGGCGAGCTGCTGCCTCACAAGTACTTCGGGATCAAGAAGGGTGCGTTGCGATACGCGACCGTCGACGACGTGCGCGCCGGCATCGCGCGGCCCGAGCGCAGCGACAAGGTGTCGTACATGGTGACGAAGGAGGACAAGCCGGTCGACGTCGATGGTGTCGCGTACGCGCAGACGAGCGTCGGCCTCGTCGCGACGAGCGATCTCTATCGCCACTGGCCGTCGACGTTCGCGGGCATCGATCTCGTGGCCACGCCGCCGCCGCAGTGGCCGTTCGCGTGGGTGATCGCCACGGACAAGAAGGCAGTGACGGCGCGCGCGACGCCGGACAAGAAGGGCGACGCGGCAGGACCGGTCGCCCACCGCGCGATCGTGCCGATCCTCGAGGAGAGCGGCGCGTACGTCCGCGTCGGCGACGGCCAGTGGATCGAGCGCAAGAGCGTACGCATCGCGCGGATCCGTCCACGACCCGCGGCGACCGACGCACACGCGAAGTGGATCGATGTCGATCGCGACGAGCAGCTGATGATCGCCTACGACGGCGACACGCCCGTGTTCGCGACGCTGATCTCGTCGGGTCGACGCAAGAACGACACGCCGCCGGCGGTCTATCGCATTCGCTCGAAGTCCTCGATCACGAAGATGGCGGCCGAGGAGCGCGAGGCCGCGCACTACGAGGTGTCCGAGGTCCCTTGGGCGACCCGGTTCCGCAGCGGCCTCTACTTCCACGCCGCGTACTGGCACGATCGATTTGGAACCGCGCAGAGCCACGGCTGCGTGAACCTGTCTCCGGCCGACGCGAAGTGGGTCTACGAGTGGACCGAACCGACGATGCCGCCGGGGTGGAACGAGCTAGAGGTCCGGGTGCCGGGCTCGATGATCGTGCGCGTGTTCGACGCCGCACACGCGGATCCGCCGGTGTTCGACTACGCGAAGGAAGCGGTCCAGCGCGCGAAGATCCGCAAGCAGGAAGAGAAGCTCAAGAAGGAGCGCGAGGAGCGTGAAGCGGCCGAGGCAGCCGCGGCGCGTGGCGAGTAGTTACCGCTTCGCGTACTTCATATCGATCCCGAGGATGTGACCACTGAGCCACAACTTCAGAAAGTCGAAGTCCTCCGGAGCGAATCCGGCCGTGCTCGCATCCTCTCGAATCTTTTTTAGCCGATCGACGAGCCTGGTGTGGAGGTGAGTGTGGACCTCGACCTCCGGATACTTGGTCGCGATCATGTGCGCCTCTTCCTCGCGGAAGTGGTCCGCCGCGACCTGAAACAACCGATCGAAGCACGCCAGCTGCTCGGGCCGCGGTGCCTTTGCACGCGCCATCGAGTAGAAGACGTTCATCAGATCGATGATCGCCTTGTGCTGATCGTCCATCTTGGAGACCCCGAGACGGTAACGCTCGTCCCACGTGAAGAGCGATTCCGCTGCTGCCACAGACGTCGTCGGTACGGCCATGACAGCTGTATCGACCTCGCGCGACGAAATTCGACTCCTCGTCACGGGTGCGTTCTCTGCGCGACGCCGCAAGATCTGCGCAATCGCGATCAGCTACCACTGCGTGCCGGACCAGCCACGCTTTGGCCAGCGCCTTCACCTTGGGCTTCGCGGCCGATGCCAGCACCTCGACGGCGAGCTCCGCGACACGAGCTGAACGAACGGGTGCGATGTCCTCGAGCGCGATCTTGATCTGGTTGGCGTACACGCCCTGACCGATGTGAGAGACCGCGCGCTCGAGCGTCCGGATCGCTGTCGGGATCATGTCTTCGCCGAGGACGGCCAGCGCGGCTGGCAGCGCACACGGTCGCTTCAGCGCTTCTTCGATTTCGTCTTCGTCTTCGTCTTCTTCGTCGTCTTTGTCTTCTTCGTCGTCTTCGTCGTCTTCGTCGTCTTCTTCGTCTTCGTCTTCTTCGTCGTCTTCGTCTTCTTCGTCTTCTTCGTCTTCTTCGTAGCTGGCGCGCCGATCGACCGCAACGGCCGAGGCGAGGTGGCGGACAGGGTGACCGCACCCGATCGCTGCAGCGCGTGCGAGGTCATCGCGCGTCGCCCCTCGGCTGCCTCGCGCAGCACGAACGAGTCGTATGGCATACCGTGCTCGCCGTACACCTCCATGTGGTTCACGAAGTTCCCCCGCGTGTCGATCACGTCGGCGAGTACGCGAAGCGTCTTCGCCTGCAGGAGCGTCGGCGTCTTCGGCATCCCCTTCGGGAACAGGACCGTGAAGATCGTCCGCAGGTAGCTGATCTGGATCAGCGATCCGCGATCGGGCAACGCATCGACGAGTGTCTCGACGTACTTCTCGAGTGACTTGCTCGGAAGCGCGTGGAGGATCGCTTCGGTCACGTCATGCCCGAGGAACGGCTCGAGCTCCGCGAACGACTCGTCGATGGATGACGAGTCGAGGAGATACGGCTCGATCGCACCGAGTACGGCTGGCGTCGTGACGTGGTCGACACGAACGAGCAACAGGGCCTGAACGAAGCGCACGAACGGATCCTTCTCGTCGGCGAACGCACGCGTCAGCACGGACTTGCGTTTGTTCGGCGGCGCGCCGGAGACGTACACGCATGTCGCGTAGGCGCGCGCGGCGTTCGTCTCGCCGTCGATCATGCGCTGTGCTGCGATCTGGACGCCACCGCCGACACGGCCCAGGACGCGGAGCGCATCGGCGGCGTGCTTCGTGTCCTCGCTTGCCCAGGCTTCGAGCAGCTTCTCGGACTTGCGGACGGCCTTCGCGAGAGTGGCGAACGCCGCCTTGTCGTCATCGATCCCGGGGAGATCGAGAACGTCGCGGAGGAAGCCGAAGACGCGACGATGTACCTCGGGACGATCGGTGACGAGTGGGAACATCGTGGCGAGCGCGGTAGCGACGCGATAGGTGGCTTCGTAGAGCGAGCCCTGGTGCTCGATCTCGAACCAGATCCGTTCGAGCGCGTACCGCGCGATCGCCTCGTCGTCGGCGAGTACGCCCTTGACCATGGTCGGGAGCTCCTTCGCTCCTCCCATCGCGCTGTCGTTCTTGGTCCACGCGTCCGGGCCGAGCGCCGCGACGAGCTCCTTGGACGCCTTCATCTTCGCGAGCGTCGCCTTCGCTACCTCGCGACCGTAGCGCTCGCGAAAGTTCTCGCGAATCTCGTCGGGATCGGAGTGGTCTCGATCGAGCGCGTACCGAGCGAAGCCACGGAGGTAGCGATCCCAGTTGCTGTACTTGTTGAGATCGTGCTCCTGGTCTTCGACGATCTCGAGCTCGCTGGTGCCGTCGCGCCGGAGCAGCTTCCACACACCGTGCCCCGGCCGCGTCGACTCGTAGCGGACGATCACGACGCCGTCATGATCGTAGTACTCGACCTTCCGAGGCGGCGTGTTCGGATCGCTCGACCAGATCGCCTCGAACACCAGCGTGCCGTCGTCATAGCGGCGAAGGTGGTGGTCGTTCACTTTCTCCATGCGAATCGAGAATGCTCGGTTGCCGGCCGTGTCGAAGAAGGTGGTCTCGCGATCGTTCTGGTTGTTGCGATAGAGCGTGGACGTGCTGATCACGGGCGGGTCGCTCTTGCGGTGGAAGAACGCCTGCGTGAGATCGCCATTCGGCTGGTAGCGCTGGGCCACCCACACGACACCGTTCTTGTATTCGTCTTCCTCGGCGAGCGATCCATCGTCGCGATAGAGCCGGCGGACCTGCAGCGTGCCGTTGCGATCCCAGCTCGATTGCTCACCGCGGAGGTGGTTGTTGCCCGCGAAGCGTCGTTGGCGCAGCCACGACGTGTCGTTCTCGACGAGGAACGCCTCGTCCGGCACGCCCGTGGGACGTGCGGGGAGTGGCGCGCCGGTGTACGTGACGAGTGCGCCGCTCGCGTCGAAGCATCGCTCGGTCGTGATGTAGCCATCGACGAGATCGACCTCGAACGCGCGCACGGGCGCGGCGACCATATTCGGGAAGAACGAGTCCTC
>Ga0154020_10005512_pt1 | contig 14897 bp, 16 predicted proteins | sample Klosneuvirus_201_FD_109709 | JGI IMG/M metagenome (GOLD analysis project Ga0154020, IMG submission 109709) | Active sludge microbial communities from wastewater, Klosterneuburg, Austria - Klosneuvirus_20160825_MG | ecosystem: Engineered > WWTP > Aerobic digester > Activated sludge | place...
CAGATCTGGGCCCCGTACTACACCCTGCACAAGATCCTCGCCGGTCTGCTCGATACGTATGAGGTGGCGGGTAACCAGAGGGCGCTCGAAATCGCGCGGGGCATGGGTGCTTGGGTCTACGCCCGGTTGGGCGCTCTCTCTCCTGACACCCGCGCCATCATGTGGAGCCGCTACATCGCCGGCGAGTATGGCGGTATGAACGAGGCGATGGCCCGCCTCTTCCGCCTCACCGGCGAACGGCGGTTCCTCGATACCGCGAAGCTTTTCGACAACACGAGCGTGTTCTTCGGCAATGCGAGTCACGAGGGCGGCCTGGCCAGGCGTGTCGACACCATCCGGGGCAAGCACGCGAATCAGCACATCCCGCAGATCACGGGCGCGCTCGAGACCTTCCGGAACACGAAGGAAATGCCGTACTACGAGATCGCCTCGAACTTCTGGGACATCGTGAACGACGGCTACATGTACAGCATCGGCGGCGTCGCCGGTGCGAAGAATCCGAACAACGCCGAGTGCTTCCCGGCGCAGCCGGTCACCCTGTGGGAGAACGGGCTCGGTTCAGGTGGCCAGAACGAAACCTGTGCCACCTACAACCTGCTGAAGCTCGACCGGCAGCTCTTCATGTACGACCAGACCGCGAAGTACATGGATCACTACGAGCGCGCTCTCTACAACCACATCCTCGCCTCCGTGGCGGAGGAGGACGCCGGCAACACCTACCACGTGCCCTTGAACCCGGGGGCCCGGAAGCAGTTCGGCAACGCGAGCATGAACGGCTTCACCTGCTGCAACGGCACCGCTCTCGAAAGCCAGACCAAGCTGCAGGACACGATCTACTTTCACGGCGCCGATCACCGCGCGCTGTACGTGAACCTGTTCATCCCGTCGACCCTCACCTGGGCCGAGCGCAAGGTCAGGGTTCAGCAGGTCACGGACTTTCCCTACGCTGACACCACCAGGCTCATCATCAAGGGGTCGGGACGGTTCGACCTGAAAGTGCGCGTGCCCGGCTGGGTCACCCGCGGTTTCGTGGTGAAGATCAACGGCAGGGACCAGGCGGTGAAATCCCGGCCGGGGACCTACCTGACGCTCTCGCGCGCGTGGGCGGACAAGGACACCATCGAGGTGAAGATGCCGTTCACGTTCCGTCTCGACACCATCGCGGATCAGCCCAACGTGGCGAGCCTCCTCTACGGGCCGGTGCTGCTGGCCGCCGAAGAGCCCGCGGCGCGCACGGACTTCCGCAAGGTCGCTTTCGACTCGAACGACATCAGCCGCTCGATCCAGGGCGATCCCGCAGCGCTGCGGTTCTCGATCGAGGGCGTGCCGTTCAAGCCGTTCTACGAGACCTACGGCCGCCACTCGGTCTACCTCCACGTGTCGTTCAAGTGACGGGGAGCCTGATCGTCAACTGCACCTTCGGTTAGGGCCCGGGCCGGCGAGATCAGGGTTTCGGCGCGCAGACCTCCACCATCAGCTCGCGCAACCATCGATGCACCATGTCGGCATGGAGCCTGGGATGCCACAGCATCGATACGGTGATCGGAGGCATCGGCACGGGGAGGGGAAAGGTATGCATTCCGTCCCTCAGGCAACCGGTGTGACGTTCGGGGACGCTCGCGATCAGATCGGACGCCCGGGCCAGGGCCAGCGCGGTTGCGAAGCCTCCCACGCTGGTGACGATGTCCCGTTCGAGACCCAGCGGACTCAGCGCCTCGTCGATGAGCCCCTTGGCGAGACCGCGGCGTGAGACGGAGATATGCCGGCCCCCCGCGTATCGAGCCGCGGTGATTTCGCCTTCGGTCAGCGGATGCCCTATCCGCACCACGCCGACGAAACGGTCCACGAACAGCGCCCGGCTGCGCACCTCCGGACCCGTCGTACCGGCCACGACGCCGGTCTCCAGATCGACCGTTCCGTCACGGAGGGGCGCGCTGTCCTTGTCCGGTTTCTGCACAAAGCAGAGTCGAAGACCGGGGGCCTCCGCGGCGGCGCGACGAAGGAGATCCGGGCCGAAGTTCTCGACGAAGCCTTCACTGGTGCGCAGGGTGAACGTCCTGGCCACGCCCTTGAGATCGGGTGCGATAGAGGGGCGCAGGACCGCCTCGACCTCCGGCACGAGCCGAGCGACCCGCTCCCGCAGCTCCATCGCGCGGGGCGTCGCGACGAGGCCCCGACCCGCCCGGACCAGGAGCGGATCGCCGGTTGTCTCGCGCAATCGCGCCAGGGCGCGGCTCATCGCTGATGGGCTGAGCCGCAGGCGTCGGGCGGCGCGGGCCACGCTCCCCTCGGCCAGAACAACGTCGAGAGTGAGCAGCAGGTTGAAGTCCGGGCTCGACATGTCTCGACTTTAGAGCAACTTGGACTAGAGATGGCGTCATATGCACGATTGGAGTGCAAATGGTGCGCCTTCCGCCACGCGGTCGAGAGCGGTACCTTACTCGTGCTCGACCTGGCGAGCAGCAGAAGGAGAGTACATGCTGGCCCCTATCGCTCTTGGAAGACCTCAGATCGTCGCTTCGCCAGCCGATCGCGCGCCTTCGGTTCGCTCGACTCTCGCGGGGCTATCCCTGACCATGCTGCTGTCCTCGCTCGGCACCAGCATCGCGAACGTCGCCTTGCCCACCCTGGCCGTGGCGTTCAACGCATCGTTTCAGGAGGTCCAGTGGATCATCCTCGCCTATCTGCTGGCCATCACCACCCTGATCGTGAGCGTTGGACGGCTCGGGGACGCTATGGGCCGGCGACGTCTGATGCTGACCGGGCTCGGGCTATTCACGTTCGCGTCGCTTCTTTGTGGCGTGGCGCCGACCCTGTCGCTGCTGATCGCCGCGCGCGCGGTCCAGGGCCTGGCCGCCGCCATCATGATGGCTCTGACCCTGGCGTTCGTCGGCGAGACGGTTCCGAAGGACAAGTCCGGGAGTGCCATGGGACTGCTCGGCACGATGTCCGCGATCGGCACGGCGCTCGGGCCATCTCTCGGCGGCATCCTGATCGCGAGCTTTGGCTGGCCCTCGATCTTCCTGATCAGCGTGCCCCTGGGTCTCCTCGCGCTGCTTCTGACCCATCAAACCCTGCCCCAGGATCGTCCCGCGCCGACCCCGGATCGCGCCTCCTTCGACGCCCTCGGGACGCTCGCGCTCGGCCTGACCCTCGCTGCTTACGCCCTTGCTCTCACCGCAGGCCGCGGCCGCTTCGGGTGGCTCAACTGGACGCTCCTGCTCGCGTCCGTCGCAGGCGTTGCTCTCTTCACTCATGTGGAGTCACGAGCGGCGTCACCGTTGATCCAGGTCGCGGTGCTCCGCGATCCCCTGCTCGGAGCGCGCCTTGCCATGAGCAGTCTCGTCTCCACGGTTGTCATGGCGACGCTGGTCGTCGGCCCCTTCTATCTCTCGGGCGCGCTGGAGCTCGACGCCGCCCGGGTCGGCCTCGTCATGTCGGCGGGTCCGCTGGTGGCCGCGCTTACGGGACTGCCCGCGGGACGCATGGTGGACCGGTTTGGCGCCAGGAGCATGACCATGGTCGGACTCCTCGCCATGGCGCTCGGCGCGTCCATGCTGCCCATGATGCCCACGCGGTTCGGCGTGCCGGGCTATGTCACACCCCTCGTCATCGTCACCGCGGGCTACGCGCTCTTCCAGGCCGCCAACAACACCGCGGTGATGGCGAATGCGAGCCGGAACCAGGGCGGAGTCATGTCCGGAATGCTCAACCTGTCCCGCAACCTCGGGTTGATCACCGGCGCCTCCATCATGGGCGCGGTGTTCGCGTTCGCATCGGGCGCCCGCGGCGCGGGCGCCCCGCGCCCGGAGGCGGTGGCGATCGGGATGCGGGCGACCTTCGCCGTCGCGGCGGTTCTGGCCTTCGCCGCCCTCGCACTCGCAAGGGTCAGCGACAACGTCACGCGAAACCGCGCCTCCAGGTCCGGGGCGCTTGCTTCACCCGCGCTCGATCGACGTGGGAGAGAATGAACCGATATGAGCAATCAGATCGGGGTGAGCCGGAGCTGGATCGTAACCATCTTCGCATTCTGCCTCGCGGCTCTGGGCCTGGCCTTCATGTTCGCGCCGCAGGAAATGGGTGTGACCATTCTGGGGCGCAATGACGTCGAGCCCATCGCATCGCTGTTCGGAGCCGCCATGGTCAGCATGGGCCTGATGAACTGGATCGCGCGCAACTCCGCGCTCGGCGGCATCTATGGCCGGACCGTGGTGTCTGCCAATCAAGCGCACTTCGTGATCGGTTCGCTGATCCTGCTCAAGCACGGGGCCGCGGTCGGCGGCACGGGCGCCTATTGGGTCCTCGCCGCGTTCTACGCCCTTGGCGCGATCTTCTTCAGTTCCCTCCTCTTCGGCACGGGCATGCGGCCGCCCGCGACCGGCCAGAAATGACCTTCTTCGAAATTCCCGACCGCGTTCGTGCCGCCTGGCCCAGTGGCGCGCGCGACTTCGACTTCCTCGAAGGGGAATGGATCATTCAGCATCGCAAGCTGCGCGAACGGCTGGTCGGTTCGACGGAGTGGCTCGAGTTCGAAACGCCTTTCGTGATGCAGCCGATCCTGGGCGGGCTCGGCAACATCGATCAGTGTCGCACCGAGGGCGAGCCTTTCCATGAAGGCGTCTCCCTGCGCCTCTTCGACATGGCCGACCGGATCTGGCGGATCTACTGGATCGACAGCAGCGGAGCCACTCTCTTCCCTCCGGTCAGGGGATCCTTCCACGGGCCCGAGGGAACGTTCAAAGGCGAAGACACTCACGCCGGCAAGCCCGTGCTCGTCACTTTCAAATGGGACAAGCGCGATCCGCTTCGCCCGATCTGGCAGCAGGCGTTTTCCGCGGATCGAGGCGCCACCTGGGAAACCAACTGGTTCATGCGCTTCCGTCGCTCGGCCGAGTAGCCGGGCCCGCGGGAGCCGCGGGGCCGCCTTCGACCTCGAGGGGAGCGCGCAGGATTCTGATAGCGCGCCTGCACCGAGGGCGCTAATGTGCCCGGCCATGTCCAGACTCACCGCTGAGGTCCTGACTATCGCGCTGCTGTATCCCGGGTTGTGCGCTTGTGGCGGAGGCAGCAGCGTCAGCCCGACTGACCCGGGGCCGCGAACCGCCACCTTCTCCGGCATGACCCGGATCGCGAACAACGGCGTGTGCTCGAGCCTCAGTGGCCGCCATGAGTTCGACGCCGGATCGGGAATGGTGACGGTGACCCTGACCATGGCCGCGGCGCCGCGCCTTCAGTTACAGGTCTGCGCTTCCAGCGAGGTCAATCACACCAATTGCACCATCCCGCCCTTCGTCGCGCTCCCCGTCGGTCAGAGCATCAGCGCCACGGTGAAGGGGGGACGCGTCCAGACCGTCACCCTCTATCCCGAAGGCTGCGGCGCTCCCGACTCGCCACCGGGCGATCCGATCTCCTACACGGTGACCGTGGCCTACCCGGGTTGAGCGGTTATCTCTCCCTGGGAGCCGTGCGACCGAGCTCACCCCGGGGATCCCAGGCCGTCGAGGGTCTGACGACACGCCTTCGGAGTCTCGCCGAAGCTGCGTCTGAAGGCGAAGGAGAAATGAGAGTGGCTGGCGAAGCCCAGATCCAAAGCCACCGCCGTCAGGTCGGCGCGTGGGTGTTCGAGACGCTCCAGCGAGGCCCGCAGGCGCAGGGTGACCAGATAGCGATGGATGGTCGAGCCCGTCCCCTTCCTGAAGGCCCGGGACAAGGCGAAGGCCGAGATGCGGAAGTGCGCGGCCAGCCGGGACAGTGACCACCCTTCTTCGAATCGGCCCGAAATCACCGACCTGATTTCATCGGCGATCACGCGGGCCCGGGGGGACACGATTTCGGGCCGCGCCGCTCTCGGGGCGGCGGCGGAAACCACGTCGTCGAGAACGGCGTAGATGGCTTCGTCGATCGCTTCCGCATCGGCGCCACGCATGGCCCTTCGAAACAGCCGCCTCTGCCTGAGGTAGGTGGCGTCTCCAACCGTGACGAGGGCGAACGGGAAGGGGCCGCGCGCCGCGGGCTCGTGTCCGTTGGCGATCACGGCCTCCATGGCCACGGCCCGGGGCACCGCAAACCAGTCGCTCCGGTCGCCCTCCTCGCTGATCCCTGACCGATCGTAGACCTGTCCCCGGTTGTAGACCGTGGCCACGGTCGAGTCCGCGATGAAGCTCGGTCCCCCGGCGTGACGGATCCCGACGCTCGTTCTTGGGAACACGAAGATGTCGTTCTGGATGGGCCCTGAGTCCTTGAACCTCGGGTCGTTGGCCGGGCAGCGGAATGCGCCAACCAGCGTTCCCTCGCCGCGATGAGCTATGACATCAAGAGGTTTGTCCAGGGAGCTGACCATGACCAGGGAGGAACATAGACCGAACGCTGCCTTGGCCGGGAGTTCAGGAAGTTGGACGCCCGTGCCGAGCCCGCACCAAGCGGGTCGCCGAGGCCACTCGGAGGGAGCAGGGAAGCAGGTTTTGCGGCTCGGAGTTCAACGGACGCAGGCGTTGCCGGGGCCGCGTCGAGCGCGCCCTGGCCCTGGTCGCCCGAGGCGACCTCGAAGCGCATGGGGAACGGCTGGTTGCAGCCAGGGTCCCTTTTCGGCACGCCCCTTGCTCGCATTTTGTCGGAGGCCAGCTATGACGACTACATCGGCACCCTTCAAGCGCATTCTGTTACCCACCGACTTCTCGGGGTTTTCCGCCCAGGCCTTGCGCCACGCCCTCGCCCTGGCTCGTAAGTTCGATGCCCGTCTGAAAGTGGTTCACGTCATCCAGGGGTTTTATCCCGTTGGAGACGCCATGCTGGCCGCCGCCCCCCCCGCCGAAGGGCGGAAGATGGCGGAGAGCGATACCCACGCCTTCATGGCCGGCGCTCGCGATGCGGGCATCGACTACGATCTGGAAATCCGGGAGGGAAACCCGTGGCGCGAGATCCTGGCCGCGGCCGCTCAGATGCCCGCGGACCTCGTGGTCATGGGCACCCACGGGCGCAGCGGCCCGGAGAGATTCCTCCTCGGCTCGGTGGCGGAGAAGCTATCTCACCGCCTTCCGTGTCCGGTGATGACGGTGGGCCACGAGGAAGGGGAGGTCTGGGAGGCGGGAAGCCTCATCCGTCGCATTCTGTGCGCCACCGATTTCTCGGAGAACTCGGAGCGAGCCTTCCGCTTCTCCCTCGCCCTGGCGGCGAGCCTTGGGGCCAGGGTCACTCTCCTTCATGCCATCGAGCACATGCCCGATCTTGGGGCGGCCCGGTATCGAATGGTCGTTCCGGACGTCGAGCCCTTGCTGAAAGAGATCGAGCGCGCGGCCGCGGAACGGCTCGGAAAGGCCGTCGACGAATTGAAAGGCGAATTTGCCGACGTCGAGGTCACGGCCAGGCTTGGCGCGGGTCGGGCGTACCAGGAGATCGTTCGGGTCGCCGACGATGAGCGGGCCGACCTGATCGTGGTCGGAGCCCAGGGCCACGGGGCGCTCGAACACCTGCTCTCCGGGTCCAACGCTCAACAGGTGATCCGCAGAGCGACCTGCGCGGTCCTGACCGTGCGCCCGCAGAACTAGAATCCTCGGAGCGTGGCCAGTCGAATCAACCTCGATCTCGATACCTTGCGAACCCTCGTCGTCGCCCACGACCGCGGGGGACTGGCGCAGGCGGCCGCCCATCTGGGCCGCACGCCGTCGGCCCTGAGTCTGCAGGTCAAACGCCTGCAGGGGGACCTCGGCCTTCGCATCTTCCGCAAACGCGGCCGGGGTCTTGCGCTGACCGAAGCGGGCGAAAGTGCCCTGGCCTACGCGCGTCGCATCCTCGCGCTGAACGATGAGCTCCTGGAGACCCTGCAGGGCGCGAACCTCGCCGGCCACATCCGGGTCGGGTGCTCGCAGGACTTTGCGTCAATCCTGCCCTCGGTTCTATCTCGTTTCGGGGCGCTCTATCCGCGCATGCAGATCGAGCTGCACATCGAAGGAAACGGGGCGCTCGTCGACGCCGTCAGCAACGCGCGCCTCGACCTCGCCGTCGTCGTAGGGCACGAGGACCACGCCAACGCTCACCGCGTGGGCCGGGTCGACCTCGTGTGGATTGCGTCATCCACTTTCAGCCGGCCGCTCAAGCAGCCACTGCCGCTCGCGGCCCTGGGTCCGCAGTGCATCTTTCGCAAGCGGGCGGTGCAGCAGCTCGAGGGTGCGAACATTCCCTACCGGATCGCCGCGAACAGCCCGAGCCTGAACGGCCTCTGGGCCGCGTTGCTCAGCGGCCTCGGGGTCACCGTGCGCACGGCTTTCAACCTGCCCGAGGACCTGGTTGCTGCGGCATCCCTTCACCAGTTGCCTTCCCCTGGAAGTCTGGAAGTGACCTTGCATCGTTGCGCGCATTCAAAGGGACTCGCCGTGGATCGAATGGCATCCCTTCTCGAGGATGCGCTCGCCCTCGTGCTTCAGCCGGAGGCCGGCGTCCAGTTGCGGTCGCGGTCTCGAAGCGCGCCCGCGACACATAAGCGGCGCTAACCAGTCGCGTGAGAAGAATCAAATTGTGCGGCGATGGGCGCGTGGCTAGAGTCAACGGATGATTACGAAGCGCCTTCCATTACTCGCCGCCGCCCTGTTGGTTGCCTCTCTTTCAGCGACCGCGCAGGAGCCGTCCATCGTAGGCGCCTGGGCTCTGGTTGGGGCCGAAAAGCAGCTCCCCGACGGAACACGCGTCTCGGACTATGGCCCCAACCCGCACGGACACGCCATCTTCACGGCGGACGGGCACTATTCGGTGCAGATCTATCGGGCCGAGCGGTTGACGTTCTCTTCGGGAGACAAGTTCAAGGGCACTCCGGAAGAGTACAAAGACGCATCGCTCGGCATGAGCGTTCATTTCGGTCGTTACACCCTCGACCCGGTCAAGCACATCCTGACCTTCCGGATCGACCGGTCTTCCGTTCCGAACCTGGATGACACCATCGCCGTGCGACCGTATGAACTGAAGGGGGACGAGCTTTCCTGGAGAGTCGCCCCCCGGCCGGACGGTTCCGTGCCGGTCACCACCCTGCGAAGAGCGAGGTAGCGTGCGCCCGCGGCCTTTGCGCCGCCGTCCTAGAGGAAGCGGTGGAGGGCCACCTCGACCCGGCGCTGCTGGCGTTCGGCGGTTTGCCACTGCACCAGGATCGGACTCTGGTAGCGCCCCCGGATCAGCGACGGCTGCCCGGACGCGCTGGAGACGCCGAAGCTGACCCCGCGCTTCATGCGCAGGAAGCGGTCCGCGGGCAGGGCGATCAGGCGCGAGAGCAGCCGCTCCACCACCGATTCGTTGACGTGGAACGCTTCCATCAGCTGGTTGAAGAGCAGCACCAGGTCGTACTTCGCGTAGTCGAGCGTCTTCCCCGGCACCGCCCGGGGGTCGCGCAGCATGTGGGCGCCCTTGATCGCGGCGAAGCGCAGCGGGTTTTTGAGCACCTCGGCGAGGTCGTGCCGCATCAGCATGGTCTCGTATTCGTTGACCGTGAGCCCCGCGTTGCGCTCGCCGGGCTCGAGGCCGATGTCGACCCGGCCGCGCTCGATGCCGTGCTTCTTCAGGAGTCCTTTGACCTGCTCGCTGAACTCGCCCCGGGGGTCGGAGAGGTTGATGGAGTCGACGGGGTGGCGTGACACGGGAATGGGAATGGTCAGCCGCTCAACCGGCTCGACCTTGTCGTAGGCCAGAACGGTGGTGGTGCGGCTCCGGCGCTGGCCCTCATACGTGCCGTCGAGGTCGATGAAGTAGACGGGGACCGAGGCGCCTGTCCGGTAGGTCACACAGTTGCGCATGCCCGCGCCGATGAAGGTCAGGTGGGAATCGGCGTTCCTGGGCTCCACCGCCTTCTGCTCGTCGCTCAACTCGGCCCGAAGGTGGAGCTGGTCGTGGCGGTATTCGGCCCCCTCGGGGAACACGGTGCGGAAGGGCCGGAAGAAACTCGCGAGCTGCCCGTCGCGGCGCAGCAACCGGCTCGCCAGGCTTTCCTCGAGGTACCCCGCGGTGGTGTGAAGCGAGCAGTAGAGGGCGCGAGAGTGCCGGGAGAGGACGTCGCCGAATCGGGCCGCGATGCGGGCCGTCACGTCGATCGTGTCGTAGCGCGCTTCGGGTGTGATGGAAAGGGAGAGCTCGTCGGTGGCCATGGTCAACCGGGTCGGGCGCCCGGAGACGCGATTTTACGCGCAGGCTTGCCGCGGAGTGAAGCGCGGGACGCCGCTACGCCTGAGCAGGCGTATCCGTGCCGGACCACAGGTTCGCGGAATTGATCGCGGGCGCGCTGCTGGCCTTGAGATAGAGGAACAACTGCATGCGGTAGGCGGCGCATCCCCCGAGGACGAGATTCGTCAGGAAGGCGCCGCGCGACGTCTTGTGGCCATCGAAGTCCGTGACCTCGGCGCGGAGATCGGCGTCCGACCGTCCGGACAGCAGATCCGCGTACTCGGCGTGCTGTGCCGCGATCGCCTCCTTCGCCTGTTCGAAATTCCGTTCCTTCGAAGCCGCCTCTGCCTTCGTCCAGATGTCGAAATCGCTCGTGTTGGCGAGGCTCCAGCGAATGATCGTCGGCCCCATCATGCTGATGTAGCGAATCAGCTCCAGCGTGCTTCGCTGGGAAGGGCTTGGCCGGTAATCGAGATGGGCTGGCGTGGCCTTGCTCGCCAGATGAACCACGAGACGGACTTCGTTCTGCAGCGACGCGATGAGTTCGGCTTTGGACAGGACCATGGACATTCCTCTTGAGAACGCGGGATGGGACTCGGACGTCAGGCAGGGCGACCACCGCCCGGCCCAGGCATCATAGCGGCGTGGCTATCCAGCAACCCTTGCCGGCTCTAGCTCCCGCTTTCCGTGGGAAGGCGGGTCGCCACCCATCCCTTGATTCCCGAAGCCATGACCTTGACGTCGGTGTAGCCCATCTTCCTGGCGCGCTTCGCCGCGTTCGGCGCTTTCCGGCAGAGCGCGTTCGAGCAATAGAAGACCACCGCCTGGGTCTTGTCGGCGGGAAGGTCGGCCTCCGTGTACTCGGCCCCATTCAGATGAAGCGCCCCCGGTACGTGGCCCTGCTGAAAGCGTTCGTCCGAGTTCACGTCGATGACCGTGACCTGATTCCCGTCCACCAGGTCTTTCAGTCGCTCGGGTGAGATGACCGGGAGCCCCATCAACTGAGCCATCATGCGCGTTCAGCGCCCCCACCAGGCTGACGCCAGTCGAATCACCACCAGCATCATGCACGCGCCCAGGAAGCTGACCGCGAGAGCCCTCGAGTCCTCGTAGGGTGCGAAGGCGGACAGGAGCGCGAAACCCAAGCCCCCGACCGTGAAACTCCACGCCGCGAACCGACGGAGGCCTTGCCCCGCCGCCGAGTCGAGACAGGCGGCAGACGGCCGTTCCTTGGGGAGCGAGTTCCCCAAGTACGCCAGCATGATGCCGAGGCAGAATCCGAAAAGTCGCTGGCTCAGTTCGTGGCTGAGTTCGCTCGGGCTCATTGATTTCACGATGATCGAAGCCTGCAGAAAGAGGCCCGCGAGGACGAGGGCGCGTCCTACGGCGAGCCGCGCTTGTTGATTGGGGTTCATGCGGACGGCCTTCGGCCCCGGGCCTTCGCGAGCGCCGTCGTCCCCTGGGTCACCTTGAGTTGGAGCCCTACGGTCTGAGCGAAGGCGAGCAGAGCTTCCTCGAGAACGGACATCTTGAGCCTATAGGTGATGGAGCGGCCCACTTTGTTCGCCTCGATGAGGTCCGCGGCGACGAGGACCGCGAAATGGGCCGACATGGTCGGCTTGGCGACATCGAACTCATCCGCCAGTTCGCCCGCGCCCATCGGGCGCTGCTGGAGAAGTTCCAGAACTCGGCGTCTGGTGGGATCGGCGAGCGCCTTGAAGACTCTGCTCATATTCTATATTTAGCTCATCATCTAACAAAGTGTCAACCCGCCACCGTACCTCGCTAGTATCAGGCCTCGTTTCGGGGCACACACTCCAGGGAGGTCAGATCACGGTGAAGGTTCTAGTCGCCGACAAGTTCGAGGAAGCGGGTCTCGCGGGTTTGCGAGCCGCGGGCTGCGAAGTGCTCTACGAGCCCGAACTCGCGGGCGATGCCCTGGGTGCGCGCCTCGGAGAGTCGTCCGCGGATGTTCTCGTCGTCCGCTCGACCAGGGTCGGCGCCAAAGAGATCGAGCAGGCGAGCCGACTCGGCCTGATTGTCCGGGCGGGGGCCGGCGTCAACACCATCGACTTGAAAGCCGCGTCGTCCCGGGCGATTGCGGTGTCGAACTGTCCCGGCAAAAACGCGATCGCGGTGGCTGAACTGGCCTTCGGGCTCATCCTCGCCCTCGATCGGCGCATCGCCGAGCAGACCGCGGATCTCGTTCGCGGGGTCTGGAAAAAGACCGAGTACGGAAGGGCGCGCGGCCTCGCCGGACGTACCCTCGGGGTGCTGGGGCTCGGCCCCATCGGCCGGGAAGTGATCCGGCGCGCGCAGGCCTTCGGCATGCGCGTGGTCGCCTTCTCTCGTTCATTGAACGAGGTTTCGGCGCGCGAGTTGGGGGTCACCGCCGCGCATTCGATTCATGAAGTGGCGATGGCGGCGGACATCGTGACCGTGCATCTCGCCCTGACCAAGGAGACCCGCGGCCTTCTCGATGCCGCGTTCTTCGGCGCCATGCAAACGGGCGCCTTCTTCGTGAATACCAGCCGGGGAGGAGTTGTCGATGAGGCCGCGCTGCTCGCGGCCGTCCGAGACCGAGGCCTTCGCGCCGGCCTCGACGTCTTCTCCCGCGAACCCGAAGGAGGGTCTGGCGCTTTCGAGGATCCCATCATGAAGTTCCCGGGTGTCGTCGGCACTCATCATGTGGGCGCTTCCACCGAGCAGGCTCAGAACGCGATCGCGGAGGAAACCGTTCGCATCGTCCGCACCTTCAAGACCACCGGACAGATCCCCAATGCGGTGAATCTCGCGGATCGAACACCCGCCACGCACCTCCTGACCGTAAGGCATCGCGACCGCGTCGGAGTCCTGGCTCACGTCTTCAGTGAACTCAAGCTCGCGGGGATCAACGTCGGACAGGCGGAGAACGTGGTCTTCGCGGGGGCGGAAGCGGCGAGCGCCCGCATTCAGATGAGCCGTGAGCCGGATGAAGCGGTGCTTCAGCGCATCCGCGAGGACTGTGCGGACATCCTCTCCCTCTCGATCACGCCGCTCTAGCAGCAGGAACGCGCTGGCCGCTCCCAGGCAGACTCCTGATCGGCCGAGAGAAGCCCCACCGCTGAGTATGCTGTCTCCGCAATGCCCAAACGAGACCAGCTCTTCCTCCTCACTCCCGACTTCACGGACTCGCGTCACGGCGACCGGCCCTTCTTCTGCCCGGAAACCGCCATGGTGGAGGGCATGCTCGCCTTCTACCCGAAACTCCGAGCCCGGGTCGACCTCCACTACATCGGTTTCGACAAGCCGCGCACGGCGATCGTCGCCCTGCTGGGCGAAGGTGTTCAAGGCTGCCCCATGCTGGTCATGGGTGAGGAAAGCCTGGTCGCGTTCGAGGCTCGTCCGGACGTCAGAATCGGCGAATCGTCGGGACAGGCGTACATCTCAAAGGACATCGAGATCTGCCGCTATCTCGCCCATCGTTATGGAGCGGGCGTTCCGCATCCGTAGAGACAGCCGTCGCTGCGATCTGGGCCGTCGACCACCGGATCCGTCATTGCGAAAGCCCATTCGTTCCGGCGGTGGCTTGAAGCAATCTCGCGGCCGAAGCCTTCCTGCAGGCGTGCTCGACGATTTCACGCCGGCCCCGCCCGTCGTCGGCGACGCCTCTGCACAAGAGGTGGGCGAGGTCATCGAACTCCTCTGGGGCGTGCCGGTGCCCTGATCGTCATCAGTTCCGACCTTCCCACTACCTGCCCTATCCTCATCTTCGATGACTTCCGATTTCACTTCTTCTCCAGCGACGGCCAAGAGCCTCCCGACATCCACATCCGCAAGGGCGACGCCATCGCGAGATACTGCGCGTCACCTGCCTTCCGAAGGCAGCCGCGTACCTCCCCCAATTGATCGACGCGTGAAGCCATTGCTGTTGCCGGTCTTGTCGCTGCTCCTTGCTGGACTCGGCCTGCCTGACGCTGCCTCAGCCCAATCCCACCTGACGCGCACCAACCCGCCCGGACCTCGCGCGGTCGGTCTTCGGGTCATCGAGCAGTACGACCGTTCTCGTGGGTATCGCGGCGTGACCGACCCATATACCGGGCAGGCGACCAAAGGCGAGCGTGCGCGCCCGATTCAGACCTTGATCTGGTACCCGGCCGAGAAGGGCACGGGCTCGGCGGTGCACGCCGAAGATTACCTGCGCCTCGGCGCCACCGCTGACGATTTCAGCCACGCGCCGGCGGAGCGGGCTCGACTGGAAGCCGCCTACGTGAGCGGCCGTGTCAGTGCCCTCCCTCCCGCGCGCGCGAAGGCCGAGCTCGCCGCTGCCATGCTCGCCCTTCGGGATGCGATCCCCACAGCGGGCAGCTTCCCGGTCGTCATCTACGCTCCCAGCTATCGGGCCGACGCGTTCGAGAATGCCGATCTCTGTGAATTTCTCGCGAGCCATGGCTATGTCGTCATGGCGAGCCCGAGCGTCGGTCAGACGCCCGGGGGAATGACGGATGACCTGGAAGGCGCCGAAACCCAGATGGGCGACATCCAATACCTGATCGGCTATGCGCATGGCGTGCCCCAGGCCGACATTCACCGTCTCGCGGTGATCGGGTATAGCTGGGGTGGCCTGGCGAATGTCATGGCGGCGGCCAAGGACTCGCGAATCCTCGCGCTCGTTGCCCTGGATGGTTCGGTGCGCACCTATCCCGCCGTGATCGACCAGTCGCGATTCCTGACTCCGGCGCGCGTCACTGCCCCACTGCTCTACGTCGCCGCCGCGCCGA
>Ga0154020_10005513_pt1 | contig 14896 bp, 12 predicted proteins | sample Klosneuvirus_201_FD_109709 | JGI IMG/M metagenome (GOLD analysis project Ga0154020, IMG submission 109709) | Active sludge microbial communities from wastewater, Klosterneuburg, Austria - Klosneuvirus_20160825_MG | ecosystem: Engineered > WWTP > Aerobic digester > Activated sludge | place...
CCCGGGGGCGCCCTTGCCGCGCCTTGGCGGCATGAGCGAGCCGAGCAGGCGCTCAATTTCCGCGCGCGCGCGCTGCACCTCACCCGGATGCGTGTCGTGCTGGCTCTGCAACTGGCGCGGCTCAACAAAATGCTCGACAAGTTCGCCCGAGAAAACGGTAAGCGAGCTTGCGGTGCGCAACGCGCGAATTTTGGCCCAGTTGGTGTTCAGGTAGGCGTAGTGGCTTTCGATGTAGGCCATCAGCCCGAGATCTTCTTCCGGCTTATCAAGCGCGGCTTTGAGAGAGCGCCCGTGTGTCTGGCGCGCGATGGGTTCGCTGCGAATTGCGAGCAGATCAAGCAGCGTGGGCGCGAGGTCGTAGTTGCGTGTAAGTGCGACCGGTTTGCAGGCCTTGAGGCCGGGCGCACGAATGATCAGCGGTACATGCGTGGTGGCGTCGTAGCAGAAATAGCCGTGCGAGAGCTCGCCGTGCTCGCCCAGGCCTTCACCGTGGTCGGCGGTCACGGCAATCACGGCATTGTCAAACATGTTCAGCGCGCGCAATTGATCAAAGAACCGGCCGAGTTCGCGGTCGGTGTAGGCGATTTCAGCTTCGTAGCCCGCGTCAGGCTTGCCGGCGAACTTTGCTGCGAGATCAGCGGGTGGGCTGTAGGGCGTGTGGGGGTCAAACAGGTGCACAAAACAGAACACGCGCTGCGCCTCTTTGTTCTTTTGCAGCCATTCAGCGGCGCGCCCGAGCGTGACTTCCGCCTTGCGTTCAGGAATCGTGAGCTTGCCCTTTTGCGCCTCGCGCACGCCCTCGTCGTCGTAGATCGAGAAGCCGCGCTCGATGCCCGAGCCCGAGCGCATGGTAAACGCACTGACGAACGCGCCCGTCGTGAAGCCCTGCTTGGAAAGTTCCTCGGGCAGCGTGGCGAACTGCCCGGGCAGGCGGTGGTAGAGATTGTCACGCACGCGATGGCCGAGCGTGGAAACGCCAGTGAGTTGCGTGAGGTGCGAGGGCAGCGTGAGCGGGTAGCAGGTGTAGTGCTTTTCAAAGCGCGCGCCCTCGCTGGCGAATTGGTCGAGGTTGGGCGTCTGCGCCGCAGTGTGGCCATAGCAGCCGAGGTGGTCGGCGCGCAGCGTATCAATGGAAATGACAATCAGGTGGCGCGGAGCTTTGCTGTTGTCCGGAGACGGCTCGGTGTTGCCGTTGGAGGAGGGCGCGTAAATCGTGCGATAGCCGGTGACGGCAATGATGCCCAGCACCAGCAGCACGCCGAGCACAGTCCAGACGGGGCCGCGACGGTTCAGAACGTTTTGATTGGGTTGGTCGCTTTTTTCCATGACGTGTGTTCACTTGCGTCCGAATTCAAAATTCAAAATGCAAAATTCAAAATTGGATTCGCCCGTGCTGCACTCGCTTTGAATTTTGCATTTTGAATTTTGAATTGCCGCGCAAAGCGCGGCTCACACCCACTTCTTCACGAACACGGTCACGATGTCGTTGCCAAGCACAAACAGCATGAGCCCGACAACAAGGAAGAAGCTGACGGTCATGATCGGGTTGAGCAGTTTCTCGGGCACTGGTCGGCCCGCGACTTTCTCGATTGTGACCAGCAGCCACTGGCCACCGTCGAGAATCGGGATCGGTATCAGGTTGACAATCGCCAGGTTCAGGCTGATGAACGCCAGGAAGAAGATCAGCGTGCCAATGCCCCAGCCCGCGAGCGAGTAAGAGCGCTTGGCAATCACAATCGGGCCGCCAAGGTGGGTGATGCTGATGCGGCCCGAGAACAGGCCCAGGAGCGTCATTGCAATCTTGTAGCCCACCTTTCTGCTGTGGTGGAAGCCCGCGCCGATGCTCTCAAAGAAGCCCTTCTGCACCGGTTTGCTGCGCTGCTCGGCCACGCTGACCACCATATTCGCCACGCTTTCGGCGCTGTTGAGGTCGGGCGTGATTTTGACATCGTGCGTTTTGCCGTCGCGCTCGAGCTTGAGCGTGATGTCTTTGGCCTTGCGCGCTTCCATGTCATAGGCGGCCACCAGCGCTGAGCCCAGAGCGCCCAGGCCAAAAGTCTTCTCGCCGCCGCCAAACATCCGTGACAGGAACCCGCCGCCGGGGTTGTAGAAGTCAGTCCCGTCAACGCTTGCGCCTACAATCTTGTCGCCCTGGCGCACGCCCGCGGCATGGGCCGCGCTGCCTTCGCGCACGCCCAGCACCTTGACGGCTTCGTTCTCTTCGCCGCCCTTGGTGTCGCCCATGATCACGCCCAGCTCATAGCGGCCCGGGGCGCTGTCTTTTTCGTCGGCGGTCACGGACAGGTTCTGGCGCTTGCCGTCGCGCTCAATGACCAGGGTGTGTTCCTTGCCCTGCGTGGAATTGAGCCAGTCCTGGAATTCGCCGAAGCTGGCAAAGCCCTTCTCGCCCGAGGGCGTAAGCCACGCGACGATACGATCGCCTTCTTTCAGGCCCGCGCGCTCACCGGCCGAAGCCGCGCGAACGACGCGCACTGTGGGCAGAGCGGAAATGTACATGCCCAGCACATTGGAACTGGAGCCGGAGGTGAAATGGCGCGAGGGCGTGTATTTCACGTCCCACTCGCGTGCGTTCTCGCCTGTGCCGCGCCTGAAGCGCAGCGTGGTTTCGCCGCGCGAAACGCTCATGGCGCCCATGAAATCGTCGTAATTGCGCAGGTTCCTGCCGCCTACGGCGATGACTTCGTCGCCATCGAGGGGCCGGTTCTCGCCCAGGTTCTCGGGGAAGCGCTTCGCTTCTTCGGAGGAAATCAACACGCGATGCTGCGCGCGGATGCCGGGCAGCGACAGGCCGAATACAGGGTCCGCGTCGAGCCTGACCGTCACATCCTTACAGACCTTTTTGCCGTTTTCATCGCGCTCGACGGTGACATCGATTTTGTCGCCACCGTCAAACACGCCTGAGTAGATCACGTCTTCGAAGTCATCGACGGGCCGGCCGTTCACATGCGTAATGTGGTCGCCCACTTTGATTTCATTGGAGACCCAGGCCTTGGATTGCGGCTGGATCTGGCCCACTGTGGGTTCAATGAACGTGACGCCGATGGAGAACGCGAGCACGAAGAAAATGATCGCCGTGATCGCGTTCATCGTTACGCCGCCGAGCAGCACAAGCGTTTTCTGCCAGTAGCTTTTGTTGCGATAGTCGCCGGAATCGTTTTTAGCGGCGTCATCAAGCGATCCGGGCGTGTCGCTCTGGCCCTGCATCTGGACGTAACCGCCAAAGGGCACCCAGCCGATGCGATACTCCGTGTCGCCGAACTTCTTGGCGAACAGGTTGGCAAAGCGCTTGCCCACAAAGGGCATGGGAAAGCCGATGGAGAAGGCGTGAACGCGGATGCCGACATACTTGGCGGCCAGGAAATGCCCCATCTCGTGGATAAAGATGATGAAGCCAAAGCCCAGCACCACTTGCAGAATGTAGATCAGAGCCATAGTCCGCCATGGTAACGGAATTCCGCCGCGCGAGTAGCAGAAGTTCGAGCGCGGCTATCAGCCATGGTTAGCAATCGCTTGTTGCAGATTACCGCAGCTTGGGCAGCGGGTGCGACGCGAGCCATTGCCACAGGCGCTTGGCGCAGAGGTTGCCGGAGCTGACCACGCCCATCAGCGTGCGCGTGCTGAGATCGGTGCAGTCGCCGGCGACGTAGATGCCGCCGAACATGGTCTTCCCGCCCTCGCCGTGCGCGAAGTAGCCGTTTTCCTGCGGCAGCCTTTCGAGGCCGGGAATGGGCTTGCGCGGGGCTGGGCCCAGCGCAATGACCATGGCATCGGCGGGCAGGCACTGCTCTTCAGGAATGCCCTTCTCCTTGAAGAACACGTACTCGAGATACTCGTTGCCCTTGACCGCCTCGACGGTAATGCCCATCAGCAGGCGCACTTTGCTGCCAATCGCGCGCTCAACAAGCAAAGGTTCGGCCGTTGGCTGGTCGGTGGGGCAGAGCAGCATCACGTTCTTGGCGTGGTGGCTCAAAAAGATGCCTGCGTGCACGGCTTCGTCGCCCGAGCCGATCACGATCACGCGCCGATCCTTGTAGATCGCGGCGTCAATCTGCGCGCCGTAACGGATGCCGCGGTTGATGTATTTCGTAACGCCTTCAGCGGCAAGCTCACGCTGGCTGGCACCCGTGGCCACAATCACTGCGCGCGCCCAATAGGTGCCCTGCGAAGTCTGCACCTGCTTGTACATGCCTTCAATGCGGATGCTGTTGACCTTGCCCTTCATCAGCACCGCACCTACATGGCGCGCATGATTGGCGAAATTCTCCGCTACGTCCGCGCCTGAAATCGCTTCGTCGTAGCCAACGCCGAAATATTCATCGACGTCGGTCAGGTTCAGCATGTGCCCGCCGGGCGCGTTTTCATCAATGCCCAGCACACTCATGCCGCCCAGACGGCTTCCGTGACAGGCCGCCAAGCCTGCCGGGCCGAGGCCCACCACGATCACGTCAAAGGTGGTGCGCCCGCGCGTTTCAATTGAATCGGGGTCAAAGCGAACCTTGGCGGCCTCGAGCAGCTCTTCCTGCGAAGGTTCCGTCAGCCACTTCTCTTCTATGTAGAAAACGGGCGAAGCCGGCGCGCCGCACAGTTTGCGGATGAAGGCATTGCTCTCAACATCTTTGGTGATGTCTTTTTCAGTCCACGTCAGGTGGTGCTTTTCCAACAGCCGCTTCGCGGCCTGGCATGCCTGTGAGGCAGGGTCAGAGAACATCACTATCTTCGCCACTGGCATAAGCAGTTCGCGTTGCTGGAGTTGGGGGCCGTGTTATCGCTATTTTAGCCCTCGGGTTCAACGGGGTACACGGAGAACAGACTGTGACACGACGCTTCAGCCCTTAACTAACCGTGCAGTCAAACCTGCCGTTTCAGGCCGGCCACAACGCCAGAAGAATGATCAGCAGCGGCCCCGTGAGCATGAAATTGTCAATGATGTCGAGCACGCCGCCAAAGGCCGGCACCAGTTGCCCGGAGTCTTTGACGCCGGCCGCGCGTTTGAGCGCACTCTTCACCAGATCGCCGCTTTGGGCCGCCACGCCCATGAACGCACCCAGAATCGCCCCATACCACCACTGTGGAAACACCTGCGTCAACGCGCCCGATGCATGGGCCCAGGCCAGAATGCCCGCTCCGGCAGCCGCGCTGAATGCGAGGCCGGAGAGCGCGCCTTCGATGGTCTTTCCCGGGCTGAGGTGGGGGATGAGCTTGTGGCGGCCAATGGCGCGGCCCATGAGGTAAGCGCCCACGTCGCCCATGCGGCTGGTTGCGAGCAGGAAATAAAGCAGCCACTCGCCATTGCCGGGAATGCGCCGCAGCCACAAAATCATGGCCACGGTGAAAAGCAGATAAACGTAAGAGCCGGTATTGACCAGGATGCGCGCAGAAAGCTGCGCCACATCGCGCGAGCGCAGGCCCTGAAAGCAACACACCAGCAACGCCAGCGGCGGCAGCATGAGCGTGAGCTGGCGGTACTGCGGCAGAACCTCAAACCAGTAGTGCGGCGAACTTGTGGCCAATTGCGCCAGGGCGCCCAGGCGAGGCGGCTCGGCCACAAACTGCACGTAGGCCAAGGTGCACAGGTTGAGCAGGATCAGCAGCCCGCGGTCAAAGGGCATGCCGCGGAACTTGAGCAAACGGTCAAGTTCAAAAACGCCCGCGCTCATCACCACAGCAGTGAGGAAGAACAGGCCAAAGGACTCGTTGGCGTAGTGATCGATGGCCAGCACGCCCACGAGCGCAAAGACCATCAGGAAGCCGTAAAGAAATCTTGTTCCCATGGGGCGCGCACGATAGCAGTGGTAAGCATTTCTTGGGCATGGCAATTTGGGGCCATGGCGATCGAACTGGTGCACGTTGAGATCCCCGAGGCCTCAAAGTTCCGAGACCTCGGCCAGAGCATGCGTCGGGTTCTGCGGCTCCACAAACGCGCGCGCCAAAGCCTCAGTGCCGCCAATACCCACGACTTGCGCGTCGCCCTGCGCGCGTGCATTTCTTCCGCTGATGGCATGCGCGAACTCGATACCCATGAGGCCTGGGGCGAAATGCGCAAACACGCCAAGCGCCTCTTTGAAAAGCTGGGCGAGTTGCGCGATTTGCAAGTGCAGCGCCGCTGGGTACGGAAAATGTCGGCCGTGCGCGACTCGGCTTCCAGCCGGCTGCTCAACGAGCTCGCGGCGCGCAAAGGCCCCGCGTTGCGCCGTGCGCGCCGCGCGCTCAAGCGATTCGACCGCCGCGCATGGCGCCAGTGGGCAGCGCTGTTGTCCAAACGCGCCACGCAAGTGCCTCCCGGCGATCTGGCTTTTGGCCAGCTTGCGCTGCGCCGCTGGGCCGACGCCGAGGCGCTGCACTTTGTCGCGCTCGAAAAACGCACGCGCGCCGATTACCACGCGCTGCGCATTGCCATCAAGCGCTTCCGCTACACCATCGAGTCCTTCCTGCCGGAACTCGCCGCGCATCTGGCCCGAGACCTCGAGCGCGTGCAGAACGTTCTGGGCGAAGTCCATGACCTCGATGTGCTCGATGCGCTCGCCAAGAAAGCACTGCGGCCCGGTGCGCGCAAGCGCTGGCGCCATCACCTTGAGCGCGAAATCCAGCAGCGCATCATTCGCTACCGCAAACTCACCATGGGCGAGCGGGCGCTTTTTTCCGCATGGCGCGCGGCTTTGCCCGGCGACGACCGCCTCCATGATTCCGCCGTGGCCTGGCTTGCGGCCTGGGCGCACTTCCACGATCCGCGCGCGGTTCATACTGCGCGCGTGGCGCGGCTTTCTCTGCAATTGTTCGATGCGCTCGCAGCCGCGCGTTTGCGCGACCCGTTCCACGATGCCAAGGCGCGCGCGAAGCTGGAGGCGTCGTCTTTCCTGTTCGAGATCGGGACGACGGCCAAGCGAACGGCGCGCATGATCCGCGAGATTGCGGCGCCGGTGGGCTGGTCGCGGTACGAGATGGATTACATCGCCGACATCGTGCGCCATCGTGCGGGCCGGCGTCACGTGCGCTATGCGGCGCGCCCGCAGGATCAGCGCCAGGCGATTTCTCGGCTGGCCGCGGTGCTCCGGCTGGCCATTGCGCTCGAGAAGGCCGGCGTGCAGGGACTTTCGCTCGAAGTCAGCCCTGAGGCAATTGTCGTGCGCGCTGAAGGTTTTGACGAAACGGGCAATGCCGCACAGGGCGTGTCAGCGGCCAAGAAGCCGCTGGAATCAACGCTCGATCGTCTCGTGCTCGTGAAAGCCACGGATTACGTCGTGGCGCAAAGCGCGGAATCAGAAGAAGAGTGATTGCGCCCGGTTTTGCGCCGCTGGGCGCGACACTTATGTCGCCCCTACAAAGGCAAGCGGTGTCCCGGTAGAACGCTCCCATGAAGAAAGCGCTGGTCACGGGGGCAACGGGTTTCATCGGCAGCGCGATTGTGCGCGAGCTGCTGGCATCGGGCCAGCAGGTGAAAATCCTGCGCCGCGCGAACTCGCCGCTGGGCAACATGAACGGCCTCGACGTCGAGCACGCCGTGGGTGACCTGATGCAGCCCGAAAGCCTCACGGCCGCACTGCGCGATTGTGACCGCGTTTATCACTGTGCCGCGCTTTATTCGCTCAAAGGTGGCTACGACGATTACATCCGCAACAATGCCAACGGCACCAAGAACGTGCTGCGCGCCTGCCTCGACGCGCGCATCGAGCGCGTGGTTTACACCAGCACCGTCGCTGCCGTGGGCAGCGAGGGCACCAAGGGCCGCATCACGGAAGAAACACTCTGGAATTTTGCGCCCTTCAATAACCCCTACATCACCAGCAAATACATCGCCGAGTTCGAGGCCATGCGCTTTGGCGCGCGCGGCTTGCCGATCGTGACCGTCAATCCCGCCGGTCCCATCGGCGAGCGCGACATCAAACCCACGCCCACGGGCCTGCTGGTGATCTTGCTTTTGTCCGGCATGATCGTGGTGCCGCCCGTGCCCATTCCCATGGTGGATGTGCGCGACGTGGCGCGCTGCCATCGCCTCGCCATGGAAAAAGGCAAGCCGGGCGAACGTTACCTGTGCGTGCACTCAGCGCCGCCGCTGACGCAAGTCGCAAGAATGCTGCGCGAGAAAGTTGGCATGGGCCGAAGGCTGCGCATCCCCGGCTTCCTCTTTAATATTGGCGCGGCTTCAACCTGGCTCCTGCCCCAGTTCCTCAGCCAATACACAGGAGTTGCCCGCTTCACGCTGCGCCGCTTCAACTTCGATTGCACCAAGAGCATCAACGAACTCGGCATGACCTACACGCCACTTGAGGAAGCCTTCGACAAAGCGGCGCGCTGGTACATTGAGCAGAAGTACGTAGGCAAGCCGTGGGGATTCAAATAACTTTGGAGTGCGCCGGCTTGCCGGCGCTTTGCATTTCAAAGCATGCGCTCATAACGACGGATTAATGCCAATGGCCTCGAAAATGAATGCTCGGCAGTACTTTCGATTGGCGAAAGGAGTCAGCCGAGAAAGCCATCCGGAAGTTATTGAACCAATGCTCGAGTGGCTTGAAAGACCCGCTTGGGGTTCACGGTCCCACACGCCGTCGAACTACTTCACAGCCAAGAATGCGGACGGCCAATACGAGTCGTTTCTCGAGTTGATCCAGTGTGCATTGAACCGCGGCATGCCAGAAGCGGCGGCGTGGGCCGCCGGGTTCCTTGCCGATGGACTGCACGAACTTGGATTCGTTCGCCGTAAAATTTGCGAGCGATTTGTGCGAGAGCCACAACGGTTGATGCAAATGCTGATCAGCAACCTGGAACTGCCGCCGAAATGGCAACACGCATCAAACATCTCACTTGCCCAGGGAATGTGTTTTTGGGAGGCGGCGGGCGACGCACACGTCTTGAACCTCCACGACTACAGGTGGCGATTCGATCCGCGCGCGCCTTCCGGCGAAGCGGAAATCTGGAAGGCAGTTGTCCGCGAGGTTCTTCCAAAGATCGACGTTCGCGCCGCTTCCATGGAGCGCGGCCCGTTTAGCTCCATGATCGCGCCGAGCTTGTTCTACTCCGACTCCTTACAGGACCTTGTAGATGCCGCCCGAGAAGGAAGTCTCTTGGACTTTCGACTGATCGAAAGTGAAGCGACAAACTTGCGGCTGGAGTCAGACACACACCGACTGAATATCCGTATTGAAGCCGCCGAAATCGAATTCTCGCTGACACGAAAGCGTGGAATTGGGCCATGGTTTCTTCGCACATCGGGGGACCAACGCCCTGTCTCATCGAGCAGCGCACATTCGCGGCCAACCCTACACAGCGGGATCAACTCAGAGCCATCAATCGAGAACTCTCAGATCGTCGATAGTCCTCAGGCCCGATTCAACGTTGTGCAATTGTATTGGGCCGATTATTTGCGCGAGCACGGTGGTCTGTCGGAATTCGCTCGCGCTGCATTGATACCTGAGGATGGACACATACGCGTAATTGGTCCTGACGGCATCCAGATGTCTCCCTGAGCAAAGCGCCGGCAAGCCGGCGCACTCCAAAGCGTGCACTCCCTTGACGCACGATTGCTCCCCGATAGCTTTGGTCGTGCCCAGACGGGTGTGGCCGTCAGGGCGTGATGCGACGGTGGGCGTTTCCACCGCGCGAATATTGCTGAGGCCAACCTTCCCGTGACGCATTGCGTCACGCCACAGGCCCGCTGGGCCTGTTTTCGTTGAACGTACCGCCGGCATCTTGCCGGCCTCGGCGCGGCCATCTTGGCCGCGTCAGACGGGCTCAAGATGAGCCCGTCGAAGCCGGCTGGAAGCCGGCGCTACGGAATGCGCGGCTTCAAAGGACAACTCTATGATTTCTGTGAAACTTCCTGATGGTTCGGCTCGTGAATTGAAAGATGGCGCCAACAGTGGCGACCTTGCTGCCGCCATTGGTGCCGGTTTGGCCAAGGCTGCTATTGCCGCGAAAGTTGACGGCAAGATTGTTGACCTTGCGCTGCCGCTTCCCAACAACGTCAGCGTCCAGATTCTCACCAAGAAAGATAAAGAAGCCCTCGAAGTGCTGCGCCACAGCGCGGCTCACCTCATGGCCGACGCAATTTTGCGCATTTACCCGAAGGCGCAACTCACCATCGGCCCCGTGATTGAAGACGGCTTCTATTACGACATCTTTTTGCCCGAGGGCAAAATCACCGTCGAAGACTTCGCCAAGATCGAAGGCGAGATGGCGAAGATCGCCAAGGAAGCCGCGCCGTTTCAGAGGTGCGTGGCCAAGTACGACGAAGCCAACGAATTCTACGCGCGCTACAAAGCCATCGACGGCGGCCACAACAAGTTCAAGCAGGAACTCGTCGACGGCATCGCGCAGCGCGGCGAGGAACTCACTTTCTATAAGCACGGCGATTTCATCGACCTGTGCCGCGGGCCCCACGTGCCAAGCACCGGCTGGTTGAAGAACGTGAAACTCACCAAGGTGAGCGGCAGCTACTGGCGCGCCGATGCCGCGCGCGAGCAGCTCATCCGCGTCTATGGCACCGCGTTCTTTTCCAAGGAAGAACTCGAAGAGCACTTCCGCGTGCTCGAGGAAGCCAAAAAGCGCGACCACCGCGTGCTTGGTGAGCAACTCGAACTCTTCATGTTCAACGACGTCGCGCCCGGCTTCCCGTTCTACCTGCCCAAGGGCGCGCAACTCTGGAACTCGCTCGCGCAATACGTGCGCAACAAACTGCGCAAGCGCGGCTACCAGGAAGTCAAAGGCCCGATCATTCTGGCCGAGACACTCTGGCACACCAGCGGCCACTACGCGAATTACATGGAGAACATGTTTTTTACAAAGATGAAGCTGAGGGATGAAAAGGATCCAAGCAAGATTGTTGAGGTAGAGGAAGAAAGGCAGATGGCGGTTAAACCCATGAACTGCCCCGGCCACTGCATGATCTTTAAACACAAGCTGCGCTCGCACAACGAAATGCCGCTGCGTTACGCCGAACTCGGCCTCGTGCACCGCCGCGAGTTGAGCGGCGTGCGCCACGGCCTGTTCAGGGTGCAGAGCTTCACCCAGGACGATGCGCACCACTTCGTGACACCTGAGCGCATGGAGGAAGAGATCCAGATGCTGATCTCCTACTTCAAGGAGATTTATTCGGACTTCGGCCTGACCGAGTTCCACATGGAGCTGAGCTCTCGCCCGGCCAAGAGTATCGGCTCCGATGAAATGTGGGCGCGGGCCGAAGCCGCGCTCAAGAAGTCGCTTGACGGCTCGGGCAGCACCTACAAGCACAACCCCGGCGACGGCGCGTTCTACGGGCCCAAGATCGACTTCCACATTCACGACGTACTCAAGAGAACCTGGCAGTGCGGCACGATCCAGCTCGACTTCTCGATGCCGGCGCGCTTCGAGCTCGAATACGTCGGCGCCGACGGCCAGCGCCACACTCCCGTGATGATCCATCGCGCGGGGCTCGGCTCACTCGAACGCTTCATGGGCATCATTATCGAGCACTTTGCCGGCGCGTTCCCGCTCTGGCTGGCACCCGTGCAGGTGTGGGTGATCCCGGTGAGCGAGAAGTTCAGCGACTACGCCAAAGAGGTCTGGTCCAAGCTCATGGATTTCGGCCTGCGTGCCGAGTGCAACCTGAAAGACGACCGCCTCGGCTACAAAATCCGCGAGGCTTCGTTGCAGAAGATTCCCTATGTGATCGTGCTTGGCGACAAGGAGCAGGCGGCGGGAAGCATCAACGTGCGCTCGCGCGACAAAGGCGAGCTCGGAGAAATGAAGCTCGACGCGTTCTTCCAGCAACTGGAAGTCTGGACGAAGTAACGCGGGGTCACCGTAGGGGCGACATATATGTCGCCCCTACAGCCCGTGTGCTTTCAGGCGCTCGATGGCTTTCTTGTTATCAGGGTCAGGGTCGGCGAGGAATTGTGCGTAGCCGCGCTTGTGCGTATTGAGTTCATCGAGCGCGGCTTTGGCCTTTTCAATGCGACCGCTTTCGGCGAGCGCAATCGTGAGATAGACGCGCGCGGTCGCGGCCTCAATGCCATTGACGAGGCCCATGCTGTCGAGGAGATCGACGGATTCCTGCGCGGCCGCAACGGCCTGTTCGGGCTCTTTTCGGAGCAGCAGCAAAGACGCCCGCTGCGAGTTGGCGGAAGCCACGTAATGCCGCGCGCCGGTCGCGCGTGCCATCGCGATGCCCTGATCAAGAACCTCCAGCGCGTGGTCAAAGTCGCCGCGTTTTTCGTAATAGGGGGCGAGGTTGATGGTGTAGAGCGCGACGGCCGCGCTATCGCCCAGTTCGCGCGCGATATCGCGGGCCTCGGTCAGGCAGGCAAAGCCGGATTCGTGCCGGCCCGCCATCGATTCAAGGTTGCCGATGTTGCACAGGTTGGCTGCCTGCAGCTCGCGGTTGCCACAGGCGCGCGCATATTCATCGGCGCGGCGATAGGCCTCGCGCGCGGCTGGGATGTCGCCCAGTTTGCGATGCACAATGCCAAGGTTGCTGAGCACCGACGCCAGCCGGTGCAGGTCGCGCCTGCTTTGTGCATTCTTGAGGCAATCCGTTTGCAGTTCCAGCGCGCGTTTGAGGTCGCCCATGTCGCTGTAAATGATGCCGCGATTCATGCGCGCAACGTAAACGCCGTCAGAATTCCTGCAGCGCCGAAACAGGCTTTCCGCGCGCTCCGAGGGCAGGTGGAGTTCGTAGGCGGCCTCGCGCAGAAGGGTGTGCGCGAAGAGGTAGGCTGATTCGGCGGTCAACACCGAAGCATGATAGATTGGCCATGAGGCGTGCCGCGACAGCGGCATTCGGCGCAGGGAAATTGCGCGCCAAGCCAAGCGGCGGCGCGTCCGCAAAGTGTTACTATGGATTCAGGCGGGCATGACCCAGGAGAATGGAAGATGGCAAGCATTCGGTTTGGCAAGAAAGCGAAGAAGGCCGAGACGGAGCAAGAGAAGAAGGAACGCAAGGAAAAGCAGAAGGCGCAGGAATTCAACCAGGGACAGGCGACGTCCTTCAAGCAAGGTGGTGGGGGCGCGAAGTTCTTCAACCGGCGCACAGCGGGTTAGATACTCGCGGGGCGGGAGTTGCCGGGCAGCTCATTGAGTTTGAGCCAGTAGGTGCCCAAGGCACGAACGAACTCCACGAATTTGTCAAATTCAACGGGCTTGCGCACGTAGGAATTGGCACCGTAATCGTACGCCCTAGCAATGTCGCTTTCCTCGGAGGAAGACGTCAGCACGACAACCGGCACACGGCGGGTGAGCGCGTTGGCGCGCAGGCGGCGCAGGACGTCAAGGCCCGAGAGCTTGGGCAGCTGCAGGTCGAGCAGCATGACGCTGGGTGTCTGGCTCGGGTCGCGTTGTTCAAAGCGCCCCTGGCCGAGAAGAAAATCGATGGCTTCCGCGCCGTCGCGAACCACTTCCACGCGGTGCGTAATGCCGCCCTTGCGCAGTGCGCGCAACGTAAGCTCTTCGTCGTCGGGATTGTCCTCTACCAGCAGAATGAAGCCTTCGCTCATTTTGCACCCTGAGTTCCCAGCGTGAACTGAAAGCTGGCCCCTTTGCCCGGCGCGCCCTGCGCGCGTACGAGGCCGCCGTGGCGGTGGACAATGCGCTGCACTGTGGCCAGGCCAATTCCCGTACCCTCGAGTTCCTTCAGAGAATGCAGGCGCTGAAAGGCGCCAAACAGCTTGCCTGCGTACTGCATTTCAAAACCGGCGCCATTGTCACTGACGATGTATCCCGGCCCGTGCTCGGTTTCCTCGCAGGTGAACGAGATTCGCGCATTCTCAGTGCGCGAAGTGAACTTGTAGGCGTTGTCGAGAAGGTTTTGCAACAGCACGCGCAACAGGCGCGGATCGCCCACGGCTGCGATGCCGGGCTGGATGTTGACTTCAATCTGCCGCTTGGGGCTCAACTTGCGCAACTCAGTGCAGATTTCACGGGCCATGGCCGAAAGGTCCACGGTCTCGCGCACCATCTCGGCGCGCGTCACGCGGGAGAGGCCAAGCAGGTCGTCGATCAGCCGGCCCATGCGCTGCGAAGCACTCTTGATACGGTCAAGCATGGCCTCGCCATCGCTGCCCAGCCGTCGGCCGAAATCCTCCTGCAGGGCCTGGGAAAAGCCGAAGATGCCGCGCAGGGGCGCGCGTAAATCGTGGCTGACGGAGTAACTGAAGCTCTCGAGCTCGGTGTTGATCGCAGTCAGCTCGATGGCGCGCTGGGAAAGTTCGCGGTTGGCGGCCTCAAGCTGTCGCGTGCGTTCAGCGACGCGGGACTCCAGCAATTCGCTTGCGCGCTCGCGTTCCACGACGCGGCCAAGCTGCGTGCCGATGTTGGCCATGATGTCGAGCAACTGCGGATCGGAAGGCGTGCGCGTGCCCGTGGCGAATTCCATGGCCGCGACAACCTCTTTGCCCACCAGCACGGGAAAGGCAAACGAGGATATGACGCCCAGCCCCGACCTGGTTCGTCCTCCGGGGAAATGTGCGTCCTGGGCGACATCTTCAATCCAGTAGGGACGGCGGTCGCGCAACACTGCACCCGGAAGTCCGACACCGAGGCCAAATCTCGCGGCCATGTTCATGGCCTTGAACTCGGCGTGCTCGGCGGGCAGGTCAAGGCGCCAGAGATCGGTCGGGTATAACTCCTGGCGCGCTGTGTCTACGAGGTAGGCGTGGCCGACGGGCCAGCCGGTGTAGGCGCAGATTTCGTCGATGACCAGACGCATGGCGGCCTCACTGCTGGTGCTTTCGTTGGCGGCCATAGCCACACGCTGCATCAGGCGCACGATTCCGGCTTCGCGCTTGAGCGCCTCCTCCGTGCGCTTACGCTACGTGATGTCGCGAATGGCGACCACGCGCACCGGCTTGCCGCCCAGTTCAAGGTTGCGCGCCGTGATTTCGCTGGGGAACGTGGAGCCATCCTTGCG
>Ga0154020_10005516_pt1 | contig 14893 bp, 12 predicted proteins | sample Klosneuvirus_201_FD_109709 | JGI IMG/M metagenome (GOLD analysis project Ga0154020, IMG submission 109709) | Active sludge microbial communities from wastewater, Klosterneuburg, Austria - Klosneuvirus_20160825_MG | ecosystem: Engineered > WWTP > Aerobic digester > Activated sludge | place...
ATCCCCAATCCCACAATCCCCAATCCCACAATCCCCAATCCCACAATCCCCAATCCCACAATCCCCAATCCCACAATCCCCAATCCCACAATCCCCAATCCCACAATCCCCAATCCCACAATCTCCAATCTCCCAATCTCCAATCTCCATCACCCCCGCACGTTCCGCCGAGATTACGATTCCCGGTCCTCTCACATCTATCACCCTGCGTTTCAGTTCCTACGAACCGGCCTGGCGCGGCGAGCGCAGCAACCCGCTGGTGCGCAGTTTTCTGGTCGCGTTGCGTGAAGTGGCGCCGGCGGAGAAGCTCGGGTTTGTGCTCAAGACGGGGACGAGTGACATGAACGTCGTCGGGCCGGCGTGGGGTTGTCCGATCGTCGCTTACGGGCCGGGCGACAGCAGCCTGGATCACACGCCGCACGAACACCTGCCGCTCGACGAGTACTGGCAGGCGGTGCAGGTGCTGGAGGCGACGCTGCGCACGCTGTGCGCCTGAATTAGAGCTCGATCAGGCGGCGTAAGCGCACGACATCTTGCGGCAGCAGGCCAGCGTCCGCCAGGCGCGGGATCAGTTCGCGCCAAACCGGCTGCACGGCATACACCCGGCGGAAATAGGGCAGCGCCGCGTCCAACTGGCCCGCATTCACGAGCGCACAGCCAAACCAAAATAAGCCTTCTGGGTTTATGGGCATCAGGTCGGGCGCCTCGCTGAAGCGCGCCGCCGCGGCGGCTACTTTTGCCGTGGCGAGATTGTCGCCCTGCAACATTGCCTCCGCCGCGTTCCAGCCGTCGTAAGCGCGTCGCACGGTCAACAGCCGGCGCAATTCCACCAGCGGCTCCGGGTGATCGTCGACGCGCAGGTCAACGAGGCGATCCTGCCATGCCTGACCGGACGGGGCGGCGTTGACCACCACCATCGCCGCCGACTGCCGCCCGCGAATGTCGCCGCCCTCGGCTTCCGCCGCTTCCAGCGCCGCCATCATGCGCTCTGCCAGCTCGCCCGATGTCTCTTCATAGGTTTCCGCCATGGCATCCCACACCGTCGCGCGCAACATCAAATTAGCTTGCACCGAATAGCCGTCACCGGTGCGATGTCCGGCCGCGGCAATGCAGCGCTCCCCGGTGTGCGCGGCGACGTTGCCGTGGATATCCACCATGGCCACCTGCCGTCGCTCCTGTTGCGGGTCAGCAGCGATCAAACCGGCCAGCGCCTGGGATGCGCTTTTGCCCGCTTTCATCATCGCCAGGCCAAGCGGGCCATAGGAAATTTCAACAAAGGACTGGGTGGCGACCGCGCCGACGCCGGCCTCCACCCAAGGTACGGCGCTCCCCGTGCCAAAGTAGTGTGACTGCACCGCAACCCCAAGCTGGCCGACGCCAGGATCGAGTGCTACGATGGAGTAGGTGTGGGCGAGTTGCCGTTTGGTAAGCATGGACATTTCTTGCTCCTCTGTTGGTTTAACAGACTGCGTGAAAAACACTGCTATGGCTATCTTTTCACGCCTTGTGCTTTCGACAAAGCAAAACGGCGTTGCCAGAGGGCGATCTGCCCCATTGCCATCGCTGCTTTTCGCATCACCCACATCGCCCCTACATCCATTGAGACTTGGAGGGCGGCCCGGCGCGCCGAAGTAGCCAGGCGCTCGCCTTCCTTTTCGGAAACAGCCAATGCCAATGTCACGTGGGGTCGAAAGCTGGCATCGTCCAGCGTGGATTGGGTCCCGATACGGATCGTCGCCAAATTTTCGGCAAGGTCTGCTTGCAACGCATAGAGCGCGCTGTGTTGCGCCTGACTGTGTTGCGCCTGGCTGTGTTGCGTCTGGCTGTGGCCGTCTGTCAAGAAGAGCGCGGCATAGCCAGCGCGCGTATGATCGGCCACAAGTTCGACGTGGGACAGATGCACGGCGAAAGGAGCATGTCGAAGCGCGACTTCCTCGATCAGCGCCATCAGTTTCGCCTCATCTGCCTTTGACGCAAAGGCAGGCAACAGCGTCATGTGCCACCCCGCGGCTGGGATACTGGCGCCTGCGGCGTCCGTGGCCCACGCATCCAGCGCGCGCGTGGCAGCTTCCGGCAGCATCAGTTGGACGCTGTACTGAGTGGGTTCTGACTTGGCCGCACTCATTTTTCTTCCAGTTCGATGGGCTGGCGTCGATACCGGAAATCACAATAAGGCGCGCCCTGCATGATCGTCTGCGTGCGCGTCAATTCGACGGCAGGGTTGAAGCCCTGGATCAGCGCCCAGTCGCGGTTGCAGGAGAGGACGGCGCCCAGTTCAGGGATGCCAAGCGCCTGATATAACTCAGCATAGCGGCAGCGCGTGACGTCGAAATTGAAATGGTCTTCATCCTGCGCCAATACCTCGATTTCCAGCGCATTATCTTGCGTCCAGAACCGTAATGAATCAGCGAAGGCGGCTAAGGAGTCATCTCCCATGCTTTTGGCAAGCTGACTGCCTTGTTCCTGCGCAATGCGGATGATCGCGTCGCGCACGACCGCGATCACCTCCTCACGGCCAAAAGCATCGCCCAGGGCGGCCACCAGCGGAGCCAGGATGCGCGCCTCAACCTCGCGGCGCGTGAGGACGCCAATGCGAGCGTTCAGTGTGTCAGCCGGCAGCGCATCAGCCGGCAGCGTGGGCACTGGCGGGGCAGTAGTTGGCGGGGCGGCAACAGGCGACGAGGGCGCAACGCCAGCCGCCAGACCTTCTGTCCCAGGTGAGTTCTGTAGCTTTGCCGCGGTGGGGGCCGGATAGGGGATGAGGATATGTCCCTCGTCTATACTCCCGTAGACGCGCTGGGAAGCTGGCCCATGCTGCCACGCATAAAACACGACATAGGCGCAGGTGATGGCGTCAAGCTTCTCTTCAAGTTCCTGTAACGCTCGTCCCCGCAGCCGTCCGGCGTCAAGCGCAGTCACCGGTTCGAGGCCGGCGAGCGATGGTTCGGCGTTGCTCAAAGTGGCGAGCAGTTGCTGGTAGCGCGCAAACTCGGCGGCAATGGCTTCCCGCACGCGGCCCGATTTGCGTTTGTATTTAAGGGTGCGCGGCAGGTCGAAAAGCACCACGTGCGCAGGATGAGGGAACACCTCACAAATGTAGCGTTCCCTGCCGCGATGGGGAATCGGCGCGGTCTCGACGCAGCCAAAGCGTTTGCCCAGCCGCTCGACCAGCGCCTCGCCGCGCACGCTCCCATTGCGCGATAAGAGCGTGCGATTGGCCGGATACGCGCCGGCGTCGAACTTTCCCCATGCCAGCGAAACTTCATGGTCGGCGCGGCGACGTCCGCCCAAATTTGGCACGCGCAGCGGCGCATCGACGCCGATCACGGCAGCCGCGTCTGCGGGCAGGTGCGCGGCGATAAACGCTTCAATCGAAGCGTCGTCGGTGAGCAGGCCAGTAGCGGCGACCAAGACGCCCTCACAAATGACGGCGCCGCCGGTGCGGTTGCGCTCACTCCAGGCCAGATCGAGGCCGATAAAGACGGGTGACGACATGGTGGACGGAACTCCTTAAAGCCGGCCGGGGAAATAGATCTTTTGTAGCGTGGCAGACTTAGCTTTTGACAGTGGTTAGTTCGATCAGGTTGCCAAACGGATCGCGCACGAAGTAACGCGGCCTGTCCGGGATGGGCACGTCGCCCACTACACTGATGCCTGACTCGATCAGATGCAGACGCAGCGCCTCGACATCTTCGACCGCCAGACAGAAGTGGCGACCGGAGCGATCCTGACCCAGTGGCTCCTCCACAAAGATGTGCAATTCGCTGCTCGCGCCGATCTGGTACCAGAGCACGCCAAGCGTCTGCAGAGAGGGCGGCGGTGCAATTTCGGTTAAACCAAGCAACTCATCATAAAAAGCGCGTGCAGCCGCATCGCTTCCTGGCGGGCGGGCAATCGCGACATGTTGAAGCTGGACATGCATGGTGCAGCCACTCTCCTCGCTTACTTCCAACTGAATGTCTGGACAGAACTGGCCGGGCTGGCCGTTTCCAGCAGGATACGACCGTCGGCGCTGCGTCTGACGCGCACCACCGAGACCAGCCACGCGTAGTCGGCGACCTGTCCCGCTTCGGGCGCCAACGATGGTTCGAGGCGGGCGCTAGTTTGCTTGGTCCACGCCGTCGGCAGCGTTCGCGCCGTCAGGTTACGCGGCAGGACCTGCACGACATACCACTCGTTCGACGCCAGTAGATCGACGCTAGTCCACTGGAAAATGACCGGATCACTCCGGGCAATCACGGCGCCTTCTGGGGGAGCGATCGGACGGGGGGCGACATAGATGATTGTCGTGGTGGCATCGGCGGATTGCGGAGTCGCGAGCAGGGTTGGCTCTGGCGTCAATGCCAGCGCTTCCGGCGGTGCGCCCAGGATCGGAATGATCAAGGCGTCGCCGGGCTGGATAAACTCGCCTGCCGCAAGTTCGTTGGCGATGAGCAGATCTTCGACCGTGCTGCCAAATGTCGTGGCAATCGTACTCAACGTGTCGCCGGACTGCACGACGTATTCAAAATTGGTGGAAGCTGCGCTTGATTGCGCCACCGCGCTGTCGCGAATGACCGGGATCGACAATTCATCACCCGCGCGAATCAGTTCACTGGTCAGGTTGTTGGCGCGCTGAATCTCTTCCACGGATACGTCGTAATCGATCGCGATCGACAAAAGCGTCTCGCCGCTTTGCACGACATGCCGGATCAGCAATGTTTCCTGCACAACAGGAATAGGCGTCGGCGTCGGGGGGGCTGTGGCAGTGGGCGTCGGGGTTGCAGTCGCGTCCATCAGTGGAATACTCGTCGGCAAGATGGCCTGCACGACATCCGGCGCGTCGGCTTCCTGGACTGACTCTGTGCCGACGCGCCACCAGAAGACCAACACCCCCAACACTGCCGCCACCAACAGGATGTCGATCCACGAAAAGCGCCGCCGGCCTTGCGTCTGGTTGCGCAGGTCGTAGCCACACATGAAACAGCTTTCAGCGTTGCGCGCGACGCGCGTTCCGCAGTTTGGACAACGTCGTTCAGCAACGCGCGGGGTAATTCGTTCTTGAGCCATTGTCTGGATTATAGCATGAATTAAGTGCTATCAGACAAGCAGCATCTTTACAAAGCAAGAGCGGACAACAAAAAGGAGAGCCAAGCAAAGCTCGGCCCTCCTGCTGATTCTACATCCCTTCGCCTGAGCAAAAACATCGCTTTCAGGCTGTAGGCGTCCGTCAACTTGCGTTGGCTGCGTTCTGCTGTAAGAGATAGTCGATCAGGTCAGCCAGTTCCTGCACGCTCAATTGTTCGCCGTAATTCGCCGGCATAATATTATTAGGATAGTTAGGCGCCACGAAGCTGCCGGGGTTGACAATACTATGATACAGATAGAGGGCTGGGCTTTCGCCGGGCACACGGCTCACTGCGGTGTCGCCGACATGATACCAGGTCGGGCCGGTCATCGTGACGTTGGGGTCAAGCGCGTGGCAGCCGATACAGCCTCGTGCTAATGAGATCTGCTCGCCGTTAGCCGGGTCCGCCGCATCCAGAGCCGCCGCCACATCGTCGGGAAGCCCGGCGACGATTTGCTCCGGTGCCAACTCGGATAACTTGGGCGCCTCGACAGCGGCAGCCGCAACGATCTCGTTGCCTGATTCCAGCGCCGTCAATTGGCTGCCAAGCTGTGGCGAAATAATCAACTGCGCAGCATCAGGCGTACATGCAGTTACAACTAGTCCAAGAACCATCAGGGACGCGACCAGGCAGCCAATGCGTCGCGCTCGCTTCGACTTCATGCAGACCTCCCACATCTTTGGGTCATGATGCCCAACTCCAGCGTGGAGCCAGAGAATTTCAAAAAGAAACACGATAATGGGTAGTCTAGCACAGTCAAACCGCGGCGGCAATTTGAGAAGGGAAAGATAGACCACGGATTTGGCGGATCAGGCGAATGTGCGCGGATAAAAATCTGTGTAAATCCGTCCGATCCGCGTCATCCGCGTTCGATTCTCCCTGGCTCTTTATGTGTCGCGGAACCAGACGCGCATCTCGCCCGGCGTGCGGTTGTCCCACGTGGCGTAGGGGTCAAAGAATCTCTCTGGCTTGTGACCGCCGCCGCTGATCGCCTTCGCCTCATTCCTGCAGGTTGTCTACAACCGGGAAGTAAACCGTAAATACCTCATCTCGAACTTCATACAATGGCACGAAGCGGATGTCCTGTGGCTGGCCGCGCGTGCGAAAGCCGTTGCGCCATTCGCCCCACTCCCGCTCGCTATCAGCAACCAGGAGCGTTTGTGGATCGGCAGCGTTGCCTTGTAGAGATATCCCGCTGATCCGGTAGTTGGACCGAGCCGTATGATTGCTGTCACCCTGGCTGCGCCGTTGAATTCGTTCTGTGCTCGCATTGAGTCCGGCCAGAACCACCGGCCCATCGAGAAAGCCAACCAGCGCCGGCTCATCGGGAAGCGGCGTCGTCACCAACGTCTTAGGCAGGGTCAGATGCACTGATTCGTCTGCCCAGCAACGCCGAATCTCCACATAGCTCGATGGCCCGCCGGTCACCGGCAGCACTTCGCTGTTAACATGAAGCTGTGCGGGGCTACTCACCCACCACGGCAGCCGTAGACGAAGGCTGAATTCGACCGGCTGCGACGCCTGCACGTGAAGCTGATAGGCCAGGCTGTCGGGCCGGTGCGCTGCGCTGCGCTGTGCGTCTTGGGTCAGGCGCAGGGTTACCGGCTGTCCGTCCTGCTGCCAGGTAAGCTCGCTGGGAACATACTGGCTGAGCGTCAGTCCACCGGCGTGCTCAAACCAGATGTGATTGGCTACCATCGTGTGCGCCTGCACCAGCGAACCGTGACAGCACCAGAAGTCCTCCGTCGGCGTGCCCCATACTTTCTCGGCGCCGGCGTGCAAGGGTAGAAAATAGGCGATCATCCCGGTTTCAGGGTGCTGCTGCGCCAGGATGCCGTTCCACAAGTTGCGCTCCCAATAGTCGGCGTAGTGCGGGTCGTCGCTCCAGCGCAGCAGATAGTCGGCCAGACGCATCATGTTGTAGACCGTGCAATGCTCCTGCGTGCGGTGGCCCAGGCGGGCGGAAAGCGCATTGGGTGGCGACCAGACCTCACCATTGGTCTGCCCGCCGGTGATATAGTAGCCACGCTCGGTGACGCCGCTGCGCCAGTAGGCATCGACGATCTGACGCCAGCGTGGATCGCCGGTGACTTCCCAGGCTCGCGCCGCGCCATGCACTTCGGGGATGGTGGTGTTCATGTGCATGTTGGTCAATACATCCTGCCCGGCGATGAGTGGATCGAAGAGCCGGCGGCGGTCATAGCGTTGCACCAGTTCGAGGTGCTCTCGTTCGCCGGTCAGTCCGTAGAGATTGGCCCAGACTTCGAGCATGCCGCCAGTTTCGGCGTCGAGGATGTCGTCCATCTGCGCCAGGCTGAAGCGCCCACTCCAGCGGTGGAACCAGCGCGCCCAGTTGACCAGCACCTCCAGCGCCTGGGTATTGCCGCCGACCGCGTACATATCCCACAATCCCATGAGCGTCTTGTGCAGCGTGTAATGCGGCGCCCAGACTGGCTTGCCGCGCACCACCCAATCCAGATATTTCTCTGGGATGGAGCCGACCCATTCGCCGCCGTTCTCTTGCTGGCAGCGCGCCAGTTCGCCGACGATGTGGTCCGCCTTGCCCTTGATCTCCTGGTCGCCGGTGTTGGCGGCGATGGCCGCGGCGGCTGACAGCCAATGGCCCAGAAAGTGACCACGCAATTGACAGCTTGGCGACTCCCAGCCCCAGTGGATATCGCCCAGCCGGTGCGCCGGACTCCACAGCCCGGCTTCCAGGTAATGATTCTGCAGCAAGTTCTCCGTTTTGAGGGAGAGCATGTACTTGCGGTTCAGGTCGAAACGCTGACGAAAGAGTCCAGGCAACAGCTTGACCGTGCCTTTTTTCACAGGGTGCAGTGGATGATCCATACCAGCCTCACTGGGTGAAGAAGACGTTGCGGAGAGAATACATAATTCGTGAGCAGGGAAAGGGAAAGATAGACCACGGATTTGGCGGATTAGACGGATTTACACAGAGTTCAATCCGTGCAAATCCGTCTAATCCGTTGCATCCGTGGGCTATGCTTTGTTGTTTTTATCCCGCGCGGAACCAGACGCGCATTTCGCCCGGCGTGCGGTTGTCCCACGTGGCGTAGGGGACGGCGACCACGTCCAGCGCTGCCACGCTGGAGGGCTGGTTGCGACGGTAGAGCGTCTGGTTGTCCCAGCCTTCCTCTGTGATCGCCTGCGCCGAGCCACGCAGCACGACGACGCCGCCCAACATCTCCGGCTGCTGCTCGACGCGAAAGCCGGCCACTTGCGCGGGGTCGAGCGTGACCCGGTCGAGGCCGATATTGTCGTTGTCGACGCCTTCCATGCAGAAGACAATCGGCCCGCGTTGTAAGGCCAGCCGTCCCTGCATGTGGCGCACGTTGGGGTTGGCATAGACCGCCTGCACCGGCATCGCCAGATCGAGATCGACGACATCATCCGGCTGCCACGTGCGCGTGATCGCCACATAGCCGTTGCTCGCAGGCGTGCTCTCCACCGCGGCGCCGTTGACCGTGACTGCCCATTCGTCGCACCAGCCGGGGATGCGCAGGTTGAGTGCAAAGTGCTGCGGCGCATCCAGCGTCAGCGCCAGTTTGACCGCGCCCTCCCACGGATAGTTCGAGGTCAGCCGCACCTGCACCGGCTGGCCGTCCACCGTCACGTGCGCGCTGTTCTGGGCATAGAAGTGCACCCACAACCCGCCGTCACTGGTCGAGTAGAGATAGTTGCCCAGGCTAGCGAGGATGCGGCCGACATTGGGCGGGCAGCAGGGACACTCAAACCACGGCGTACGATGGTGCGCGCCGTCACTGGCCAACGGGTTGACGTAGAAGAAGCTGTCACCTGCCAGTGACACGCCGCTGATAAAGCCGTTGTAGAGCGTCTGCTCGACGATGTCGGCGTACTTGCCGTCGCCGGCAAATTGCAGCAGCCGGTGGTTCCACATGATCAGGGCGATCGAGGCGCAGGTCTCGGCGTAGGCGCTCTCGTCGGGCAGGTCGTAGTCGGTGGTGAAGCCCTCGTTGTGGCGCGACGGGCCAATGCCACCGGTCAGATACATGCGCTGATGCACCAGATTCGCCCACAGCCGCTCGCAGACCGCCAGCAGCGTGGGGTCGTCGTACTCATGCGCCAGATCCGCCACGCCTGCCATCAGATACATCACGCGCACGGCGTGGCCGACGACCTTGTCATGCTCGCGGAGCGGGGCGTGCGCCTGGCAGTACTCGTAGTTTTTGGCCCAGAAGTTTTTGGGGTCTTCGCCGCGTTCGACGGCCTCCAGGTCATAATAGTGCGGGTCGGGCTGGCCGCGCTCCTCGACCAGGTATTTGGAGAGCGCCAGATAGCGCTCCTCGCCCGTGGCGTGGTAGAGACGCACCAGCGCCAGCTCGATCTCCGGGTGGCCGCCATAGCCGCGGCGCTGGCCGGGGTTGGGGCCGAAGCGCTCATCGATATGATCGGCGTAGCGCGCCAGCGCATTGAGCAGCTTGGGATTGCCGGTCGCCTCAAAATGCGCGACCGCCGCCTCCATCAGGTGGCCGGCGCAGTACATTTCGTGCCAGTCGCGCAGGTTCTTCCAGCGCATCTCCGGCTGCGTTACCGTGAAGTGCGTGTTGAGATAGCCGTCCGGCTGCTGCGCGGCGATGATCTTGTCGGCGACCGCATCGACCAGCGCGGCCAGCTCCGGGTCGGGATGGGTGATCAGCGAGTAGCTGGCCGCCTCCAGCCACTTGGCCGGGTCGGAATCGCCAAAAATCTCGACGATGCGCGAGGGAACCTTGCGCTCGAAATTGAGGTCAAAGGCGGCGATGCGCCCCGTATCGACCAGCATCTGGTGCATGTGCGGGATGGAGACGGCGCGGTTCGTCTCCTGGCGCGGCGCCCAGAAGGGGTCGTCGAGCGTGACTTGGGTGAAGGGAACGGGTGTGAGTTGGCGTTTTGCAGATTGTGTAGGCATGATTTTTTGGTTTGGTTTAGCCTTTGAGGCCACTGAGGACGAGACCGTCGACAAAGTAGCGTTGGGCAAAAAAGAAGAGCAAGATGACCGGCAGGATCATTGCCGTCGATGCCGCCATCAGCAGGTTCCACTCCGTGCGCATGACGCCGCGGAAGGTAGCCAGCCCGATGGCGACGGTGAAGTTGTAGTCGGAGCGCAGATAGAGCAGCGGCCCGATGTAGTCGTTCCACGCCGCCAGGAAGGTGAAGACGGCGACGGTGGCGAGCGCCGGCTTGCAAAGCGGCATCATGATGCGCCAGTAGATGCCAAACTCGGTGCAGCCATCGATGCGCCCGGCGTCGGCCAGTTCCTCCGGCAACGAGCGAAAAAATTGACGGAAGAGAAAGATGTTGAACGCGCCGCCGCCAAAGAAGAAGGGAATCGTCAGCGGCAGAAAGGTGTCCACCCAGCCAAAGCGGCTGAACATGATAAACTGCGGCACCATCAGCACGAAGTAGGGCACCATCAAGGTTGCCAGCACCAGGCCGAACCAGAAGTCGCGGCCGGGGAAGCGGATACGTGCAAAGCCATAGCCGCAGAACGAAGCCGATAACAGAATGGCGACCAAATTTAACGCCACGATGCGCAGCGTGTTGAAGAAATAGAGGCCAAAGGGCTTGTACAGCAGCGCCTCGACATAGTTCTGCGGACGGAACGGGTTAGGAATCCATTGCGGTGGGAAGATGAAAATCTTTTCCTCGGGCTTGAAGGAACTGCTCACAAGCCAGACAAAGGGCAGCGACATGACCACGGCGCCAACGACCAAGATAGTGATAATCAAACCTTTCCACAGACGGCGCTCCCAAACGACGCGCTGTTTGGAAGCTGGCGCGGAACGGCGCAAGGTGGTGACGGTCTGTTCTTGGGTGGTCATATTAGTGAGCGTCCTCGTAATGCACGCGGTTGCCGATAAACTTGAAAACGAAGAGGGTAAGCACAACGACGATGACAAAGAGCACCCAGGCCAACGCCGCGGCGTAGCCCATCTTCAGGTTTTGAAACGCATTTTGATACATATACAGCACAAAGACCAGGGTGGCGTTCTGCGGGCCGCCGTTGGTCACCAGCCGAGCAATCGTGAAGACCTGGAACGATGCGATGATCCCGATGATCAGGTTGAAGAAGATCACCGGTGAGACCAGCGGAATGGTAATGTGGCGCAACTGCGCCCAACGTCCGGCGCCGTCGATGTCCGCTGCCTCGTAGAAAACATCCGGGATGCCTTGCAAGCCGGCCAGGTAGATCACCATGCCGCTGCCGAATGCCCACAGCGCGACGATGATCAGCGCGGGCAGCGCCCATTGTGGATCCTGCAGCCAGGCGATCTTGGGCAACCCCAGGGCGCGCAGCCCAACGTTGGCGAGGCCGTACTCCGTGTTGAAAATCCACGCCCACAACACGGCGCTGGCGACCGCCGGCACGATGCTGGGTAAATAGTAGACGGTGCGGAAGATGGTGATGCCACGCACTTTGGTGTTGAGCAGCAGGGCAAGCATGAAGCCCAGCACCAGCCCGAGCGGCACCGAAACCAGGGTGTAGGTGGTGGTCACCTTGAGCGACTGCCAGAAGCGGTCATCGGCCACCATCGTGCCAAAGTGTTTTAGCCCGACATACTTGGGCGGCGAAATCAAGTTCCAGTCATGGACGGTCAGCCAAAGCGCCACACCCGCTGGGATCATGAACCAGATCAGAAAACCCAGGATGAAGGGCGAGATAAAGATATAGCCGACCAGCGTGCGTCGACCGGCCAATGTGCGCGGCGTAAAACGGGTATACCAGTGTGTGGCGGTCATAGGCGGTTCGTTTGGGTTGGCGACAACGAATATGGCTGTTTCGCAGATGCCGGTGCGGTCTTTGAACACACCGGCATCTGCGAAACAGTGACGATAGCTATCCTTGCACGGCTTCCTGGAGGACTTTGTTCGCATCTGGCACGGCCTGAGCCATGGCTTCTTCGGCGGTGGCGTCACCCACCCAGACCTTATCGAGTGCGGGCGTAACGATCTGAGTGGCCTCAGCCCAGCCCGGCGGCTGATAGAGGACGCCGCCGTACTGCGGCAGGAGCTTGGTCGGAATATCGACATAGCCTTCGGGATGCACGCCTTCAGTAATCCATGTTGCCAAGCCTTCTTCGGTCATCAAATCGGTCTGGCTTGGCAGCCACAGCCCGATCTTGCAGAATTGCGTCTGGTAGAAGGGAGTCGAAAGGAAGCGCACCCATTCCCAGGATTCTTCGGGATGTTTGGTCGAGGCAAAGCCCGAATGCAAGTGCGCCTGCATGCTGGTGCCGGTTTTGGCGGCCAGACCGGGCAGCACGCCCGTACCGAGCTTAGGCTCGATTTTGTACATCCAGGAAAGCGCCCACGAGCCATCGATGGCCATGGCGAGCTTGCCGGTTTCGAGCATTTGCGTGTTGCTCATTCCCAGCGCCTGCATGGCGGTGCCAACCGGGTTGACACGATGCACCAGCACCAGATCGGCGATTTTCTGGATGGCTTCGGTGGCGGCCGGCTGATCAAGCACCAGCAAACCGGTGTTGGGGTCAATCCAGTAGCCGTTGTTGCCCTGAATCAGCGAGTGAATCATGAGATCCGAATGTGGCCAATCGACGCCATAGCGGTCGATGTTATCGGGGTCAAACCCGCTATCGTTGGGATGATTGCCGTTGACATCCTTGGTCAAGGCAATCGCCACTTCGACGAAGCGATCCCACGTCCACGCCTGCTCCGGGTCATTGCTCGGCGGTTCGATGCCTTCCTCGGCAAAGATGTCGGCGTTGTAGTAGATGTGCGGCGCCACCCAGCACGAACCGATGCCATACCATTTGCCATCCTGGGTGCAGCGATCGGTCTCCTGCGGCTCAATAAAATAGTTCTCGGCGCTGAGCAATGGGTCAGCCTTCAGCTTGTCGGTAATGTCGAGTAGCAGGCTGTTGTGGATGAAGGTGCGATAATCGCCAGAGCCGACAAACGCGGTGTCCGGCGGCGTGCCGGCCGCGATGTCGGTCAGCAATTTTTCCAGGTAGTTTTCGGGCGTGTGCAGCCAGGTCACCTTGACCGCATCCTGCTCGGATTCAAACTGGGCGATGGCAGCTTTGACGCCTTCGTCTTCCTCAGTGGCGCCCCAGCCCATAAAGGTGACCTCCACGCGGTCTGTCCCTGGCGCTGCTGCACCGCCAGCAGGCGCTGCTCCTGGCGCCGCGCCCGGTGCACAGGCGGCAAGCAAAACGACGCCGGTGACGCCGGCGCTGGCTCGCAGAAAATCGCGACGCGACAATGTGTTCTTGGGTTGCATACGGAATATTCCTCCTCTTGACAATCAGATGCGCACGAATTGAACGAGTTTTACTTCATGTGTACTGTGCGGAACGCCCACAACACGCCCTGCACTGTGGGCCAGGGATATATTCGCTGGTAATGCGAGTGTTGCTACGCAGGAGTAGATGATGCTTTGCAACATCGTATCACAATTAGCTGACGATCTTGTGCCAATTTTGTGCCACGCTTTGCCAACACAGGCGCCATTCAGAACGCAAATGGCGCCGTTTTCTCTGCGCTTCTACGCATTTCTGCGACTGCGCGTTGACATGGGCAATTTTCAATCGAACGGTCAGGCGCTGTGCTCCTGATAGCGCCGTCGCACTTCTTCGATGGAGACCGCGCGCTGGAAGCCCGGCCGCGTCGGCGCGGGATCGATCACGGGCGCGGCTTCGCCGGCTTCCACCATGCGTGCAATCAACCGGTCGCGCAGATCGTCGGCTACGCCGCGCAGATCCTCGATGCCGGCCAGATTCTGCAGCTCGTAGGGGTCGGCGTGCAGGTCGTAGAGCGCCTCCTCAACATAGTGATCCGAGCCGGCGTCGCGCCAGCCCACGCCGTCAGGCGCGTTGACGCAGTACTTCCAGCGCGCTGTGCGGATGGCGCGCGCCACCTGCGACTCGCTGATCTGCACGAAGACCTCCTCCGGCCACGCCGCAGCCTGGCGGCGCACCAGCGGCAGGATCGAGCGCCCTTCCATGGCGTCCGGAATCGGCAGCCCGGCCGCGTCCAGCAGCGTCGGCGGCAGGTCGATCAGGCTGACCAGTTCGGAGAGCTGGCCGCCGCCCGCAAAGCCCGGCCCGCACAGCGCGGTCGGCACGCGGATCGAGCTTTCGTGGCACGATCGCTTGTACTCGCTGTTGCGCGTCTTGAAGTGGCAGCCGTGATCTGATGTGAAGAGCACGACGGTGTCGTCGAGCAGGTTGAGGCTGCGCAGCGCGTCCAGCAGCCGGCCCAACGCCTCGTCGAGCCGCTTCACCATGCCGAAGTAGCCGCCCAGGTGCTGGCCGGAAGAGCCGCCCAGCGCGGCCAGGTCGGGCGGCGTCCAGCGGCCGGTGTACTGTTCTTCATAACCGATCGGCGCCGGATAGTTGTCGAGGTGGTTCTGGTGGTGCGGCTCGATGTAAGAGAGAAAGAGAAAGAAAGGCTCCGCTTGATGGCTGTCAACGTAGCGGATCGCCGCATCCGTCATGGCATCGACGCGGTAGCCGGGCAGCTTGACCGGCTCGCCCGCGGTGTTGTAGAGCAGCGTGTCGTAGGCGTCGGAGGTAAATTCGAGCAGATTGGCGGCCAGCCATTCCGCATAGCCGGCGCGCTGCGCTACCGGCACGGGGTCGGCGTCGCCCAGATGCCACTTGCCGATGTAGCCGGTGGCATAGCCGCCCGCGCGGAAGCACTTGCCCAGCGTCTCCAGCGCCGGGTCGAGCACGATGCCGTTGCGAAAGACGCCGGTGTTGGTGGCGTAGCGCCCGGTCTGCAAGCAGGAGCGCGCCGGCCCG
>Ga0154020_10005517_pt1 | contig 14893 bp, 6 predicted proteins | sample Klosneuvirus_201_FD_109709 | JGI IMG/M metagenome (GOLD analysis project Ga0154020, IMG submission 109709) | Active sludge microbial communities from wastewater, Klosterneuburg, Austria - Klosneuvirus_20160825_MG | ecosystem: Engineered > WWTP > Aerobic digester > Activated sludge | place...
ACAACTCACAATTCACAACTCACTATTGGAACTCCACAACATTATCTGTTCTTCCATCTCAGCAATATTTGAAAATCGAGATTCATCATAACAACCCAGCGGATAATTTGCCGTCCGCACTACGCAGCGATTGCAATGTGTACAAGGCTTATCAGGTGCATTATGTCCAGCTTTGAAAAGTTGAAGTAGGTTGACGTTGGCGAGCAATGGCCGAGCCATGGCCAACATGTCAGCTTTGCCGCTTTGTAAGGTCTGTTCCATGATATCCATATCCTGATAGCCGCCATTGGAAATGACAGGCAGGCCGATCTCTTCCTTGAAACGCTTTGCATCATCAGCGGAGACTGCGGGTACATATCCCCATCCGATATTGGCTACCGCACTTAGGATAAATTCTGGCACTGCATTAAAGAGAAAAGCACGCCACCATGCCTTCGCAGACAGATGTCTGTTGGCGTTGTAAAACATCTTCATCTCAGGGATTGGAAAAGTCCCGGGATTTCCTTTTGGATTGGGGAATCCATAACCTTTGTCAATATGCAGATAATCGATACCCAGCTCCTTTAATTTTCCGGCGTAATACAGATTATCTTCAATCGTGTTTCCAAAATACCAATGCTTCAATGGAAACCTGACCGGAAGCCGAAGGTTGAGCGGCAGGTAATTATAATCCGCTGCTGATAATCTGATGCCAATTGGAAAATCATCTCCTACTTTGCTGCGTGCTGCCAATATGATTTCTTGCAGCAGGCGGAATCTGTTTTCCCGCGAACCACCATACTCATCCTTCCGGTTGTTGATACCCGGATTGAGAAACTGGTGGATGATATACCCTTTACTCGCCGTGATTTCAAGGCCATCTGCCCCGGTCTCCCGCACTCGTCTGGCCGCTTCGGCAAATTCACTTATGGTGATGTCAATCTCCTCGCGGCTCATGGCTTTATGGCGATTGTTATATCCATAAAACAAATCAAACAAGGTGGAGGATGATTTAGCATCACTCTCCTGCGGCAACATGCTGGTATGTGTAGCACCACCTGTATCACCGATCTGGATGATATATCGGCAATCAAATGCTTGCACTGCTTTCACAGCCGCAGCCAGTGGTTTGATATACCGGTCATCACTGAGTCTCGGATACTCCATCGGTGAAGTCCGGTGATGATTGACACTGATCGTCGCAGATATAATTCCTGCCACCTCATGCTCAGCAAATCTTTTTTCAAAATTTTTAAAAGCCGATGTCACCGTACCATCGTAAAACGAAGTCCGCCCTCCGATCGAGGACCGGATGAGCCTGTTTTTGAAATGCAGGTTTTTAATTTGGAAGGGGTCGAAGAGCATATGATCACGTATGTTACAATTGTAAAATAGTAAAAGATTGCAGGCTTTACCTAACATTGAATATGGCTCTATGCTGTATTCAAGAAGGAACCATTATTCAGGTTAGTTGATTATACTTATCTTTTCTTCCACAAAGCCCGGTCTGCATGCCCAAACTTTACTGCAAGCGGTTACAACTCCTTCTTAGCCATATATTGGTTACCGCCGGAGGTATGACAGGGACTTATGGAATGCTGACCGCGCAAAACCTGGTGCCCAATCCAAGTTTTGAAATCTACTCCTCGTGCCCCACGATGCTGGGCGTAGGTGGCCCCCTGGAGGCAATCCCCTGGGTGTCTCCTCCATTTGTCGGCACAGCCGATTATTTCAATGTGTGTGCTGATCCGAATACTATAGGTATTCCACGCAATTTCCAGGGATGGCAAAATGCAAACACCGGTGGTGCCTACACCGGGATGTATTATAAAGTGATCGGCAGCACTTACCGCGAATATATCCAGACACAGCTCCTCCAGCCTCTCGAGGATGGCGTATGTTACAAAGTGAGCTATTATCAAAACCTGAGCAACACGATCAGCTGCGCAGTCAACCGCACAGGCGCGCTGCTATCCGAAAACGGCATCGCCAATCCATTAGGGATGATTCCCCAGGTAAACTGGGGCGGACAGTTCTTTTCGGATACCCTCAACTGGACCTATATCTATGGATACGTCATGGGTACCGGTGTCGAAGAGTATATCACCATAGGCAATTTCTATGGTGACGGACAGACAGCATGGGATCCGGATTGCCAGAACAATCTTTTCTATTCGTATTATTATATAGATGATGTAGTCATTGAAGTAGTCCCGATTGAGGATATCTTATTTGAGCTCAATGGGCCCGTCTCCGTCTGTGAATCTTATACTATCGATCCGGACATCACACAGGATGGAGTTCTTTTTCACTGGAGCACCGGCGAACAAAGCCCCACGATCACAGTGACCACTTCAGGGACCTACAGCCTCACCGTGGAATACGGTTGCACCTTCACCGAAGATGAAATAGAAGTGACGGTCTTTGATCCCGATCCGGTGGATATGGGCCCTCCATCTTATATTCTCTGCACCGGTGAGACGTACACCATATCACTTGACCCATCCTATGGCCAATACGAATGGAGCGACGGATCTACCGGTCCTGATTTTGATATTACGACCTCAGGCACCTATATGGTGACACTTGATGACGGCTGTGATATCTCGAGTGACCAGATGGTGGTGACTTTGCTGGATCCTCCACTCCCATTCACATTAGGCGATGACACGTATGTATGCCCAGGAGATCAAGTCGAATATGATTTTGATCCTGACCTCGGCGATTTTCAATGGCAGGATGGTTCTTCCGCATCGTCGTACGCGATTGATGAAGCAGGCACCTACGCGCTGACGATTAGCAATCAATGCGGCGAGGAATCTGATGAAATCGAAATCGTCGCGATTGAACCTCCGTTTTTTAATCTCGGACCTGATTCCACCATCCTCTGCAGCGGGGAGTTTGTGGATATCAACCTTGATCCGACACTCGGTGATTTTTACTGGCAGGATGGAAGTTCGGAACCGTATTACCAAATCACGACCCCAGGCCTATACAGCTTGACAGTATCCAATGAATGTGGTGTAGAAAATGACAATATCTATGTAGCTCAACTTATAACCCCATTGATTGATCTTGGCCCATCCCTGCAGTCATGCAATGGAGACACCATTACACTCTCCACAGGAAATATAACCGACACCATCATGTGGCAGGACGGGTCATCTTCAACAACATACCAGGTAACGACTTCCGGCACGTATGCGGTGACGGTCTCGAATGAGTGCGGGATGGATACAGATAGTTTAACGATAACCTATAACCCGCAACTAACTCCACCCGACCTCGGACCGGATATCAGTCTTTGCCCTGGGCAACAAGCAGTCCTTACACCAAACATCACCGGTGCTACCTACCTGTGGAATGATTTGAGCACTGCAGATACTCTGCTCATCTCGAGCGCCGGAACCTATTATGTACAGGCTTATAATTCCTGCAGCACATACAGCGACACCATTGTGGTGACGCTCAATAACCAACCTCCTACTCTTAGCCTTCCTGCTGATTTTGCCTTGTGCCAGGGACAGAGTGTGACATTAGATGCTAACGTTGCTGGTGTTGATTACATATGGAATGATGGCACGATGGTGTCTCAACTTACTGTCAGTTCTCCTGGCGTATATGCACTTACCGTTTCTAATAGTTGCGGCAGCGACGTTGATTCTGTAGAGGTGATAGATGGTGGCCAGGCACCGTTGGTTGTGTTGGGAATAGATACAGCAATTTGTCCGGGTTCTTCATTGACGATCACTCCTTCCTTTTCAAATGTCGATGTGTGGGCATGGCAGGATGGCTCTACAAATCCTTTCTTCCAGGCTAACACTGCTGGACAAATCAATGTGCAGGTTAGCAATGGTTGTAGCACGGCATATGACACCATGGTGATTGGATTGCTGCCGGATATACCTTTACTTTCACTCGGGCCAGACACAGCTATTTGTCCCGGTTCATCTATTACATTGTCCATCACTATTCCTGATGTAGATATCCTATGGTCTGATGGTTCGTTTAATCCTGACTTGACTATTTCAGACAGCATGATCGTGATGGCGACCATCAGTAATACTTGCGGCATGGCCGTAGATGCAATCCAAATCGATTTACTTCCGGATGCACCCGTGCTCCAATTAGGTCCAGATCAGACGATTTGTCCGGGTGAGGTTATAGTGCTTGATCCAGATATTGTTGGTGTGAATTATCTATGGCAGGATGGATCCACGGGCCCGCAACTGAACATCACACAACAAGGCCTTGTCATCCTCACTGTCTTCAATGAGTGTGGAAGTGATACAGACTCGTTGGTGATCACAGAAAGTACGAATGGCCCGCAGCTTGATCTTGGCCCTGACCTCGTCGCTTGTGAGGGTGCGACCATCAGCATACCTGCTAATATCGGCGGAGTGAATTATCTCTGGCAGGATGGGTCTACAGATGACCTCTATATTGCTACTGCTTCCGGAACATATATACTTGAAGTCAGTAATCTCTGTGGTGCTGACCGCGACACCATTGTAGTTGATATCAGTGGTAGATCCCCTCTGCCACAGCTTGGGCCGGATACAACATTTTGCGCAGGCAACTCCCTGGTACTGATGTCTGATGCTGATGACATCACAAGTATTGAATGGCAGGATGGTTCCGACACTCCGTTTTTCCTGGTTACAGTGCCTGGTTTGTATATTCTCAGCGAATCCAATCGCTGTGGTGATGCTGTCGATAGTATTCTTGTGACATACATTGACCCACCGGCTCCATTTGACCTGGGACCTGACACGACGTTGTGTCCAGGCGAATTCTTCATTATCTCAGCACCAGCAACTCTCTATGCGCTTCAATGGCAGGACGGAAGTAGTCAGCCTGAAATGGTTGCTGATGAAGCAATAACATACTCACTGGAGATCAGCAATGCATGTGGTGTTGTGTCAGACAACCTGATAGTTGATATCGATCAGGATACACCTGTACTCCATCCCGATGCACAACAGGATTGGTGCCCCGGCGATATCATCACCTTTGATGTGACACAATCTTTTGCGGCAATGTATGTATGGAGTACCGGCGAAACCACGCCCTCCATCACTGTAAGCACACCCGGTGTTTATTCGGTCGAGGTCAATACCCTATGTGCAAGCTCAACACAGGAATTGGAAGTAGTGCCTTCACAAAATTGCGGCGAGAACAATGAAATATTTATCCCAAATGTATTCTCACCAAACGGGGACAATGTCAATGATGTCTTTACGATCTACAGTGGCTCAGATCTCGTCATTGCAAATAGCAAAGGCACCATCTATGACAGATGGGGAAACCTTGTGTATTCATCTAACGCGCTACCATTTACCTGGGATGGTTTCTTCAATGGTGACATCATGATGCCTGGTGTTTATGCCTACGTGATAACCGTCAGCTATATGGTCAATGGTCAGGAATTTGAAAAGGTGTTTTCAGGAGATGTGACCTTGATCCGGTAAGGATCAGGGACGATCAGTTCACTCCTCCCTCACCACTGAAAATGTTCCTACCAATGGATATTCTCGTCCAGAACTCCCAGGATCTTCTTTACGACAAGTTCCAGTAAATGTCCCTTTGATATACTCCCCTATTTTGCCAAATTCAGTAACGGTTATGGTCATGTAGTTATCAATATAAAACCAACCTGCATCAGGCAATCTCACATTCATACTACAAGGTTCGGATTCATGCACTCCGGTATGATCACCCTTAAAGCTAAAATAAATATAACTTCCTTGTTGGGTACTATCGGATGCAGCAATAATGTTATCCACATCCTCTCCGTGCCGGGGAAAATAAAAATAATAGTGATTTGGAAACCCCACGATTTCAATGTCGATCAATTCCTGATTGTCTTCACAAACAGTGATCGTATCTGCATCAATCAAGGGAGCATATTCAAAGTTCTCCTGAATGCTGAGCTTATTCTTCCTTACATCTACCGCAATAATCGCAATATCACCCTCATCACAGGTGGTAATAGAAACATCAAAAGCACCTGTAGATTTATCCAAAGTAGTATAATGATTATAATTTCCCACGCTGATGATGGCAAATCCATCACGCACGGGATCACCCTCACAGGAAATGACCTGGCCAAAAACCTTTGTTACCAGTATTCCCGGATCAGAAATTGAAATAGGACCAAGCATCGTGGCATCTGAAAAAGGGCCAATCTCTTCGGTATAAATCGATTCACCACATTCACCTTTGACTTCCATCAAAAGCAATTCATTGGACGCCACTAATCCGCATACGATCCCTTCTTCATTTGTCAATGCACATTTTGTAGTATTCATGGAAATGATCGTTATACAAACTTCCACCTGGCTGGCTGCACCCCTGTTTCCAAAATTAAATGCAGCTCCCCATTTTATGGCCGGAAACCATGCATCATAATTCCAGAAACTAAAATGTTTCACTTGCCCGACATACCGATCGCCTGTCTTAGTAGCTATTCCTTCCTCTCTCCACACACCATCCATCTCATCAAAGTACCATAAAGGTATTGACGCTGGTGCCAAATCTGCCATTGTCGATGGAATATTCATCTCTAAAATAGCTTCCACATCGTTTGCAAAATTCAATTTTTCACCATCAGGTGTATTCATTTCCACCGCCATCATACCCATACTACCTAATGCACCAAATGCACCCTCTGCATTCATCCCCACCAGGTCCCCAGGCATCTTAAATGACAGATCCGGATCATCAGGTGCAATAACCTTTGCAGACACCACGATGATGCCTTCATATACATCCCCATTTTCAAGAACATATCCATGCTGTGGAAAGCGAATCGTAGCCTTATCCTCTATGGGCAACACTGCACCATCTGTCGAATTGAAAAAAGCAATCCGTGAATCCGATAACAGGATAATACGGATATAGCTTGCAGCACCGGGTGATGGATAAAACCGTCTTGAGGCATGAAAATACCCTTCCTTCTCCACCGTCAGGTACGTAGACTCACCTACTGTAGCATCCGGCCAATACAAGAGTCCACTTGCATTCGTATAGCCTTCCGTGGAGCCAAGAATAACCTTTGCATTGCTGACGCGCAAACCTGCAGTCGTAAAGACTTCAATAAACAATGGCGTTTTAAAGATGGCTTGCGTCGGAAATAATGGATCAGGAGAGAGGAGGTCATTGTCATGCGTACATCCGCAAAGCAAAATGACCAAAAGGCCAAAGAGGATAATTGGTTTCATGTCAAAAGGGTTGAGTAATAAAGACGAACTACTTTCCCCTTAACGGCATTTGTCCAATGTATTTTATCGCTGGTCGGAAATTATTTCTTAAAATTTTTTGAAAATACTTTTCAAAGATTATTCCCGTTATGAGCTATTACCTCCCTCTCCTATGATGCATGGAATAAGCTTCAGTGATCCGAAAATCAGCCTAAATCTTTACAATCCGCTTATAAGCTCTTGCCCCACTTAACGTGCGCAACTCAACAAAATAAATACCCGCTGCAATTTCACTGATATCGGTATCTATTATCTCTTCCTGCCCCTCGACACTTGATCCTATCACACGTGTACCATATTCATTCCACAAAGAAATGGATGAAATATCATAAGCTTTCTGTCGTATATACAGATGATCGCTTACCGGATTAGGATAAATCATATACGCTGCATCATGCTCTTCACTGACCAGGGTACTAATTGGTACAAGGCCTAAGAGAAAAAAATGATCCTGGCCTATTTCATGCTGAAATACCGAAGTGGTAAAATCTGGTTTCATTCCTACCCCTGCCGTATAGGCATTCAGTCCGGGGACATTAGCAAGTTCTAACCTGATCAGACCCGGCTCAACATCCTCACAAGTGAAGATGCCTTCCATATTGGTTTCTTCAATTGAATACATTCCGGCCGAACCTTTATACATGATGACCAACACTTCCTCCAGTCCACGTTCATCATCCTCCGGAAATCCATTTGCATTTTCATCAACCCATACCTTGCCTACGATCCGACCCCTCCGCTGTGAAAAAGCAACCGAATGCTGATGTACAAATCCCGTCTGCACAAATACCGGATCTGAAAATCCATCCTTTTTCACGCCAAACGTTGGCTCAAGATTAGCATCAGGTCCAGTATAGATAGCTTGCAAATGATACATACCTTCCTTCACATTTTCAAAGAGGTAGTGACCATCCACAACATCAGCTGCTGCATAATAACTCGTATCCGATTGCTCGTACAAAATCATCGTCATATGTTGGGCCGCCATTTCATTGGAATCCCGCTCATGATCATAATCTTCATCTATCCAAACGATACCTTCAAGCGTGCCTCGGCCAACAAGTCGCGCAGGTATCAATTGTGTCCTGGGGATTATCTCTTTCTCAAAATCAGGATGACTCCAGTACAATCCAACTTCTGCACCACCATCTTCTTCAAGATATTCAAGCCTGATGCTATAGTTGTGGCCTCCCTCAAGAGTCAACGTACCTTGATGTTCTCTGGGCGATTGCCCATGCCACTCATCAATCAGTAACTGGTCATCAACCCACAATCTGCATCCGTCATCTGACCTGACAATAAAAGTCCATGCACCATTCACCAGCGGAGTAACCCACCCAGTCCATCGCACTGTAAAGAGATCTTTGGGAAAATTAAATAGCGGTGGACCTGCTCCCCATGCAAAATCAATAACCGTATCTATAAGGATGACATTCGGTTCACCATCCAGATCAGCTTCAGGATCATCAAAGTACTCGCCGAGCAGACCCGATCCGTTACCAAGAGCAAAACGCACATAGGTGAGTTCAATACTCGTGTCTATTGCCGGAGCAGAAAATTCAAATAATAAATCTGTAAGTTCATCACTATAACTCTTCCAGACATAAATCGTATCATTTACCATATCACGTTCAAGGGCGAGCACACTATGCCTTAGCTTCTTTACACTTTTCACAGTCACGGGAAGTGATAGTATTTTACCATCTACATTGAGATGAATACCTGCAGGTCCGTTGAAAGAAATATCTATGAGCTCCGGAAAGATATCCACATAGGCAGATGCAGTCAACCCTACGCTATCTGATGCAAAAAAATGCAATCTGTACCACACGCCAGGATCCGTCTCATTGACCACAGGAATGATATACGTCCCGTGATCAACGCCTGAAATAGTTTGCATCGCAGGATGTGAATGGGTGTTGTGATGAAAATCAATACGCCACGAATAAAAGACGGGAGGTAGTACTTCATTCTCTGCATCAACGGCGTGACCCCAGAAACGAAGAGTATCTCCAGCCTGATAAGTACGATTGCTCAATGGCAGATCGATATAGAGCTCAGGACGTGTATCCGAAGTGACCAACAGCATAGCAGTGGATGAAGTATCTGATGCAATACTGTTTGTAGCGATGCAATACACTTTTGACCCACTCATATTTAAAGTGACTGAATCAATAACAAGGCTATCATCCACAGCACCTGTGACCAGTTCATCGTTAAGGTACCATTGATATTGTATCGGTGCCTCACCAAGTACCTTGATACTAAACATTGCCTCTTCTCCGACGGAGAGAAATTCATCGTGTGGATTGACGGACACATAAGGCTTGCCATTGCCTGTATATTGAATGCGCCATAGGGTACCATCCGTGCTTACTTTGTTGTCTTCCTGCGATCCTCCCCCTTGCCCTTCCCTCGCGAGATAATAAAACGAACCGTCCGAACCTGTCAACATCGCTAGTGGCCTGTGTATCTCAGTAGCAAAGACTAAGGCGCCTGCACCTACATTCGCCGGATCTATGTGGTACATCGTTCCATTGCAATAGTCTGCAAAAAAGAAATGATTGAGAAGTGAATCAGGAAAGACCTCTTGTGTTGGCTGATAAAACGCAGCACCTACAATCGCACATCCTGCACCATGAGGATACGTATACAATGGATCCTGGTAATCAACTGGCTCTTGTTGTGTAGTTCGATTGCCTTCAATCAATGGCCAACCGTAATTTTTTCCCGGATAGATAATATTGATTTCTTCAAAGAATCCGGAACCCACATCGCATACATACAACAGTCCACTTACCTGATCAAAGGTCATCGAAAACGGATTGCGAAAACCCATTGCATAAATAGCTCTGTTCTTGCCGGTAAAACGATGATAGAAGGGATTTGATTCCGGTATAGAACCATCCGGATGTAATCGAAGTATTTTTCCCAGGACATTGGAAGTATCCTGACTATTGAGGCCTTTCCCTGCCTCCCCTGTAGAAATATATAACATTCGGTCTTGTGGGCCGAAAGCTAACGCGCCACCATTATGCACTGTACCCGTCATAGGGTCCAGCTCTATAATAACACGCTCGCTTCCCGGTACCACAAGATCACCCAATACGATAAAGCGACTTACCCGGTTCCTACCCAATGTCGGGATCGCATAAAACGCATAGATATAAGCTGAATCAGGAAAATCAGGATGCAAGGCTATTCCCTGCAGTCCTCTTTCATTAGTAACATCTGTTGCAATCGTAACCAGCGGATGTGATGCAAGTTGTCCTGGATTACGCATGACTAATATGCGCCCATCCTTCTGTGCCAGAAACATTCTTCCCTCCTTATCCATACACATGGATGTTGGATTGAGACTATCAGCCATCAGGCTTTCTATAAACCCCGGAGGCAAATTCGCACCGTGTGCAGACATCTCGGCTGGCAACATAATGGTGACACTCCAAAAGAATGTCATTATAACTATGTTAGTCCGCAGCCTGAAAATAAAAGGAGAATTATAAAAGTAGTGTAGTAGCGTTTGCATCACTGGAGATTATGCTAAAAGTGAAAACCATACCCAAAGAAGACGGCTTGCATGCCAAATACACTGAGGCCAGCCGTCACCACACCCAGCATAATAAAAACAAAGGGGAGAAAGACAAGCATCCGAACCCTTCGGTCTGACCATGCGAGATGATGCATGAGCGGCAACAACATAAAGGCAAGGCAGAGTCCGAAGAATGAAATCTGAAACATCAATACGCACGCGACACCGAATGTAATCCCCATGCCTATCTCTATGTACTGAACAAACTTCTGATCAGGATGGCTCTTGTTGATCATGTCACGGTAGGCCTTTTTAAGTTGTTTCCAGAGCGACTCTTTCTTGCCAGCATTATTTCCTGTTGGCTCCTTTTGCTTTTTATCACCCGTCACCAGGAATACAGCTTTACCTGTGGCCATATAGGATACAACTCCAAGCGATGAAAGTGGACTCAATGCTGCATACAACGCTGTGCTATGTCCCAGAAAACGCATGAGTGTCAATGGCCGGGTCGCGAGTTCAAGTATAAAGCACAAGACCGGAGCAAAAAATGTAAGCATCGTGATCGCAAAGAAATCTGGCGCAAAAATGACCTGGAACCTTGGATCAAGCGTGATGATCGGCATGTGTACATTCTGTCCCGCAACCACAAATGTCAATTCTGTAGTATGTCCGAAAAGTAGGGGTATGAACAGGTTGGCGTTGACCATAAAGAGCAGGTACAACAGTGTTAAGGGTAGATTGAGCGTTGGAAATAAAATATCAAGCTTTTCGACTAGCGATATTTGCTTTGACTTCACCAGGTAGGTAAATTTCTTCGCAAGAAATTCACAGGTACCCTTGGTCCATTTCATATGCCGGATCCTGAAGGCGCGCACGGTATCCGGAAAATCCTCATAGCACATGACATCCTCGATAAAACGGCCATGATAACCCTTCTCTCTGGAATGGATGGCAAATCCAAGATCTTCACTCACGATATCCGGAAACCCACCGATCTCTTCCCAGCACTGCCGGCGTAGCAATGCACCGTGTCCAAGAAACATCACGAATCCATATTTATTACGCAGTGGCTGATACCATTTCCAATGGATGTCAATACCGATGCCAAGTGATTTAGCCAACATCGATGGTGTATCCGGATTAGCTCTGTGATTGGCCTGCACGAATCCACATTGCGGATCAGTTTCCATGACAGGCACTAACTTGGACAGGAAATTTTCCGGCAGGATTTCATCAGCATCAGCAATAGCAAAATATTTTTCAGTCGTCGCGACATGTGTGAGACCATAATTCATATTACCCGCTTTAAAGGCAACCCGATCAGGCCTGCGCACCACGATAACTTTACTTTTATGTCTGGTAGCAAATGCATCCACGCGATCCTTGCATTCCTGGTCACTGCTGTCATCCAGAATGTATACCTTATAATCAGGATAATCCTGTTGCACACACGATTCAGCACTTAACTCCACAAAATCATTGCAGGTAGTATACAGGAGGGCTACAGAAGGAAAAGTGAATGTTTTGGAAATAGCTTCAGCCGTATAATCCTTTGCATGCATCTTCCTGAAGTATAGCGCAAATAAGACTACACCTACATTATAAAAACCATACAGCCATGCGAAATTGATAAACCCGATGAAGAAAATCAGGACAACCCTTCCTGCTGTGTTCGTGGCAAAGTCCAATAACTGGATAAGCCGCGGTTCAAAGTAAATGATTGACGCAAGCCATGCTCCGAATATGAAGATATACATCACAGGACTGGGCTTATAAGTTGATGTCCTCGAAATGACATGCTCCTTCTCTTTATGAAGGTTGCTGGCTAGCACAGGCAAGGTAACTGTGGAAGGATGTTGATGAAGTGTATATTTAATAGATTCCATATTGCTGATGTTTAAGTGTTCTAATAGTATTATTGCTCAAAGCGAAGTTTTACGCCAAATGCTGCCATCTGGTACATGCCGGCAACTCCCTTTTCATGACGGAGATTGGCCTGTAACCATACCATCCGGTGTACCGGAATGAGTGCAGCGATGTAGATTCCATAGGTACCTGCAGTTCCAAGTTCAGATCCGGCATTCACCTTACCATAGTGTCCGCCTGCCCCGATCTCTAATCCTGATTTACCAGTCCATTGTGAATTCAATCCAATACGATGCTCCATCGATGGAGCCAAATCACGATGACTGATATAATAGACGGGTTCAACCCTCAAATGTGTCATGACGGGAATGTTGATTCCCGCATACATCATCCATTCATCTGGCACATTGTGACCGATGGCATACATACCACCAGCCTTAATCACCTTCCTGTCTTTGAGATTCACAGCCTGTTCGCCAAGGGCTAACATCTGTGAACTGGATGACGCGAGGTCGCGATATCCGAGTTGTAATCGTGTGTTGTAGCGTTTGTCCCAATTGACGACACCTCCCGCCAGATACGTCTCTGCCTGAAGGTGCTGGTCTACATAATAAAAGTTGTCTAGCGACATGTTGTTATCGTACGACACGAGTGCCCGAAATGAGCGGCTCACCTGCGTACTCAGTTGCACTGCGCGTAATCCTGCTCTGGACATTTCACCGATCTGCGTATAGCCTCCCCAGATATCTGCTTCCAGAAAAGGGGGAGCATATGCCAGGGATGACTTGATTTGTTGTGCGGCAACATTGTCAGGATCAATATTGATAGCATGGTTGACCAGCCGCCTTGCTTCAATGGTTTCATAACGTTGCAGGTGTGCATAGGCCAATGCGTTATAATACTCAGGATTGGAGGGATCCTCTTCCTGCAAATCCTCGAACATATCAATAGCTACATCTGGTGAGCCTTGCCAGAGGTATACATAGGCCAGGCCTTTTTCGATTTCCGGATCATGTGGATAGGATTGCAATGCATTGATGAACGGATACTTTGCATTTGCATAATCTCCTTTCCATGCCAGCGTGTAGCCCAGACCTACCAGTGCGCTTTTATTAGTCGGTTCTGCTTTGAGTATTTTTTCAAACTCGAGTTGTGCCTGCGGCAGATTCTGGTGCCAGCTGTGATTATAGGCGCTGCCAATCTGTGCTTCTATATTCCAGGGTTCCCGGGTGATGACCCTGTTAAACACCGAATCAGCTTCCTGATACTTTCCATCATAGGACAATTGCCTGGCGATACTGAGTTCATTATCCTGACCGGCTGCTGGGGCCACCAAAAACATGATGACCGCAATAATGATATAGAGGATGAAAATGAAAGTTGGTTGCGTATTTGAATGTCTCATACGATTTGGATTATGTGATTCAATCAATAACCCAAATGTCATTTCATTTCAAACAAGGTCACTACTAAAAGGTGACGAACGGGTGATTTATGATCATGAAAAACAAACAACCAAAATGACAACGTACATATTTTATAAATCAAATCCACCCTACAACCCAATGATGATAAGGCTTTCAGGCTTCGCAATACTATTTGATCCTGAATCGAACGCAGCGAATTAAATGGAAATGACAAACGTCTACTGCCATTTCATCCATCGAAAACAGGTATTCAAACAATTTATTTCGGTGAGAAAAAAATCTTTTTATTCATGCTTTTGCGTTCAGCATTCGGATCGTCCGTTTCAGAGGCCGGTTATTCCAGTTGAAGCGATTTCGGCCGGTGAAGATTCCTACAAGGCACTGTGAAAAAATAGCTACTGGGTAACACGATTCCCTATTTTTAAAAATAAAGGCGGCCAGGATCAGCATGTGCTCGCACCCGTTAAAGGTTCGTGCCGTCCTGGCCGCCAATGTCATCAGGGGCCTTATAATAAGTAGTCTTTAGAATCTATTGCCGCACGACAGAAAAATTTCCGGTTAACGGATAATCAGGTCCGCCCAGACCATCAGGGCCGGTATGCCATGTGCCACTGAGCGTGCCGATGATATAATCACCTACTGCTCCATAATACGTAATCGTCACCGTGAGGTCATCTGTTTCTGCAACAGCCCTATCGCCATTAGGCAACTCTACACCAATCTCGCCACCCAGTGGTGTAAAAATCCCGGTTGTCGTGCCAGGGACATTAATGTAGAAATACTTAAATACGACTGAACTATCCTGACCAGCTATAGTGGTGTACCCC
>Ga0154020_10005518_pt1 | contig 14892 bp, 18 predicted proteins | sample Klosneuvirus_201_FD_109709 | JGI IMG/M metagenome (GOLD analysis project Ga0154020, IMG submission 109709) | Active sludge microbial communities from wastewater, Klosterneuburg, Austria - Klosneuvirus_20160825_MG | ecosystem: Engineered > WWTP > Aerobic digester > Activated sludge | place...
CCTATCTTTATGACAAGCCCCGTAGCGGCCCCGATAATAAACGCTGCACCTTGCCCTACCTCTAATTCGATAATTTGGTCAACGGTAACGTAGGTTGTGCTACCAGCCGGAATTATAACAGACGTGTCGTAAAGCATAAGCCCCGTAAATCCTACTATCGGACTTAACGCAAAGTCAAACTCACCAAGCCCGACACCAAGTGTTTTATCGGCCCCTGTTGTGTTTTCAATGTAGCCAGAAAACTGAAACCTGTATTTTGACTTAAAAGGCAGGTTGTTGGTTATGCCACCTGCGTAAGAGCCAAAGGCGGCAATATTATTTGTTCCGGGGTCGTATTGTAGCAGGTCAAAAGTAAAAGGCGTTGCAAGTGTAGAGTTTGGCGTGAAACCTATATTGTTTTGCCCAATCAATTTGTGCAACCCTCCCTCGCTTTGGTTGTAATACTCCCTACCAAGCACGTAATCAAATTGAGCAAGCGTCCACGGTGCTTCAAATATTTGACCTTTTAGCGTCCATCCTATTTCGCAAAAACCCTGTTTCAAAAGGAATGCCTTTGAAACCCACGGGCGCAAATCTTCTAACCATACCTGTTTTACGGGCGGGTCTGTAAACTGCGCTGGCTCTGACAAGTCAACCCAACCCCCGTAGTCTGTTGGTATCCACCTAACTACCGATTCACCTGGAATATAAAACTGACTTGCAAAACCATCGACAACGCTGACAAAATCAAGCAACGCCGTACCGCAATCAATATCACATAGTTTCTTGACGCTTGATAATTCAAGCCAATGATTAGGTGAGCGCCTAACAGATATTTCCCATTGCGCTGACGTGTCGTTTTTTTGCTTAATCCAAATTCTATCGAACGGTAATTCGTGGCTATCAACAACGATACGGGCCTCAATGCCTAAGTCTGGATTGTCGGTTATTATCGGCGAAGAAAACGAAATAAAAGCCGCATCATTGGTTGTTGAATACGGAACGGAAAATGATAAAACCCCGTCCGTAAGCAGTAGATTAACGTCGCTCAACCCGTTCACGTCCTTAGATACCCGTGTTGAGAATCCTTGCGCTAAGTCAAGTATTGCCCACTCATCACCGCCCAATATTGCGCGACCCTCCGGGGTTAATCTAACACGTATCTCTGTCCTGTTGTCGGCCATTTATGAAGATTTTAGACCGCTTTGAATTGGAATATCTTGTAAAGTGCCTTCGATAATCAGGTCTATGTATTCGCCGGATTGCATGATTTTAACACCGCCAGTATCTACAATTAACTTCTTTGCCATGTAATGCCCCGGCTCCCCGGTTTCAGCTATTTGTATCCACCGTTCAGGGCTTGCCTTTAGTGATCTGAAATAGGCAACCTCATCATCTGCAAAGTTTCGGCGGGCCTTTAGCGTAACTTTTTCGTAGGATCGTATTTGATTCAACAACCGCCCGCTGTACTTGCCTTTTTCAAGTCGTGACGTGGAGCATGGTGTATTTAAGCAAATCTCTGTTCCTTCTTGTACAACATCCGTGCTGGTCATCTCGCAAAGTATTGTGCCTATTCCCCCCGGCGGTGTTTTGAAATAAACATCAACTAGCCCCTCACATGCTTGCTCAATTCCAAAATAAGAATCCCACCCAATTGTTTCACTATCGGCCTCTGCTCTTACAAAATAGTGCGAAACTGTTGAAAGGTCTGTAAGTGAGAACAATGACAAAAGCCTACCCGGCGACACGTTGAAGCAGTGAACTTGGTACGATTGCAAAGGGTCATAAGGAACAAGCACAAAGCCTGTTGTTCCGTTTTTGTAGAAAATGTTGAACCGCAAATTTATTACGGCGGGGCTTATTGACTGATACCCGGCGGCTAACCATAGCCATGCAAAACTGTTTTCCCCTAAAATTAAACGGCTCGGCTTATTTGTTAGGAATTGAGGTGATAGCGGCGGCGGTGAGCATCCCATACACAAGTTATCGGGGTGGTCGTAAATATATCTACGCATCCCGTAATTCTCCTGCAACTCAAATACCGTATCCATCACATAGACCGTATCGCTTTGCCCAAATACGCCGCTTTGGGCCTGACAATTTACGTCACGGTATGTAGTGCCAAATTCAATATAAAATTGCCCTAACATCGTCGTTAAGTCCGGGCTTATTTCAGAGGTCAACGAAAGGTCAGGCATCGGCGTGAAAAGTGTGCGCCTTGCGTCTTGCATGTAATTAATGCACAGACCACCTACCGTATCACATGATATGTCAGGTGTGAGCCCTTCGTATTTTGTGATCGGTGAAAATACGCCCGTATCATTGTCGGCCTTCATAAGCCTAACCTGAACCATTGCCCCGCTAACCGGAACAGCGGTAACGCCGTTGGTTACTAACGCCGTTGCTCCAGCGTCTATAAGCGTTTGCAAATCCATGTTCACGCCCGTAAAATTCTCCTGTTCACCGCAAGTATTCCAGGTTATGAGCGTATTTGTCAGCGCCCCGTCTGCTGCAACCGTAGCGACTGAAAAGAAGAAGTTTGCACGGAGCATGTTTCTGAAATTCGTTCCGGTTGTGTTTCCACTTGCTACAATACGAAAAGATGTGGACGTATTTGCAACCGTATTATCTACCGTGAACGTATGCCCGAAAATTGTAAAAGCGGTTCCGTTCGCCGGAATACTTCCGATTGTTCCAGGGAAGATAACGGATATTACAGCGAAAGAACCCGGCGTATCAAGTACGTCGGCGCTGTCCGGCTGCAAGCACCATCTAAGACAATCAGATACCGGGGTTGGTGCGGGTATCGAAATTGGTTCATCTGTTATCGTTATGGCCATTACCCTTGTCTTTGAGTTTGTAAATCTTCTTCACGCTCCAATCGCCTGTTTGCATCGCCAAGCCCTTCACCTATCCCCTTTTTCACCTCGGAAGCCACCGCGTTAGCAATTACAATACCAAGCGAACTACCTATTTGCTGAATTTGATCGGGCGTAAATGACGCTTGTGCGTTCAAAGATACACTACCATTTTGTGATTGAGCGAATGACGTTTGCGGTATAAAATCAACCACGCCACCGCTTGCAAAAAACGGCACTGGCTTGGATCGTGAAACACCTGGAACGCCTGCTTTATGGAAAACATCACTGCCAGCCATCCCGGCAATATTCGACTGTTGAGCCTGATTCAAAACCATTTCGCCGGGCTTCAAATAAGCAAGAACGGTATCACCGTTGACCGTGCGCGGGGCGTTTTGTTTTTCATTCACAACGCCGCTGCCTAACTGTTTTACTTTACCACCCCCTGCAAACTCCTGGGCGTTTATTGTAGCTAACTGTGCGGCCCCGGAAATCGCTGCTATCCCGGCGGCTATGTAGCTGAATGGAGGAAGAAGCGTAAATGCCTTTGTAATCGCTAAAGCGGTATTGATAAGCGCCTCTTTGATAGCAATTGCCTTGCGCTGCCTTGCCCCTTCCTTTTCAAGCGCAACCCGTTTTTTCTCAAAGTCCGCACGTATAGCTTTTTCTTTTGCTGCGTTCCCCCCGGCTGCCTCAATCGCTTTTGCTTCTTGATCGTTTAACGCTGCAAGCTTTGCGTCCTGCTCTTTTTGAAGTGCATTTTTTTGGATGTCAAAAACGGCATTTGCAATGTTTTGAGCGGACTGTATAGCCGCTTCTTTTAGCGCTTCTTGTACAGACTTTTCGTTGTCTAATTTAAGCTGTAAGCTAGCGTTGTCCTTGTCAGCCTGTTCACGGTTTAATTTTCCAAGTGTCTCATCTTCGGGGCTAAACGTTTCCCCCGGCGCAATGCCGCCTAATTCAGCACCTAACTTATCGCGCAATCTCTTGGCCTCTTTTATTGCCGCTTCTGAATTTATGCCAGTTGCTAATTCTAGCGCCCGTTCATCGTCTGTAAGTTCGCGCGACGGGTTGCGAAGCTCTGAAATAACATTTTTAAGAGTTGTTATTTTTTGGGATACTGCTTCTGAATCCTTTAGCAGCCCTGCAAGCAATGGGCTATCGCCCGGCGTGTTGTTTATCTTCTTTTGTAGCGCTTCAAACTCCTTTTGCAATGCACCTAGTGAGCCAGCCGCGAAAGATTCTTTTGTAGTGCCTTTTTGCTTCTTTTCTTCTTCCTTTTCTGCTGCTGCCTTAATTTTTGTAAGTTCAATGGCCCTTTGTTGCGCTGCAATCTTTTCTTTTTCAGTCAATGGTCGCAGAACCCCAAACGGGTCTTTAACCTCACCAAGCGCCCCGCTAAACGGGTCGTTTACGTTGAACGGTATAGAATTTGGGTTTGTTTTTACTGGCTGATTGCCTCGATCAAACGGTGCGGTTATAGCGGTAAGGAAAAGACCGCCAAAACTCAAGTCCTGGTCTATTAAATTTCCTAGTTGATCGGTAAGCGTTTTAATTATAGGGGTTGCGCCCTGGAACGCCGTTTGTAGCTTATTAGCAACCTTTGCGCTAAGATTGTCAATTGATTGACTAGCGTTGTCGGCCCGTATGGCTGCCTGCTTGTAAGCCTCATTTGTACCCTCAATGCCTTTTTGTAGTTCCTGATACTTTGGTATGCTACTGGTTATAATTGCGGCGGCTTGCAAGTTTTCAACGCCAAACGCTTTTGATAACGCACCTAAATCACCCTGAGCCTTTGCCAATTCTTTCAGTCTAACCTCTAACGGTAATGTAGCGTCTCTAAGCACGTTAATATCAATGCCCAATCTTTTGAATGCGTCAAGTGCTTTTTTAGGTAGCACATCGGCGGCGGCTAATTTTGTCAGGATATTACGCAGTTGCGTACCCGCCTCAGCGCCTTTTAGCTGGTTAGCTGCGAGTAATTCAATAAGAGCAATTGATTCGCCCGTGCTTACATTACTAATCTTTGCAACCGTGCCAAATTCACGGAGCGCGGCAGTTGTCTGTGGAATTTCAGACGCGCCAACCTTTGCACCGGCGGCTAATTCGTTTATAATACGGCTTGAATCATACCCCTCAAGGTTGAATTGACCCAATACCGTGGTAAGACTTTCAACGGATGATTTTAGCGTGTCGCCACCAGCTTTTGAAAGAATGATTGCATTTTTCGCAACATCTCCTAACGCTTTTGAATCCTCAAGAAGTTCAGGTCTTGCGCCGCCAACATCTTTCAGGGCGGTTAGTATCGTGCTTCCAGTGCTGACAATTTTAACACCTTCAACATTAATGTCTCTCAACCCCTGCTCCACATCTTGCAATCCCTGCAAGTCGGCTCCCACCTTTCCGGTAAGTGCGCTAAGGTCGTCAAGCTGTTTTTCATAAGTAAGTGCCGCCGCTGTGCCTGCCTGAAATAATTTTATTAGAACCCCTACGCCAGCCGCTATTCCACCCGTTGCAAGCCCCCCGGTCAGCGCGTCACCAATACCGAGCAGCGCACTTTTGTAATTTCCGACATTCCCAGTGAACCGCCCTAAAGACTGCTCTATACCGTCAATTTGCCCCTTTACATTTGAGGCGTTTTTGATAATAGATTGCCCCGCCGGGCTTGCGCGTTCGGCTGCGCTTAGTTTATTTACCGCGTCGGTTAACTTTGAATATTCAAGGCGTAACCCGGCCAAAGAATCTTTAGGCACCGTGGTAGCCTTAAACTCCTTATTCAGCTTCGCTTGTTCTTCACGTAGTGCAACCGATTCGCGTTTCAGTTTCACGCTTTCGCCAATCAGCGCCCCGTAAGGGCTTCCGGCTGCTTTTGCGGCCTTAATTTCTTTATTTATCGCTGCCAATCTGTCCTTTACATCATCCTGTGTTTTGGCGACGTTGACATCTTGAGCGGTGAATGTGAACAAAATTTTTGTGGCCATGATCTATACGTAAATATTTATAGGCTCCATTTTTACGGTTTCATCATAGGCTATTTGCAGGCTTATTCCTGTTTGGTTTTCCAGAATGCTGCTGATTATTGACAAATCCCTTTCCAGTGTGGTTGATGCAAAACCTTTCCTTGCGCCGTTTTTTGAAAACCTGAAACTGCCAGCCGTGGGCATACCTTGTTGTTTTTGCACCCGTGCCGTGGCGAATGCCGCACTTACCGCGTCCCTGCCTTGCAATCCACGCTTTTCAAAAAAAGTGATAAGCCCCTGAATGTACTGACTTGTGCCGCCGTTGTTGCTGCCGGGCGTGAATGGTATTCTACCAGACGCTACCCCGAACTCCATTGCAAGGCCGTAATCTTCGCACTCAACCGTGGCAATAACCAAATTTTCACTTTCCTCAATCTTGAAATCAATTGAATCGTGGAGCTTACCCGTAAGGTAATGCCCCTGTGCTTTTAGTTCGCCGCGTAGATCGCCCTGCAATACTTTCATTGCGGCGGTTAACGCTTTCGATATGGCGGCGATTGTATGCGACATTATCCGCAGGTTAAGCATCCTTCCTGCCGTGACAGTTCGACAAATGACGGATTGTTAAAATCGTATTCTGTTTCTTCGCAATGAGATAGGCAAACGCTCAAAGTGATAGAATTTCCGTAAAGCCCTTCGGCTGGAATACTCGCTTTGTAGGCAGTTGCGTTTTTAGTACGCTGCAATAGCGCGCTACCAAGTGAGTACCCGGCTTCGTATCCGGCAATCAATCCGTTCGACAACCATCCATCCAACATCTTTTGACTGTAAAAGCCCGTTGAACCGTCATTAATCTCTGCATAAACAAGATCGCCTAAAAAGTGCAAGGCTGAAAAAAGCAGCTTTTCCGTGTCTTGGTAAATTTCGTTGATCGTTCTACCCGTGCAGCCCGTACACTTGCCCTTTTCGCAGTCGGCTACGTACTTATCAAGAACCGTGATATTGAAATCGTAACACCGGGGGCTATTAGGGTCAAGCGGTTGGGCTACCGTGTAATTTGTCTCAATGACAGACAACACCGGAAAATCAAAAATTACTTTCTCTTTGTACCCTGAATTGTGCCACGCACGGCTCCAAAAAAACGGCTTGTCTTTGTCGCAATACGTTGCCCCGAAATTAGCCGAGGTTAACATCCCGCCGCCGCCTTGCTCTATCACACGGAACGTTTGAAACTGCTTGCACTTATCGGAACACGCGGGGCTGAATTTAACCGCCGCTGCAAGGGCGTTGTAAATGTCTGTTTTCGTTGTTTTCATGACATTGCAATTTTACGCGCCATTTTTCTACGTGCCATCCTTGATGCCGTAGGTTTTCCGGTTGGCTTTTCACCAGTGGGCATGACAGGGTTAAATGTGGCCGCTTCGCGTGTGACTACCATCACCCCAAGAAACACCCGCTCATCCCCGTACTCTACGTGGTAGGTAACGTCGCCCATTGGATTTTTAACGGGCAATTGAATCAAATTCAAATCCTTTGCGTCTTCTAATTCCGGTTCACGGCCTAACAACTGCGAAAGGATTGTTTTCACACATTGCTCCATTGCTTCAGTTCGCCGGGCGGCAACAACCTCAACCATGTGCTTTATCTTGTCGAAATCTTTAGGGTCAATCATTTCTTTTTACGGTTTCGTTTCCAAGCCATTGTTACAGTTGTCGCACAGTCTGGCGATATAGTAACGGAAACATCAGGATCTTTTAAAACCCTAAGTATTGGAAAGTCTATCTTTTGCGCCCCATCAACGTCAAAAGGCGTATTGTCGAAGCCGTTTTTATTTGCCGGGATTGCCGGAACAACAGTACGTGCCATAATTCAGAATTTAATTTTGGTGGTGTCAAAAAACACGGGCTTTGAACAGTGGGTTAGAAAACATTATTTCTCAAAGTGTTGCATTTTCCAAACTTATTGCCCTTACGCACTCCTCAAATTTTGCCCTGAACACGCTTTCTATCGGTGTCATATTAGGGTGATTAAACCACCCTTTTTCAATCAAGGTTATCGTTAAAGAGCGCCAACCAATCCTTTTGTAGACCGCTTCTTGGTGCTTGAGTGCGCGCGCGTAAGATTCACGTTCTGCTTTGTCGTCGCCACTACGGCTCCTAAAGCCTGGTGAGTTAAAGAACCAATAACATGATGCGTCTTTCCTAAGACATTGAATAAAGTGAGCAAAAAAAAATCAACATCCATTGCCGTTTTTGCGTCAATATCCTGGAAAAAAGCACTGCGATTGGCAATAAATGCCCGGCGTTCGCTTTCATTCGACGGTAATTTTTCGCCTTCCTTCCTGCAAAGTATGGCCATCATTGTCAGATAACGGCTATAAGTGTAGTTACCGTCTTCATCGCCGTGGGCCGATAGCAACCCCTGTAAATAGTCATAGTCAGCACTTTCAATGCTTACCGATTCTGTTTCCGGTACAAGCGCCCGAAGTCTTTTCACAAACGGAATCTTATCAGTATCATCTGTCAGCGTTTGCAGCATAGCTACGCACTCCCTTACGCTTACGCCTTTTGATACGTGGTCAGAAAAAGCGCGTACCGTTTCAAAAGCCTCAATCGCCTCACCCGCCTCAATATCAGGAAGAATTGCACCGCCGATCTGTTGAACGCGAATAACAGGGATGCAAAAACGTTCGCCGTTGTACTCAAAAGAATGATCTTTTTCAGCACGTAGGTCACCGCTGTATTGCCCGATTGTATTCACACACCAACCATACAGCGTTTTGACGCCTTCAATTGCTTGCGTTTCTTCATTCCAATCTTCACCAAGCTTGGCCCGAAAAACAGTTTCAAGATCAACGCCTGAAAATTCAGAAACAGCCTTTGCCATCACAGTTACAGCGTTTTTGCCTGGCAGGTCAATTTTTGAAACCTCCGACAAAAACGATACATACCTAGCTAAAGACAACTCCGACGCGCTGGCAGGAAGCGGTATTTCGGCAACAACTTCGCCTGACGGTATTTTTAGGCTTGCTATTATCATTGCCCTGGCTGTGGGTGAATTCTGAATTTGAGGCGGTTTGCAAGTTGCTTCGGCGATCCTGTCAATACAATATCAGGATCATTGAACGCTTGCAGTGTAGCAAGCACTCGGTCTGCCCCGTAGGCGTCAACAATCTCCTTAGCGCCCATTTCTCCTATCAACTGTATTTCGGTTGTATTGAGGGGCTGGACATCAATGGATGCTTTCTGCTGTTCTTTTTTTGCGCGTGGCTGCTTTTCAGGCTGTTCACCCGCCGCAACACTTTCGCTTTCCTCCAACCCGGTTTCTAACGTCGGCGTTCCGAATATCCCTCTGTTTGCTAACCGCTTCATTCTGGACACCGCCGCTTTCGTATTCGACCCGTCCTCCTGCCCGGTTTCCCGCAAAGCGATCCGTTCGAGCCTCCGGTCGCTGCTCAACTTTTTTGGCTGCTCAATTGATTTTGTACGGATCAAAGACGGCGTGATACCTTTTTTGTTTAACGATTCACGCTCTATTGAGGCAATCGCCTCAACGCCATCCTTTTTGAAGTACAGCTTTATGATCTGCTTCAATTGCCTGGGGAGCGGGGTGTTAACACCTTGCCCCTGCTGTTCAATCATCCATTTGTAACCATCTGAAAATAGTCTCAGTGCTTCTTTTGTGGTAGTTTTTTCGTCTTCCATAAATTTATTGTATGCCCTGCATTGGGCGGGTGAACGGTTTTCTTTTTACAAGTTTTTGAAGGTCAAAGTATTTTTTCATTAAAAATAAATCCGAAAAATCAGGGCTTCGACCGATAGCCTGAACAATCAGCTTCTTTTCCATCAACCTTAGCGCCCCGTCTCCATTGGCCTGCGATGCTTTTATTTGCGCAAGTTCCTCGCTTAACATCTCTCTTTCTTCCTGCGAAGTTACGCACTTCGCCCACATTTTGCCCTCGTTAATATCATTGGCAAGAAGGTAGCCACATTGCGCCTTTAGGTTTGCGTATTCGCTTTTCTGTTTTTGCTGCCTATCCCTATCAAATTTTGATTCGTCTTTGTTTGGTATTATCGGCGCGGCATTACCGTGAAAAGCGATTGCGCCCGGTATAAACCCTCCCTCACCACCCATAAAAGCGCCAACTCCATCGCCGTCATAAAGTATGTGAGACGCTTGGATGCGGTGCTTGCTTTGTAGCTGTTTTGCAAGTGAAAGCACCTGCTGCCCACCGCTCTTTTTCATGCTAATTTCTTCGATCATTACGTCACCGTAAAAAACGCCCGCCCTTAGCTTATCATCACCGTGCATCGCCACATCTATAATGAGGTATTTCTCTAGCATATTAGGCACTACAAACTCATTAGAAAACAAGTCTTGTATCGCCTCAGCATCAATCAGTGCCAACGGGTCGTTAATGAAATCCCAGTTCCCAAGCCGGAGCCGCTCCCTTGTTTGCCCCTTTAGCCCGTCCAATTTTTCGACATAGCCAGAATCAACGAAAGGGTTGTCTGTAACAAGCGACTGCATGAATTTCTTTTTTACATGCAAAACTCCGTCACGGTGCGGCTTGTAAAAAAGGCTGTACATCCAGTTCCGTGAAGGGTTGCCTGTAATCAGCAATTTCCCCCGGATACCGTACCTATCATTATAATGCCGCCCTATCCTTGTGCTTGCAATCTCGTAAGCCTTGAAAGCGATACCGCCGCCTTCCTCAATCCATCCACCTGTGTATTCAGTTGAACCAAACCCGTCGAACTCTGGATCACCTGGTTTGTGCATCATTTCAATGCCATCAATAGTAGATCCGTTTATAAAGACAATCTTAACCGTTTGATCGTTGTATTTATACGCTGCGTTGGGTATATTGTGCTTTTTACAAACCTTTTTGAAAGTTTCAATTGTTGATTTCCTGATCTGCGAAAGGTGATGCCTGCCAATAAACCACCTCGTTTCAGGGTATGCAATGCAATTCCAAAGCAGCCATTCGCATCCTAACCAAGACTTTGCGCCCCCGGCTGCCCCTCCGTAAAGCAATTCGTCAGTTTCTTTGTCAAATAAAATCGCAAAGGCTTCTACCTGCTTGTCAGAAAGTCTTAGCCCTTTGACGCGCCCGGCCTTATACAGATTAGCTTTTAGGTCAATAACATTTTCATGGGTTACTCCCATTTGCATTGTTTATTTTTTCTAAAAACGATTCTTGATCTTCAATTGACATACTCAGGAGGGGGTTATTTATTGCTTCGCCTTTTGTGGTATGGTCAACCGATTGGGTAGCTTTCCCGTGTGCCCTGTCTAAATTATCTTTTATCACAAAATCCCAGTCTTTATCAGAGCTTGACGCAAGTCTGTGCGCTGTTCTTTGAATCAGTACGGGCGCTGTGGTATCCTGACCTAGTTCAGTTAATTCGTTCTTTGAAAGCCCTATCAGCACGGATATAGCGTCTGCCACGTTGGCCGGGGAAATAACCTCTGCCCCGCCAGATTTTAGGTCGGCAATTATTTGAGACACAATCCTGCGAGGCCGACCGTTAGGGTTTGCCGTTTCTCCTTTCTCAAGTATTGAAAGCTCTCCACCATGCGACTGTTTAACCCTTTTTGCCATAGCTAACCGTTGTTACCCCGTTGTTATTTTGCTTTTAACGCAAAAACGCGCTCGATGTGGTCGGCGCGTCTATTGGTAATGAAATATCTTTTTTATCGTGGTATCCCATTCACATTCTTTCTAAGTACAATACAAAAACCGAACCAGTCTTTGCCGAAAATTTATCATCAGTCTCAAACGTAACTGCCCATTTCTCGTCAACACCGTTCACAATGTTTTTGAGTGTTACGGTATCGCCTTCGCAAAGATAGGCGTATTCGGCCCGCCAAACTTCAACGCCTGCTGATATTACCCGGCGGGTACAAATTCCGGACGCGAACGAGTAGACAGCGTGTGGGCTGGTTGACTGCTTCCAAACGCCCTGTATTAGCTCGGAGGTGGTTGGCTGTGCTTCTTTCTGGCAGGAAGCGAATGTGAGTAGGAAAAGGATGATGGCGTGTTTCATGGCTATCCTTGTTTGTCGTATTGGTACGTTTCCTCAATATCCTGATCGCTAGGGTAAAAACAGCTATACTTTGAATTTATCGCCCGTAGCTTTTTATAATTCTCGGCGTTTGTGTCGCTTCCAGAATTAAAACCATGCCCAAAATTTAGCTTTCTAATCTTCGCCCGGATGTGTTCGCTCTTGTCGCTGCCTATGTACCATGTTGCCGCCCACGGCGTACAATTTGGAGACAAGTACATGTACCATGAATAGTGCAATTGCCCCATGCTGTTTCTTCGCCATCTTGCGGCCACTGGAAGCGTAAAGCAAAGGTAGCCCCATCGGGTGCTAATATTCACAGCCCAGTTCATTGCGTTTGCCCCGAAGATGGTAATGCCACAAAAAGACACGTGTCCACCCATGAAGTTTTCAAACCACGAAAATGTGCTGTATTTTTTGTGGATGCCCCAAATTCTCATTTTTATTGGCTTTAGTTTCACAAATTTACGCTTTAATCACAAAAACCCCGCCGAAATTATCAGCGGGGTAATCATAGTGAATGATTAACCCGCCTTTCCGAGATGGGTCGTGTTATTTGATGCAATGACTGTGCCTGATTTTTAACATAGCCCAAACTATGTCCTTTGCATTAACTGCTTGTTGATCTCGGCTGTCACGTCAAGCTCATCTGCCTTATGTAGCATCTTTGCCTTTAGGCATCGCATGATCTCGTTCTTTGTGTACTTGTCCGCAAGCTGACTGATAACTGTTGCCTTTTCAACATCAAGCTCGTTTTTACGAACATCGCGGATCGCTCCAAGTAGAAATTTTGAAAGGTCGGCATCTGTTTTTAGGTCATAAGTCGGTTGTTGTGTGTTGTTCATTTTCTTCTTTTTTTTGTTTAATTGTTCGTTTAAGCATTATTGATTGCCGTTGCGTCTCAATAAGTTCTACCGGAATTTCTTTTGCGCCTAAAGTACGACCAGATTTTTGTCGAATAAGATATTTTATATATCTGTCTGCGGCGGAACTTATGTCACTACGATTGATTCTTTTCACCCTTTCTTTCGCCTCTGGCATTTGCAATTTCAGTTTCACCCTTTCTTTCACATCTGGCCTTTTATAATACTCTTTAGTGTACCGCCTCTTTCTTTCTTTTATATCTGGATTGTTGTATGATTTTCTGCCGTATGACCTTCTCATATCCAGCTTGCCTGGCTTTTCAAGATACTCACTCATCCACTCCACTCTTCTGGCTTTGCCATTATCGCTTTCTCTATGCTCTTTTGAGCGCGCACGCGCCCGCTCACTAACCCCCGGTATTTGCCTATACGCCATTTCGTACTTTTTCCTTGCGGTGTTAACTTCTGGCCTCCGGTAATATTCTTTCATATATGAACTCTTCTTTTTACGAAAGCACGATATGCAAAGCGCTGGATATATGCCATGCCCCTTACACTTAAATTCGGCGTCAGGCTTTTCACCATTGCATTTTGAGCAAATAATTAACACTGATTTCATCCGTACCAGTTTTTATGCTTTGAAACATCAAAAAGCCGCTCGTCTTTCACAGGCTTTTCTTTCTTCACCTTTTCAGGTTTTGGAGCGTCCGGGTCGGCTTTCTTGTGAAAGGGAGACTTTGGTCGGTTGTTGGGTGTTGCTGCTATTTTCATTTCTTATGGTGGTTATAAATGTCAATTGCTTCCTGGTTGGTAAGTAAAACTCCTTCCTCGTCACTCCACGAAGCCGCGTCTGGGTCTTGGTAATTTTCAATATTGTGATCGGCTTGTTTTTTCATTTTTTCGAGCATAAAACAGTACCCAGATTCATCAGTTATTTTTTTCGCCTCAATATTTATCAGCTCAACCATTCGGCTGAACGTTATTTCTTCTCTGTGCAGTTGCGCGTATAGGTCACGAAGGAATGATTCGGTTATTTTCATGTTGTAAACTTGTTGAACGCTGATAAAGGTATTTGCACCGCCCTAATTTCAGCGCCGCAAGATGGGCAATAGTTAATCCGGTAATTCGCGCCACTATGCTCCAAGCATGGCATAAGCAAGTATCTCCCTCCAAGGTTGAACCACTTGAAAGAACGTGCGAACTTTTTGAAAGCATCGCAGCATGGAACGTACTTTTCTTTTTTATCGCTCATGTTTTTATTTAAAGCCAGCCGTCGCGCCTCACGCTTGACGGCTGGCAGCTTCGACCATGAAGCATTATTTATATATCTTGCATACACTCGTGCCTACAACCGTCACAGCAATTACACTCATTGTCACAATCGTTTATTTCGGTTGCGTATGGGCATGTGTGCATTTCTGTTGCGGGTTTGATATGGCATGTTTGGCATGTTTCAACGGATTCCTTATTTTTGTTTATCTGATATTTTTCTTCTATTTCACGAACGAGAATAAGCGCCTGGTTTGGACTTATAATTATACCCTCCTCATCTGCAAATGATGCACCGTCCGGGTTCCAACCATCTTTAATGTCGCCCTCGGATCTTATTTTAAGCATACTTATCAGAGATGTTAATTCATCATTCATCTTCTTTCGTTCATTTTTTTAAGTTCACGATGGATGTTTTGGAGGTTGAGCGATATGCCAGCCAAGCAAATCACAATAGCAATACATTGAATATCGGTCATATCTTTTTGTTTAGTGCCAGCCACGCCATCGCGGCGGATTTAAGTGCCTGTGCAGTGTTGAATGTTACGTGGTTCATGGTTCCGTTTCGATTACTGATATTGCAAAAGACGATGCTATGCTAAAAACTGCCATTAATAACCGGTCCAAGAAATTCCACTCAGAAACATCTTGCTCCCACTTGACAAACGCAATCAAGGCGTAACAAGCGAAAATTCCAAGAGATATTTTAATGGCGAAAATTAGTCTTTGTTTCATATTGCAGTGCTGTAAGCGTTATAAATATACGAAAAGAAGTTGAACCATAGCCATTTTGCCGCTATAAAATTCAGATACATTCCGAACCAAACGATCAATATTGAGATATGAGCCGGGAAAACAAATGTCTCTGTGTGGCCCTGGCCCTTGTAAAAATCCC
>Ga0154020_10005521_pt1 | contig 14890 bp, 6 predicted proteins | sample Klosneuvirus_201_FD_109709 | JGI IMG/M metagenome (GOLD analysis project Ga0154020, IMG submission 109709) | Active sludge microbial communities from wastewater, Klosterneuburg, Austria - Klosneuvirus_20160825_MG | ecosystem: Engineered > WWTP > Aerobic digester > Activated sludge | place...
CTCGCCCTGTCCCGTGTCGCAGGCGGATAGCACTACCAGCTGCGTCCCATACAGGTCCAAGCTTCTCGCTTCCTCGGCTGTCAGCAGTCCGTCTTCTGCTGCTGACTTTGCCTTCTCTCCTTGCGCTGCGTCCGCTAACACCAGGGCTGAACGGCTCAGCGCCTCAGTGTCTCCACTCATTCTCAATGTCTCACTCCCGAAATCGCCGATCAATACTCCCTTTCTCTCGGTGAACGCTGACCCAAGCAGAGTCCCGTCGTGTCCTCCGGTGCGAGGTCGCTCAATCCCCTTGAGGAACAGCCCATGAGACGCAATGTGCAGCACCCACGGCGCATGCGCGGCACGCACCACGGATTCCTTTGCGGCTTTGCCAACCATCGGCGTGACTTGAAGCAACGGCCCAAGCTGCTTGGCCTCTTGCTGCGCTCCGGGCAGCCGCGTCAGTCCTGCGAGCCGCTGATAGAATGTCTCGGTTCCGCTGGTCCCAGGAACCTGCCCGGCCTGGCCAAAGTCGGGGTCTGCCAGCAACAGCGCGCCCTGCTGGGCTTGCGATGAGTCGGTTCGCAGCAAGTCCCGTCCGCTGGTCAGATAGTGAAAAGTCTTGCGGCCTAGCAGATAATCGGTGCCATCGTGCAGCGCGTCGAACGGAACCACATTCAGCGCTCCATCCAGCGACAGATACACCTGTTTGACCGATTCCGCCAGGACGGGTTTCAGAACTTGGTCGTACAGTGCTTTGGCACTCTTGACTGGATCGGATACAGGCGTGCGCAGCGCAGAGAGCAGGGCATGAATCTGACCATCCACTGTCGCCGCTGCACCAAGATCTTTGACCAGGATCTGCTGGTCTGGCGTCATCAGCAGCGCTATGTAGTGCGGCGTTGTCCAGGGGGTCTCCGTTCCCTGTGCTTTGAAGTTGTACGGCTCGGCTCTGACGACCTCGAACAATACACCATCCTTGGGCAACTGAGCCGCTACCGCGGCCAGGATCTCGTCGAACTTGGGTGGCTGGAGCTTGCGCAGTTCCGGCATTGCAGCCGCAAGCTGGCTTTCCAGATCATCGGCTTGCTGGCTCAGCTCTCGGAGCCGTGCTGGATAGGCAACGGGCGATAGGTTGCCGCCACCTCCGAAGAGCAGCGCTTCTCGCTGTTGCCTCAACTGTTGCCATTGCTCAAACCTCTCCTTCGTTTGCGGATTGCTTCGGCTCTGGTGCAGCAATCGATTCGCCATCGTTCCTGCCGCGGCAGACCGTCCCTTTCGTAGTAGCGCTGTCGTCATCACCAGCCGCTTCAGATTCTCATCTTGGGTCTTCTCCAGCACCAGTCCATACAGCACATCCTCGGTAACTCGAACTTGGCCCAGCACAGACTTCATTCTCGTCTCGCTCGATGTCGCTCGCAGCACGGACTCCTGGATTTGCGCTGCCTTGGTGAGTAACTGCAGCGCAGTGGGGAACTTCCCACGGCTGATGAGGACACCGGCCCGGTTGTTGAGGCTTCGGGCGATATCCGGGTGCTCGGCCCCCAGTAGCTTTTGGTTCATCGCAAGTGCCTGCCGAGACAGAATTTCTGATTCCTCGTGCTTTCCCTGCTTGAAAAACAGATCGCCCAGGTTTTCGAGGGTGGTGGCGACAGCCGGGTGCTCGGCGCCCAACCGCCTTTTCTGCATCTGGAGCGCTTGCCGATACAGAGTCTCCGCCGCCTCGTACTTTCCCTGGGTCGAGAGCACATGGGCCAGGTTGCTGAGACATGTGGCGACACGAAGGTGCTCTGCCCCCAGCAGCTTTTGCGTCATCTGAAGCGCCTGCCGATACAGAGTCTCTGCCTGCTCGTATTGCCCTCGTTCCGAGAGCACATGGGCCAGGTTGTTGAGGCTTTGGGCGACTTCTTCGTTCTCGGAACCGAGCAGCTTTTGCGTCATCTGAAGCGCCTGCCGATACAGAGTCTCTGCCTGCTCGTATTGCCCTCGATCCGAAAGCACACTGGCCAAACGATTTAGGCTGCTCGCAACATGAAGATGTTCTGCCCCAAGTAGCTTCTTCCGCATCTCAAGCGCCTGCCGCGACAGAGACTCTGCTGCCTCGAATTTTCCCTGGTAGGCGAGAACCATGGCCAGATTGGCGAGGCATTGGGCGATATCCGCGTGCTCCGCCCCCAGCAGTTTTTGTTTGAGCAGAAGCGCCCTCCGCAAAAGAGACTCCGCAGCTTCGTACATACCTTGCGAGAAAAGCACCATTGCCAGGTCGCTGAGGCATTGGGCGATGTCCGGGTGCTCTGGCCCCAGCAGCCTTTGCTTCATCTGTAAAACCTGCCGATACAGAGGCTCCGCCGCTTCGTATTTTCCCTGGCTCTCGAGCACATCGGCCAGGTTCTTGATGCTGTCGACGACATCCAAGTGCTCTGGCCCCAGCAGCCTTTGCGTCATCTGAAGCGCCTGACGATACAGCGTCTCTGCCTGCTCGTATTGCCCTCGTCCCGAGAGCACACTGGCCAGACGACTTAGGCTGCTCGCGACATGCGGATGTTCTGCCCCAAGTAGCTTCTTCCTCATCTGAAGCGCCTGCTTCGACAGAGATTCTGCCGCATCGTACTTACCTTGCGAGAAAAGCACCATTGCCAGGTCGCTGAGGCATTGGGCGATGTCCGAGTGCTCTGCCCCCGGTAGCTTTTGTTTCATTCGAAGCACGTGTCGATACAGAGGCTCCGCCGCTGCGTATTTTCCCTGAATTCCGAGCACGTCGGCCAGGTTGTTGATGCTGTCGGCGACATCCGGGTGCTCTGCCCCCAGCAGCTTTTGCCTTATCTGTAGAGCCTGCCGATACAGAGGCTCCGCCGCTGCGTATTTTCCCTGAATTTCGAGCACGTAGGCCAGGTTGTCGAGGCTACTCGCGACAGCCGAGTGCTCAGAGCCATGGCGTCGTTGCTCTAGCGCCAGCACACTACGGAGGTGGCCCTCGGCAACGGTGTAGCGCCCCAGTTCTATCTCACACCAAGCGGTCCTGTACAATACCCGACGGTGGACTGCATCGACCTTTGGGTCTGCATCGACCTTTGGGTCTGCAGCGACTTGTGCCTGCGCTGTCAGCACTCGCTCGCAAGCCGACAGCGCGTCCTGACACTGCAACGGCGTCAGTGCACTGAGGCACTGCTCGGTGTCTTGCTTGATGTCTGGTTGGGCGTGTGCTGTCCCGATTGTGGCCAGGACGATTGTGCTCAGAAGTACCGCAGCCAGCCTGCATTGCATCATGGCTTCGCATCCTGATCCAATGCCGTTGTCGTTACTCCCCACGCATCCAGGGAGGTCGGCAGCATCGTTCCCTTTCGCTCTCCCAGCGTCGCTTCGATGAGCAACTGTGTTAGCGGTTCGAGTTTGGGGGAAACAGAGACCCGCTTTTGATCTAACTCCGAACGGGCAGGGCCTCGGTCTTGCACTGGGATGCGGGACAGATCGTACGCCTGCTGAAGCAGGGGACTCAGATCGAGCGGCTCTGTGGTCGCGAAGACCTTGAACGTCGAGCGCTCGTGTTTGTGGTCCGCTGACAACTCGACCTTATAGACGTACGGAGTCGGAATGCGCTTCTTCTGCTTGGGCGGAATCAGGTGTTCCCCAAACCGCCGAGGATGAGGAAATGAGGGCTCAATACTACCGTCAGCGGAAAGTTGGAGGACAGTGGCCCATAGCTTGTTCGCAGTGGGATTGTGCAGTTCGAGTTGGAAGCAGTCTTCGGCTCGCAATCGCAACGGCTCTGTTTTGGGAACATCGGTACGCTCGGTCAACAGTTGTCCCTTCGGAGGAGAGCCAGATGGGCACTGAACCGGCACGATGCGCAGCTTGACCTGGGCGGCCGCATCTTCTATCCGCAGACTTACCAGGCTTCGCCACCGCCACTCCGCCCGCAGCAATAAGTCCAACGTCGCTACGGCTGTCGGACCCAATGACACCTTCGCAAACCGCTCCTTGGACTCCGGTCGGTAGAGACCAATCAGACCCTGTTCGGATCGGAGTTCCACATCGTACTGGGGGTCGGTTGAGTTCTTCACAGTCAATACAGGACTCACCTTCAGTCCATTCTCCAGCTCCGCCGGCAACCCGGAAAGGCGTACGCGGAGAGGACTGTCCGCAAAACGGTGCGCGGTCTCGACCACCCGCGCCCGTAGTAGCACCGTAGGTGCCGTCGCATCTCGAGGCACTTTCGATCCCGTTCGTAGTTTCAGCACACTCTGTGCGGCGTCCACAGATATCACGTCGGCTTCCCCGAGCTTGTTTTCCTCGCGCAAGGGGTCGGTTCCGGCACGATGGACTGCATAGATCGACCCAACCGTGACCAAATGTAGCTGTCCGGCTGCGATCGTAATGGTATCGCCATCGACAGCAACGACCCGCGTCGTCCGCTCATGCTTCCGGGCTTCTCCGCGGAATAGGATCAGGTCGCCGTTTCCTTCCAACCCGGGTGTCTGGTCTCGGACACCGCTCTGCGCGACTTCGTACGAAATGTCGTCGAGCAGCGCTCGATAGGTTGTCTGATTGTCCGCCCGGCTGAGTGCCTGAATTAGCGAATTGGAGAAGACCCCCATTCCATTCCGTTCCTTGGCTGTCTGAGTGCTCAGTGCTGCCGATAGGAACTGTACCTCGCTATCGATGTCTTGCAGTGACCCAGCAAGCTCCGTCCCACGGTTGGCCGACCTCCTCGGCGGTTTTGGTCCATCGAGTGCTTCGTCCCAGCCGTGTCCGCGTTCCACCAACTCACCACGAGTTGCAGTCCCGGAAAAACAGCTGTCCAACGACACTGTCACGCTGCCCCTCAGTCTCCCGTCAGGCCCCCGCAGTTTGTCCGCCAGCGTCTTTAGCCAGATCCCGATCTCGTCATCACGCAAGTTAGTCTTGGCCCCTTCCGTCGCGCGCTGATCAGTTGCGTTGGCCGGAACGAGCGTTTCATCGAGGCCGTCGATCTCATCCCCGTTGTCATCAGGCACCTGCTGCCCATGCCCCGAGAAGTGGAAGAACAGCGTGTCTCCCGGTTTAGCCGGTTCGATAAGGTGATTGCGGAAGGCAGCGCGGATTCCCTCGGCCGTCGCATCGCCATCTTCCAGAACCTTCATATCGTCTGCTGCAAAGCCGTGGACGGCGAGCGCATCCTTGAGCTGCACCACGTCCTGGTGCGTGTTCAGCGGTCTCCACGGATTCAGCCCAGTCTGCGGGTACTTGCTGATTCCGATGAGCAGTGCGCGCTTGCGCGGCGTCGATGTAGCCTGCTGCGCCGCTTGAGCCTGTAGCACCACGTCCCACGCGCTGACCACCACGAGCGCCAGGAGCCCAAGGAGGACGAATATCCGGTTGCGGTTTTTTCTAATCAGCTGGGCATCCATGGGGAACCTCCGGTTCGAGTATCGTTGGGCAGAGCAGTGACGCGGACAGGGCTTGTGTCGCCGCTCCGCAGCAACCAGTACAAATCGCGACAGAGAGCTTACCCCGGTTCGCCTTCAAGGCGGGCCTTTCAGATTGGCCTGGACGGATCGGCTGGGGACTACTCTTGCTCCATTGGCGTCAACTGACTACCTCGCTGCTTTGGGCGCGTCGCCGCCCTCACGCCTCCCGCCCCGAGCGTTTCGGAAGCTGGTGCGAAGAAGCAGAAGCAGCTTGACGTATACGCAGGCCCAAGAAGAAGATAGCCACTTCGCAGCGTATGCCCTCGGACAGAGGGGAAACGGACTAGATAAGCGACGAGATATCCATGAAAAAAAGCCTTACCCGATCGATGCTCTTGCGCCTGTATGTGCTAGTCGTGACCCTATTAACTATCGGCAGCACAAGCCACGCCCGAACTAGCGATGCCGAGCGCGTCCGCGTGGCTCCGCTGCCGCCCACTACCCGGGTTGCTAAGGATGACGGGCAGACTGCCGCAACCTGCGCTAGCGTAAATGACTATGTGGAAGTTCGCAGGTACCTGACGAAAATTGAGCTGTGTAAAGAGGCAACCCCAAGCGATCCCACCTCCGCCACACCAAGGAGAGAGGCGTGGGAAGCGGCAAGAAAGCTGCAGGAAGTGGCGAAGAAGCGGCAGGGGGGATCGCGGGACCTGACGATCGAGATCCCAGCTGAATCCCTCACGTGCAGTCCGCTGCGTGAAAAGACACTCAGCAACCAGCTGAAAGCGCTTGCAGAGCGAATGCAGACGGATGCGGTTTCCATCGCCGGTCAGCAACTGCGCTGGCTGGCACCCGATGCCTGCAGTGCCTCAGATGCAGTGAAGACCGAAGCATGTTGGAAGAGCATTGATGGGATCTGCAGCAAACCTGGACGCTCGAGCGACCCGTTACTGGGGGGAGCTAGCGTCGCTTCCGGGGCGGCATGGCAGACGGCGCTTCTCCAAGGTCTGGCGGACTATCTAGTGGAACGCGCGGGCGAGGAGGTAGCACTGTGGCTGCTGCAGTCCTTCGCGGACAAGCTGTGCGGCTCGACAACTGCCCCCAGCCGCTACTTCCCAGCATCGTGCCAGATCCTCGACAAGAAGACTGGCTCTCCCGATCTGGTCCCCGGCGTGTTATTCGGTTCATCGCTGCGCAAGGATCTGGAGCACTTCCCGATTCTGGCGGTACGCGCCATCTACAAGGACTCCGAGGACATGAAGGCGCTGTACAGACTGCTCAAGCAGCCCCCGTCCGACGCCAAGCAGCAGTTCATGGCATGGATCCAGAGCGTCGCCACGAAAGCCGACCTTGCCTCCGCGTGCAAGGAGCCCGGCTCGGATGGGGATCCGGTGTGCGTAGTGGGGGCCGCAGCAGTGATCCTGAGTCAAGTCAAACAGGAACTCGATCACCCGTTTGAGGAGGACAAAGTCACCTGCGACCGCATCGCCGGTTATGTCAACAGCCCTGAGCTACAGGGGGGACTGCGGCGCCTGTTCAACGACCGACTCCCGGCAAGCATCGCCAAACTCTTCGCGGAAAAACCACAGTGCAGCGCCGATGCTGCGCCATTCTACAACGTGAAGGGACAGCCCACCTTTGATTTGTTCTACAAGTCCGTAAAGAGCGCCAATGTGCTGGTGCAGCAAGTGCAAAAGAGCGCCACTGATAGTCAACCGGTGACCACTGCAAAGTTGGTTCACGCCAACCTCGCGGCCGGGCTGCGGCTATTCGAGTCCGTCGGGCGCTTCCTCGGCACCGAAGCATCCCTACGAGCTGCCCGCTCCTTTGTGATCGCCGAGGGTGCAGGAGACACACTGGATGCGTTGTTCTCGGTCTTCGAGCAGCTACGCAGCGGTGGCTCGCCTTTCGAACTGCTCAGCGGCTTGTCGCTGGTTGCGAAGCAGAGCCCGCTTCCCCGCCTTCTCTGCAGCGAGCCCGAGACCCGCAACGAGCTGGGCTGCACAGTGGTGTCCACCGGCACTCTGCTCGCCGAGGTCGGGCGCATCGCGGAGCTGTTCACCCCAGACCTCGATGACTCCATGGGCTCTATGCCGACCTGGGATGACGGAAAGGTGTGCGCGCGTATGGTGAACCTCCTGCGGGACGACAACCTCAAGACCGCCCTTCAGACGCTCTACGGTGAACAGCTGCCGCACACGGTGCAACTGCTGCTCAAGGACGGCGCCGATGTGCAGTGCAGCAAGGTTTTCGGAAAAGATCCTGTCGACGCAGAGCGCGTCCGCTACGAGTCACTTCTGCCGCTTCGCCGCGTGGTGCGCAGCATCTATGATCTGGAAGTCCAGATCCGCTCATGGAACAAGAGTGATGCCTCGTTGGGGCGTGAGCGAGTGGGCCAGTTGATGCAGCTGATCTCGGGGGTTGTGGACGCAAGCGCTGGCGTGCTCGATCAAGAGAACGACCGTGACCTCCGCATCGCGATGTCCACCCTACACGTGCTAGGGGACATGTTCCTCGGCAAGTGGGCTGATGGCGTGCGTGGAACCATGACGCTGGTAGCCTCATCGGTGAACCCGCAGGCACTGCCGGAGCACCTGCGCGCCTTCCTTCCACTCGTCGCAGACTTGGCAGCAGCTCAGGATTCCAAGACAGTGAAGGCGGCGCTGCAGAGTGCCGCTGCACCATTGGGGAGCTGGCGCGTTCGTCGGCAGCGCACTCTGCTCAGCATTACCGGAGTCGTGGGAGCCCAGGGGAGTTACGAGATGCCCCTCCAAGTACCGAGTGGCGTCAACCTGCAGCCTGGGTGGACCGTCGGGCCCATGGCTGCAATCGGTCTGGAACTCTCGTTTCCCCTGAAATGCCTACAGTCCTCGCTCGGGCTTTTCATCAGCGCGCTGGACGTGGGGCAGTTGGCGCTGGCACGGGTAACAGGACTGGACGACCAGTCAGAGAACCAAACGATGAAGGGCCAGCAGACCAAAGCCGACGTGGCCAGTAACGTGGACTTTTTGGACGTGGTAGCACCGGGCGTGTACCTGAAACTTGGCATTGCCAAGACTCCGCTAACCTTCGGTTTCGGACCATCACTAGCACCGCGTCTGCGCAAGTACTCCTACACCGATCCGGACGGTGTAGTACGCAACCCTGACCCCTTCAGCATGTTCCGGCTCAACATGTTCCTTGGCGTGGACCTCAACTTGTTCCCTCTGCTGTAGCGCGCCATCGCCCCCTTGACCCAACCGATTGCGCCGCCCTGACTACCGATCCGAATAGCTCGGTAGATCGGCCACGGCGGAGTTGGTCACCCAGAATGCGCCGTCGCCCCTTCCGAAGGCCAACGGAAGGGGGCCCCAGCCAGGGCACTGCCAATGACCTCGATGTGGGCCGGCCCTCCGACTGAAGTCCCCCGGCACCGCGCTGGCCCATGCCTGCGAGCCTCAGTCCGGCAGGTTGCTGACGAAGCCATCCGACTGCTTGACTTCGAGTTCTATGTGCCAAACCGCAAGCTGTAGTTCGACATTTCAGAAGGAAGTCCCCATCGCCGACCAAGCAGGTGCATCACTGACGGTTGCACCGCAACATCCCCACCGCGATACGAAGCCGATCTTCATCGTCGCACGCGAGGTTGTGCGCCGACAACGAAATGACTACCGCAGCGGCAAGTGTGGGTCGAGCAGCGATCGAGACCGCTGCCAAACTAAGGGGGGGGGGACAGGACAAGGCTGGACGCAATCTGAGCCGTGTGTGGTGCTCAGCTTCCGGCCTGGGCAGGCGCTCGGCAACTGGTGCCCGCGTACAGCGCACTCGGCCAACCTCACGGTGCCGCCGAGCGTCTCCCTAAGACCATCCATGTCACGGCCCCACCAATCACCATCGCACCACCGGTCACAGTGAGCGCAATCCCGGCACCGTTGAGGGCTCGTCCGCGATCCGCGAGGTTGGTCCCATTCGCAAAGGTCAGATCCGCGTTGCTTGCCTGCTACGCAGTCACCCATGCCCCTGCCAAACAGCCGATTCCTCCCAGAGCCAGCGCTCCGCCTCCCGCCAGAAGTCCGATCGCGAGCCCTGGCGGCTTTGATTTCTCCGGCTGACTGACTACGGCTGTAGCTCCGTTGGCTGCGTTCTGGGGAGTCTGCGCGGCTGGCGGTGCGACTGGCACCGGGACCGATGGCGAGGTTGGCAGCCGTGCGTTGCTAAGCCGCTGTCGAAGGAAGGTGACTCGCTTCTGGGCTCGCTCCTTATCCACTGTTACCCAGAATTGATCACTTAGACTATCGACTCGGTAGGATTCCCTTCCGGGGGCTGCGGCGTGGGGACGATTCTGACTCCCGTTTGCGGGCCGCTACAGCGCGGGAAGTTACATCACCAACTCGTCGGAAGAGACAGATCATATTCCCACCATCTCCGTAGTACCAGACACGCTCCGATTTCCATCCGTCTTGTTCCATCTGGGCAAGCAACGGCTGCGGTGAGTAGCGCTTGATCATGCCCAAGGAGAACAGTCGCTTCTCTCCGTTATGGAGGGTCACAGACGCACGCATTCGGATTGCATAGCTTCCGGGCACCACGCATGACGCCGTGTCGGGCAGGTAGCTGTACTCGTACTCCGCAATGTCATGCCGGTACCGAAGGAGTGGCCCGATGTTGAACGCCTCCTGCTGCTGGAGCTGTCTCATCAGCTCGGAGGACCGCTTCTTCGCGAACACCGGCTCGCTCGCTCGAATTTGAGCCGCATCGTCAGCACTGGCCTTTGCAACTCCCGCATCGAGCAGAAGGAGATCCCCGACCTCTGCTCCGGTCAGACAGTTCCGAACGAAGCTCACCTCGTTGTCGAGGTTGCCGAAGGTATATCCCAACATGCAGAGCAGCCGTCGTCGGCGATGGGACGTCTGGAACAGAGATTCGTAGCTGGGCAGTTGGAAGAAGTTCCCAAGGACTGCCGTAATCGGGATGCTATGCTCACCTGTCAGCACCTCGGTCGCCTGCTTGCATGCCACAGCCAGCAATGGCTGACTCACATCGAGCAGGAACAGTCGCAAATCCTGATACCCTGTTTCGAGGAGACTTGTAACGAGACGGGTCTCTTGGGTTCCTGCTCCGGCCCCAAGTGCAATCAAGTCACAGCCGCCGCGCCCCAAGAACTGCTCCGTCACCGAGGCAATCTCAGCGAGGGGTCGCTGCTCCATCAGCAGGCTATAGCGAGTTTGCTGCAGAAGCGCGCACCACTGCACGGCATCGACGGTGTCCAGATACTTGTACGACTGCTCAATCTGTCCACCGGGGCCATTCAGCAGCGCAGCCAGCTCGCTGGACATCTTCATCGGATCAAAGCCAGGTGCAATGGCGAAGCTCACCTCCTGCCGGTGCCGTGGTCCTTCCCCAAATCCGAGCCATGCCTTCGAGGTCTGCAGGGCGAGTGCCAACTTCTCGACAGTATCGATGCCTGGCATTCGGTGTTCATCCTCGATCATCTGCACAACACTCGGCGACAGACCGGCCATCAAACTGAGTTGCCGCGCCTTGAGCCCTTTCTCTTTCCGCACCGCACGAAGTCGCTGCGCCAGGGTCTCGCAGCTCAGTAGTCTTTTCCCTCGTACCACCATCGTGCGAGTAGCATGCGACATCCGATCAAACAATTTCAACATATTGTCAGACGGTAAATGAAAATTCCGTGTGAATGTTATTGCCAGACTGAACCGTCTGGATTTAGAACCGATCTGCCCAAAATAAAAAGAGCCGTCAGTTTCCCGACGGCCCAGCCGTGGTCGGGTCAGGCCCTCGCAAGACTAGGCCCGTCCACAAGCAAGGACGAGCATGCCGAAGTTTGTGACCTTGGCAAGTGCTGCCGGAGATGTATACCCATCATCCGACGGCAAATTATCTACCCGGCCACCATCGGGAGGTCGCCATGTTGGTTGACCTTCTGCTCATTGTCGAGAGAGGTCTGCTGGGTGGTGGGTTATCGCTGTTGAGCTGCATTCTCTGGCGGCAGCGGTCTCAGCTCAACGCGCTCAACAGAACGGTGGTCGCCCAGAACATTGAGCTGGGAAACAAGCTGGCCACCATCGAACAACTGACGGGCTACGACGCGCTGACAGGACTGCGGGGGCAGCGGTGGTTCGAGACGGAATTGGCGGAAGCGCTACGCGGCACGAGACCGGTGGCTCTCATCTACATCGATCTCGACGGCATCAAGCAACTGAACACAAGCCGAGGCCATCTGTACGTAGACGGTGTGATTCGCTCTGCGGCGATGGCGATTCGAGCTTCGCTGCGTCGTGATACCGACCGCGATTCGGTGTTCCGGCGGGGCGATGCTGCCGATGAGTTTCTCGTGATTCTCGATGGAGCCGACCTGACGCTTGGCCTCGCGACTGCCCAGCAGATTTTGACGACACTCCGGCTGCTGCCCACCACGGTCACAGCATCGATCGGCGTGGCTGCGTCCGATGGGAGGAACCCGGTGTGCGCGGCATACCTGGAGCGAACTGCCGAGACCGCGATGGACTGGGCGAAATCTGACGGAAAAAACTGCGTCCGGCCCGTCGCGCCGATGAAGGCCACAGAGACCGAGCAGACCCCAGAACCAACAGTAGCGGAGCAGACTTCAGAGCCGTCCGTGGCAGAGCACATCAGTCCCGGTGCGCTGCCCCACCGTCCGTCAGACGCGATTCCGGAGATGGTTACTCCCGAGTCTGCTCAGCGCAGCAAAGTCGCCGCGTAAAGAATCGAGGCAGTCCTCGTACTGAGGCGACCTGCGTGGTCTGCCTCGTCATCTTGCGCGGTCGCCGTCATGGAGCATCGAATGCAACCTGCATCCGTCGCTGTAGGCACAGATCTGTCCGCTGTTTCCCAATCGACTCCTTCGCCGATTCTTGATCCTGAAAGGAATCGCGCAAGAGCACTCCTAATCGCCTGCCTCACCGTTGCGATCGAGCGCTTCGCGTTCTACGTAGTCTTCTCCATCTACACCCTGTTTTTGGGGCAGCAGTATCACCTGACCGATGCGCAAGCGACGACCCAGTACGGGGTCTTAATCGGTGCGGTCTACTTCACTCCGTTCTTCGGGGGGGCCATCTCTGACCGATTCGGTGCGTCGCGCTCCATCTGTGTCGGCATTCTCCCTCTAATCGTTGCCTACCTTGGGTTCTTGGCAGGACTGTCACTCTTCGTTTGTGTGACGCTCCTCGCTGCCGGAATGGGCTTGTTCAAGGGAAACCTGACCGCACTCGTGGGCTCTCTGTTCGATACCCAAGCAGAAAGAGACACCGCATACAGTCGGTTCTATTGGTCGGTGAATCTTGGTTCCTTGCCAGCTGGTTTCGTCGGGGGCTGGCTCTCCCAACACTACGGTTACTCGGCTGCGTTCCAGAGCTGTGCCGCTGCCATGGTTGTCTGCCTTCTCGTCTGGTGGCGAGCCCGCAGTCTCTTCCCAGCTCGTGCGCAGACAACCGAGACCACGCAGCACCACCGGGCATCCGAGCGTGACCGAATCGCTACCATCATCACGCTCCTACCCATCGCTGCACTGTTCTTCTGCGCGTTTCATCAGGGAGGTTCATCGCTCACTCTCTTTGCTCGGGACTACACCCGACAGTCCCTCGCGGGACTCCCCCTCAGTCCACCGACCTACCAGAGTATTCAGGCTGCGCTGGTGCTCGGACTGACTCCTGTTCTCATTCAGATTTTTCGACGCTGGCCAGTTTCGACGCCAGGGAAGCTACTGCTGGGAATGGGACTCTGTTCTCTGTCCTGCTTCGTGATGGCAGATGCGTCCATTGCAAGCAGAGGGGGCCGCGCGAGTCCGCTATGGTTGCTCGCTTGCTACACCCTCATGTCGATTGCGGAGCTGTGTGTGTCTCCGATGGGATTTTCCCTCGTGAGTCAGCTTGCTCCCGCTCGATTTTCGGGACTCCTGATGGGTCTGTGGCTGGCTGCCATCGCGGTTGGGAATCTGTCGGCTGGGCTCCTGGGGCAGCTCTGGGACAGATGGTCTCATTCCCAATTCTTCGGGTTACTCGCGGCAACGTCCGCTCTAGCGATGCCGATTCTTTTGTCGCAATGGTCTCGGCTGCGGCGAGTTTTGGGAGGGAAGGGAGGACAGTCGTGAAGGAGGTTGTCGCCCAGTCGGACAAGATGGGGCGACTACTCAGACACATGCGGGCCACAGCGCAGTCGGACAAGCCCACGCTGATGGTCGGAGCCAGCGGCAGCGGTCGCCGCTTCTTGGGTAAGCGCATCCATGACATGTCGCCACGGAAGGACAAGCCACTCGTCGAGATCTCTTGCATGGAACCATTGTTCTCGGAAATCCTGATCGCTTCTGCGGAGCGCGCTCGCGGTGGAACGCTGCTGGTCACTGACCTCGACCGACTCGACGAACACAGTCAGCGCGAGCTGCGGTGCCTGCTCGCCAAGTGCTCGGAGTGGGACCGGCCACCGCGCATAGTCAGTACCGCGCTACCGGAGCTTGAGGTGCTCGCCAAGAGGGGACTCTTTATGCGGTCGCTATACGACCAATTGGCGGTGTTGCGGCACCAGATTCCCTCGCTACGTGAGCGATTCGAGGACCTACCCGAGCTGTGTAGACTCCTGATTGCCGAGCATGCCCGCATCCAGAATCGCGAGGCGCCAGCGCTATTGTCCGACGGAATTGCTGCTCTGCGCAGCTACGCTTGGCCAGGCAACGTCCGCGAGCTATCCAACATCCTGCTGCGGGCGCTGCTGTGGTACTCCGGCCCCATTGACAGTGAGACAATCACGGCACTGCTGTCCGCCGAAACATCAACTGATGAGGTTCGTCTGCCCATCGGCACCTCGCTGGCTGACGCAGAGCAAGCGTTGATCCTGGCCACACTCCGATTGAACAGCAGCAAACAAGCGACGGCGCGACAACTCGGGATCACACGCCGGACCCTGTACCAGAAGCTCGCCCGCTATGAGCAGCTGGGACATTATCAGGCATCCCGGCGAAAACTGGCTCCTGCCAGCGGGCGACATTATGGCAAGCGGACAACGATGCCGCTTGCGGAGGGATAGCGAGACCAGAGTTGCTGGTGTCAGCGCACCCGAAACCGTGGCCTCCCGACACGTCCCCGAACTGCCCTCACGACCAGCCGCCATTCCTGCGGGTCGAGGCTGAAAGCCGAGCAATTCAACTCGGACGACTCAGAAGAGGGGATGGGCACTCAACCGGACGACTTGATCACCATCAACCATACGTTCAGCGCCTGCAACTCGGCCCATGGCCCGGCATCCCATGCCGATCGCCTGCCCAGGCAGAGAACCGCGCACCACCCCACAGCTCCGCTTGAGTCCAACCGAGTCCCGCCTCCTTGGCTCGGCTGTCCAACCCTCGGCACCGATCGCTGCTTGACCCACACTTGCCGCTGCGGTAGTCATTTCGTTGGTGCGCCAAGCAAAGCTGACATCAACCAGCGGGTGCAAGTCCCGTTGGTGGAAACAGGGACGAAGCGGGGATTGCCATGTGCTCTGAACCGCGGAGACCCTCACTGTACCGAGTC
>Ga0154020_10005522_pt1 | contig 14890 bp, 12 predicted proteins | sample Klosneuvirus_201_FD_109709 | JGI IMG/M metagenome (GOLD analysis project Ga0154020, IMG submission 109709) | Active sludge microbial communities from wastewater, Klosterneuburg, Austria - Klosneuvirus_20160825_MG | ecosystem: Engineered > WWTP > Aerobic digester > Activated sludge | place...
ACTCCGGCGACGATCAGCAGCGAATATTGCGAATAAAGGTAGATGCTCGTTGCGAACGCTGCGATCGCGAGGACGGTAAAGAAGCCTTGGCGTCCGGCTCCGGTCGTCTTGAAGCTGAAGTATCTGATCTTGCTCACCATCAAAATACCTAGAACCGCGACGATCGCCAGCAGGCAGTATGTGTATAGCTGAGCCGTTTGCTTGCCCATCGAGATGAGCGGTGCCGGCGAGAAATGGACGAGTGCGGCAAGCAGGCCGCCTGCGGTCGGGATCGGCAAGCCGACGAAGTATCGCTTATCGACCTTCACGTTGCCTTCCGCGAGCACCCTCGGACGCGTCGCGAGCAGATTGAATCTTGCGAGGCGGAACGCACCGCACATCAGGAACATAAAAAGCAGAAAAAGCCCGTACCCGTGCGCACGTCCGGTCTCGTCAAAAGCTCCGCCCAATGCCCACGCATAAACTAGAGCTACGGGAGCGATACCAAAGGTTAGTATGTCCGCCAGAGAGTCGAATTGAACGCCGATCTCGGTCGCGGTATGGGTTGCACGGGCAACGCGTCCGTCGAGTGTGTCGAAAAGGATCGCAAGGCCGATGCCGAGTGCTGCCGTATCAAAATAGTGAGACGCGAGAGCAACATCCGTGAATGATGCGTGATAGCCGCGGATCGACGAGATGATGGCCAGGAATCCCATTCCGATATTCGCCGCCGTAAAGAGCGTCGGAATTACGTAAAGGCCTTTCTTGAAGCCGCGATGAGGCGGGCGTGTAACGTTTTCTTCTGCCATTTAGGAACCGGGTCGGGCAATGACGGTCTCGCCTCCGCGGACATGGTCGCCGATCTTGACCGCGACCTCAAAACCCTTCGGGACCAGGACATCGGTCCGCGAACTGAACTTGATCAAACCGAACCGTTCGCCGCGTTCAATTTTATCACCGACCCTCGGCCGGCAAACAATGCGGCGGGCCATAATGCCCGCGATCTGCGTGCATCTGACCGTCAGGTCCTTGCCCTCTATCACCAACGTATTTCGTTCATTGACGTAGCTTGCTTCGTTCCGCGTTGCGGGAAGCTTGCGGCCTTTCAAATAAATTATCTCACGGATCGTGCCGCTGATCGGCGAACGATTGATGTGAACGTCGAAGGGCGACATAAAGACGCTGATCAGCGTTCCGTCCTCGTCCTCGGTGATACGCGTTACGCGTCCGTCCGCGGCGGCAAGGATCGAGCCGTCGTCCTCAGGCGCATTTCTGTGCGGGTCTCGAAAGAAATACACAAGGAACGCGGCGATGAGTACGAATACGGCTACGCCGATCCACCAGCCGGCCATCGCAAGCAGCGCTGCGATCGCGAGCGCGACCAAAATGAACGGGATGCCTTCTTTCGCCATTAAAATGAACAATCGTAGATACTACTAAATGACGGTCATTTAGCGAAATCGCGAAAAAAGCCCGATGTCGGCAAACATCGGGCTAAGAGGAGGATTGTCTGAAGAAAACCTCAGCTTCTGACGGGATTGTCCTTTGCATAGCTGTATGCACACCAGGCGGCGATCAAATGAACGACCCACCCAAGCAAGCCCGCCGAACCGATCCATGAAAAGCCGGTCAGGACAAGCCAGATTATTCCGATAAGAATTCGTCCGTTATAGATCTGACCGACACCGGGTATCAGCAAACTCAAAATGCCCGCTAGCAATGGTTCCCGCATAGCAAAAGTTACCTCCACAGAAACATACGACACGATATTCGGAATGTTTCAGCTAAATGAACCGTGATCTCGATCAGTGAAAAAAGGCGGCGAGAGCGATGTCGAGGACAAAGAAGAGGCCGACTCCCAGGAACATCGCGATGGTAACGACAACGCTGCGGCCGGAATGGTGATTGATCTCGGGAACGAGATCGCTTGCGGCAACATAGAGAGTTACGCCGGCCGCGACAGGCAGAGCGTAGCGCACAAGGGAAGTTACGCCTTCGCCGACGATATAGAAGATCAGCGCTCCGAGAAGGGTCGTCAATCCAAGCGTGATCGTCGCGGTCATCACGCCTGCACGGCCTTTCCCGGCAGCAAGCACCATCGAACCGACCGTGAGACCTTCGGGAAACTTGTGAAGAGCGACGGCTAGGAACACAAGAAAGCCGAGGCCGGCACTCAATTCGCTTGCGGCCGCGATCATCACACCGTCAAAGAAAGTATGTATGCCCATTCCAGCGACTGCCGCATACGCCGAGTGGACGGAGATGCCGTCGGCAGCGTGTACTTCTTCGCCGAGGTGGAAATGCGGGGCAAGCGTGTGTTCGAGGAGTTGCGTGAGCAAATAGCCCGCAAGCAGAAGTATCATCGGGGCCGCAAAGGTTGCGGACGATCGCTCGACGTCCTGCTGCCAGAGTTCGATCGTTTTCGGGAGAATTTCGATGAACGTGACGGCGAGCATAAAGCCCGCTCCGACAGCCAGGATCAGGCGTACTGAGCTCTTTGCGTAGGTTTGGATCTTCGAAGGAAACAGAACGAGGCCGCCGAGGATATTCCCCATAGCGGCAAGTGTCCCGAAAATGAGGATCTGCCAAAAGCTTGCGCTCATCAAGTTTACCGCCCGGCGCGTCGTATCAAATGCTAACTAACGCCTGGCGATTTCGCAAAATGCCAGTGTTCGGAGTCGTTTAATCGGAGCCTACGAACTTATACTCCTGTTTAAGCACCGGGGAAAAATTAGGTGTTGACATCTCGAACGATTACGGCGTAGAATCCTTTTTAGCATTGAGTTCGACGCGAATTCGCTATCGTCGAGTTGAAAGGACTGCTTAAAGCACTTAAACAAAGGACGAGACTTGAACCGTCATCTCGATGCTGCCCAGGGATCTTAGAGAATTCGGAAAGACGCCCCGGAATCGCTAAGGCCCAAGACCCTTTAACTTAGAAAATTCCCTAAACGACCCGCACGCTTTTTCGGTGCGGGCTAATGTGCAGACGGCTTGCTCTTTGAAGATGCAAAGTTCCAGCGCTGAGTTCACACATCAGACGGTTCTTCGCGACGAGGTGGTCGAGTTTGTTCGGACGGGCAGCGGTTCGACCGTGATCGATGCCACGCTTGGCCTCGGCGGACACTCTGAAGCGATCCTTGACGCGCCGGAGTTCGACGTTATCGGGATCGATCAGGATGCTGCCGCGATCGAGATCGCGAACGAGCGACTCGCGCGGTTCGGCAAACGGTTTCACGCGGTGAACGCAAATTTCGGCGAGATCGCGACAGCGGTGAGCGAAACGGATATTGCGGCAATAGTTGCCGACCTCGGCGTTTCGTCGATGCAGCTTGACGATGCCGCCCGCGGGTTCAGTTTCCGCACTTCGGCACCGCTCGATATGCGGATGAACAAGAACGCGGGAATGACGGCCGCTGAATTGCTCGAAACCTCGACCGAGGCCGAGATCGCCGACATTCTCTACTTTTACGGAGAAGAGAGACGATCACGCAAGATCGCACGTTGGATCACGGAGAAGAATGCGGCAGGCGAACCGCTCCGGACGACCGATGAACTCGCAAATTTGGTCGAACGGGCGATCGGCAAAAGGCCCGGCGACAAGATACATCCGGCGACACGGACCTTTCAGGCGGTCAGGATCGCGGTCAACAGGGAATTGGACGTACTAAAAGAGTTCATTCCTGCAGCCATTGAAAAACTGAATTCGGGCGGTGTCCTCGCGATCATCAGCTTTCACTCGCTTGAGGACCGGATCGTAAAGCAGGCCTTTCAAAGGCTTTCAGGCAGATGCAGCTGCCCGCCGCGATTCCCGAAATGTATGTGCGGCGCCGTAAAAATGATCGAGATCCTCACAAGGAAGCCGATACTTCCGGGTGAGGCCGAACAAGAGAAGAATCCGCGTTCACGAAGCGCAAAATTGAGGGTCGGCAGACGGCTCACTTAAAAACGGCAAAAAAAACTCACACGCACCTGGAGGAATTGTTATGAATACCGCAACCTTCCGCAGAAACCGAAGAAGTACGAGCAAACGACAGGCAAATGTCGGCTCACATATTCGTGTCTATGCGACGATGGCCCTTGCGGGTGCGATCGTTGTCTCGGGATTCTTTCTCGCGGCGACTCAGCATTTCTCATTTTGGGACTTCAGCATCAAGAACTCACGGCTCCGGCATCAGATCGACGAGCTTCAGGCGGAAAAACGTCGCCTTCTCGTTGCTCGCGAAGTTTCGCTCTCGCCCGCTGAGATCAAGAAGGCCGCAGAAAAGGTCGCATTGATGAGCACGGATTCCGCAGCCGTCGCGCAGGCTATTTCAAAGCCGAATTCCACGGCTTCGGCGGCAGTTCAGCGTAAGGAGCCGGCGGCAGCGGCAACGGCGGCAACCACCGTTGTTAGAACGACGTTCGTTCGTCCTGCTCTGCAGTCGAATGCGCCTGTTCAGATCGCAAAACGTGCGACAGGCGAAACCGAGCGGCGCAGGATCGTAACGAACGCCGAATAACATCGCCAACTTTCTCTTAAGTGACCTTTTGACCTGAACTTTCCTGAAAAAAAATGAAAAAGACGCCCAAGCGAAGGAAAAAGGCCGATTCCAGACAGATCGCGTATTCCCGCTTTATGTTCATCGCGGCGATCTTCGGCTTTTGGTTCTTAGGTATCGGCGCAAGACTCGCCTATCTGCAGGTGCATCAGCACGATTGGCTGCGTGCAAGGGCGGTCGATCAGCGCCAGGACACAAAGAAGACAAAGCTGCTTCGAGGCACGATCTTCGACCGCGACGAGCATCCATTAGCGATGAGCATCAAGGTCTCAACGCTCTACGCTGACCCGACCGAGATCGACAATGTCGATAGTGCGGCAAAGGCGATCGCAAAGGTGCTGAAACTCGACGCGAAGAGCGTTGCAAAGGACATCCGCGAAGGGCAGAAGGCGAACAAACGGTACGTTCCTATCGCAAAGAAACTCGAAGACGATCAAGTTCAGGCCGTGAACAAAGGCCTCTACGATTCGGACGTCAAAAAGGCCGATGAGCCTCGTTACGCGGGATTTCATTGGGTGGACGATCAGAAACGTACTTATCCGTATCAAAATCTCGCCGCTCAGGTCATCGGCTTCAGCAATGTTGCGGACGAAGGCCAGGCAGGAATTGAACAATCGCAGGACGAACTGCTTCACGGTGCCGTCATCAAGAAACTACAGGAGCGCGACCGCCTCGGCCGCGTCTATGATGAGACGGTCTTCGAACGCGAACGCCCCGGCGATGTCGTCCTGACGATATCGACGTCGCTCCAATACAAGACGGAACGGGCTCTCGAAGCGGGTGTAAAGGCCGCGAACGCGAAGTCGGGAATGGCGGTCGTGATGGATCCGAAAACGGGCGAGATCCTCGCCATGGCGAACTATCCGACGTTCGACCCGAATTCGATCCGCGACGCGGTGCCCGCAAATTTTAAGAACAACGTCGTGCAGTCAGCGTATTCACCCGGCTCCGTTTTCAAGCTGATCACGTACGGTTCAGGCCTCGAGAAGAACCTTTTTTCGCCGAACGACATGATCGACGCCGGCAACGGCACGATCGAAGTGGCGAATCACAGATTCCGTGATTCTCATCACGTCGGCTCAGTTACATATTCTGAGGCTCTAGCCCATTCAAGCAATGTTTGCGCGATCAAGACGGGTTTGCGTGTCGGAAAAGAGGATTTCTACGCAACGCTCAAGAAAATGGGCTTTGGATCGAAGACCGGCATCGATCTTCCGGCCGAGACGGCAGGCATCGTCCGCCGACCCGAAAAGTGGAACGGCGATTCACTCGCATCGATGTCGATCGGCTATGAAATTGGAGTAACTGCGTTGCAAATGACAAGTGCTTTTGCGACGATAGCAAACGACGGAATTCGAGCTCAGCCGCACGTTATCAAGCAGATCCGGAAGGATGGCGTTGCCCCCGTTGGGCCACAACTTGCTGAGAATACACGGGTTGTGGGTGTGGAGACGGCCCGCGAACTTCGTCAGATGCTGCAGCAGGTCGTCCTGACCGGAACCGGCCGGCGTGCTCAGCTTGACGGTTATACCGCTGCAGGAAAGACGGGCACCGCGTGGAAGTTCAACGCGGAGACGAAGCGTGTCGATCCGTCGAAATACATTTCGTCTTTCATCGGGATGGCTCCTGCGGATGACCCGCGAGTCGTCATCGCGGTCGTTATGGATGAGCCAAAAGGCGGCCCGCGTGATGGCGGCATGGTCTCGGCACCGGTCTTTAAGAATATCGCCGAGCAGATCCTGCCGGAACTAGGCGTTCAGAGGAATGGAGCACCGGCGAAAGATGTAACGCTGGCGGAGGTCGTACCGGAAACGCCAACCGATTCGGCGCCGATGCCGGGTCCTGAAAAGGAAACGCCGAAAGCTCCTGCGGATCCGAAGACGAAAAAGGCCGCGCCGGCCGTCAAAAAGGAAGTTCCTGACGACCGAACTGCCCGAACTGAGAAGAAGAAAACTGACGCGAGCAAAAAGAAGACTTGAAGCTAGGAAAACTAATTGAATCCATCAACGGAAAGGCACCCGAGGCTCGCCCGTCGTTGCCGGAATGTGAGGTTGATACTTTTGTTATCGATTCGCGAGAGGTGAAGGCGGGCGACGTCTTTTTTGCGCTCTCGCAGCCGGAATACAAGAACAACGGCTTTAACGGCGAATTCGACGACGCCACCACTTTCGTCCGTACGGCCTTTGATGCCGGTGCGGCCGCCTGTGTCGTTCGTCCCGACCGTTTTGAAGAGCACAAAGAGGACCTCGCCGAGTTTCGCGACCGGCTGATATTCGCGGATGATTCGATCGCCGCATTACAGGCTCTCGCGCACGCCGTTTACCTCGAATGGGACAAGCCCGTTGCGGCCGTTACGGGAAGTGCGGGCAAGACGACGGCGAAGGAACTCACTGCGCATGTTCTCGCTTCGTCGGGACGTAAGGTACTTCGCAACATCAAGAATTACAACAACGGGCTCGGGCATCCGCTGACCGTTCTGAGGCTTGCAAAGGAACCGGATCACGACGTTGCAGTCCTTGAAATGGGAATGTCAACGCCGCTTCACGAGATCGCAAGGCTGTGCCGGATCACGCCGCCGGACGTTGCGATCGAACTGAATGTCCTGCCCGTTCATCTCGAACATCTCGGCTCGATCGAAGCGATAGCCGCCGCGAAAGCCGAACTCGTCGAGGGAATGAAGCCGCGCGGCACAGCCGTTCTAAATGCTGACGATAAACGAGTTGCGGCGATGGCAACGCTCTCGAAAGGCGATGTAGTGACCTACGGGATCGATAATGATGCTTTTGTACGAGCCTCTGAGATCGATGTGCATGGGTTCGGAAAGACGACATTCACGCTCGCCGTCGGTAAGGAGAGGGCTCGCGTAACTTTCCCGCTGAACGGCCGTCACAATATCCTTAACGCACTCGCCGCCGCTTCGGCAGGGCATATTTTCGAAATGACCGCCGCGGAGATCGCCGAGTCGCTCTCGAATGTTGCCGCTCGGCCGCAACGCGGCGAGATCTTGCGTTTCAAGAAAGGGTTTGTCGTTGTGAACGATTCGTACAACTCAAATCCGGATGCGCTGCTCTCGATGGTCTCGATGCTCTGCGATTCTGCACCGAAGGGTGCGCGCAAGATCGTCGTCGCGGGCGAAATGCTTGAACTCGGGCCGGATGCGGCCGCGATACATCGGCGTGTTGGACAGGATATCGCGAAACGCGGTATCGAGAGGCTCATCGGCGTGAGAGGATTCGGGAGCGAACTCGTCGCAGGTGCGGAGGACGGCGGAATTGTGGATCCGGTGTTTGCGGCCGACTCGGTCGTGGCCGCGAGGGTCCTGTGTGACATGATCGAAAAGGGCGATGTGGTGCTCGTAAAAGGCTCCCGCGGCGTCCGAACCGAAAAGATCATCGAGGCACTTCTCGAAAACTTTGAGCTGGAGGGCGATAGTGCGGCCATATCTTGACGGACCGTATTGCTGATCGAAAATGCTCTTTCACCTGCTCTACCAATTCCTATATAGATCTTTCGGTGCCGCACCGGATTCGCCTTATTTCTATAAGGTTCTGAACGTATTCCAATACGTTACTTTCCGAACCGCATGGGCGACGATAACGGCATTGCTGATCTCGCTCTTTTTGGGCAAATACGTAATACGCAAGCTCCGCGACCTCAATGTCGGGCAAGAGATCCGCGAAGAACTTTCCGAAGAGCATCAGGCGAAAAAAGGGACGCCGACGATGGGCGGTGTGCTCATTATCGGAGCGGTCATCTTCTCGACGCTGCTTTGGGCGAGGCTCGACGGCGTTTATCTTTGGCTTGCGCTCGGAGCAACGACCGCATTTGCCGCGATCGGCTTTGCGGACGATTACATCAAGATCGTAAAGAAGCGCAGCCTCGGCCTTACGGGCAAGCAAAAGCTGCTCGGGCAGTTGATAACAGCGTTGGCGGTCTTCGGCGTGCTTTATTATTTCACCAGCTATTCGTGGAATCTGAGCATTCCGTTCATCAAGGAGACCGCTTCGCCGACCGGCATCAGCGTGATCCCTGCGGGGATATATCTGATCTTCATGGTGTTCATCCTTTTGGGATCGTCGAACGCCGTGAATTTGACGGACGGGCTTGACGGACTTGCGACCAGCGTAACGTTCATCGCAATGTCGGCATTGACCGCTCTCACCTATGTCGGCAGCGACAAACGCTGGGCCGATTATCTTGACCTGACCTTCAATCCGTCCTCGGGCGAACTGACGGTCTTTTGCGGTGCGATGGTCGGAGCGAGCCTTGGATTCCTGTGGTTCAATTCGCCGCCGGCAGAGGTCTTTATGGGCGACGTCGGGAGCCTCGCGATCGGCGGAGCCTTGGGAACGGTCGCGATCCTGACGAAGCAGGAATTTCTGCTGCCGTTCATCGGCGGTATCTTTATTCTCGAAGCACTTTCAGTGATGCTGCAGGTCTCGTACTTCAAGTTCACAAAACGCGGCACCGGCGTCGGAAAACGAATTTTCCTGCAGGCACCGCTGCATCATCACTTTCAGATGTCCGGCTGGAAAGAGCCGAAGATCGTGTTTCGCTTTGTTATCGTTGCGATCCTCTTTGCGCTCCTGAGTCTCTCAACGCTCAAGCTGCGGTAGAGCAAAGTTCGTGTCGGGTTCGAGTGGCCGTCCTTGCTGACAAGCGGCGGTCGGCTCGCTGCGTTTATCTTGTATTTGTAAAGATGGAAATTTCCGGTAGAAAAGCTTTGGTCCTAGGTGCGGGAAGGTCCGGCATCGCGTCGGCCAAATTCCTTGCGGATCGCGGTGCAACGGTCGCTCTTCACGACAAGAAGCCGGTCGAATCGTGGGCGGAGGCCGCGCTGGAGCTGAAGGCTTCGCACAAGGTCGGACTCATCGGCGGCGATCTTCCGTCCTGGCTGCTCGATCAGATCGATCTCGTAGTGATCTCGCCCGGCGTGCCGAGAACGACGCTGCCCGCACGATATGTCGATCGAAAGGACGGCGAAGTTATCGGCGAGGTCGAGCTCGCGTATCGTTTCTTAAAAGGGAGCATCGTGGGCATCACGGGTTCGAACGGCAAGACGACAACGACGGCCCTTGTCGGTGAAATTCTAAAGGCGGCCGGTTTCCCGACGCAGGTCGGCGGCAACATCGGCACGCCGCTGCTCGATCTTGTTGCGACGTCGCAAGACGACGGATGGACGGTGGTTGAACTTTCGAGCTTTCAGCTCGAGACGATCGTGGACTTCCGCTGCGACGTTGCATTGTGCTTGAATGTCACGCCGAATCACCTCGACCGCTACGACTCATTCCTTGACTACGCAGCGGCAAAGCACCGCATCTTTTTGAATCAGCGTGCGGAAGACACGGCCATCCTGAACGCGGACAATTCCGTTACGGCCGAATGGCCGAACGGCCTAAAGGCCAACGTTGTCGAATTCAGCGTTGAGAAAGAACTTAAAAATGGAGTTTTTTTACGCGGCCGTGACCTCGTGAGTTCACTTGGCGGAGACGAGTTTGTCTTGACGACGCGAGACGGGATCTTCCTCCGCGGGCTTCACAACGTAGAGAACGTACTCGCTGCATTCGCCGCTGCGATAACTTGCGGCGTTGATGTTCCGACGATCCGCCAGGCTGTCGCCGAGTTCAAAGGCGTCGAGCATCGGATCGAATTTGTCGAAGAGATCGACGGCATTCGCTTCTATAACGATTCGAAGGCTACGTCCGTCGATGCGACCGCGAAGGCACTGAGTGCGTTGAGCGAGGACGCCGGCCAGACGGTACTTATTCTCGGCGGACGCGGCAAGAACGCGCCGTATGCTCCGCTTATCCCGCTTATAAAGCGGTGCGTCCGCCGTGTGATCGTTATCGGCGAAGACGCGGACAACATCGAATCTCAACTTGCCGGCGAGACCGAGATCGAACGTGTGTCGAGCCTCGAAGAGGCCGTTGCATTAGGGTTCTCGTCGGCCGAATCGGGTGATTCGGTGCTTCTTGCTCCTGCGTGTGCGAGCTTTGATATGTTCAAGAGTTTCGAGGAACGCGGCACGGTCTTTAAGCGAGCGGTCCATTCTCTCGCATCACGGAGGCGAACGGCAAATTAAGGTGACGGAAGAGCGAAATACCGATTGGTTCATGTTCCTGCTAGCGGCGGGCCTTGCGCTCTTCGGCACGCTGATGGTGTATAGCGCGTCCGCGATGATCGCCTATCGCGAAAGCCAGGAGACGAGCCAGTTCGGGTATTTCTACAAGCAGCTAACATTCGCTCTCATCGGGATAGCTCTGATGTTCATCATCAGCCGTTTCGACTATCGGATATTGAATAACCGCGGCGTCGTCTATGCGATCCTCGCCGTCACGTCCCTGATGCTGATCGCTGTGTTCTTCTTTCCTGCGATCAACGGCGCGAAGCGTTGGATACGGTTCGGCGGATTCTCGCTGCAGCCTTCAGAGATCGCGAAACTAGCCTTGCCAGTCTTTCTAGCGTGGTTCCTTACAAAGAATGAGAATACGGTCGGCGACCTGAAAAAGACGGTCGTCCCATGTGTCCTCGGCCTTCTTCTGCTCGCCGGATTGGTGATGGCGGAGAAGGATCTCGGGACGACGATGGTTCTTTGCGCTGTCTTTTCGGCGGTCTATTTCGCGGCCGGTGCAAAGATAATGCACATTGCGAGTGTCGCCGCCGCAATGGTGATCGCAGGTGCCGCCGCGTTGATCTTCGCACCCTGGCGAGTTGCGCGACTGATGGCATTTCTCGATCCCTTCAAATACTCGGACGATGCGGGCTACCAGGTCGTGCAGTCGCTCTATGCCATCGGTTCGGGCGGTGTGTTCGGCGAAGGGTTTGCCCAGGGGCAAGCAAAGTTATTCTATTTACCGTATCCTTATTCTGACTTTATCTTTTCCGTCGTCGGCGAAGAATTGGGCCTGATCGGCACGCTTGCAGTCGTTTTGGCGTTCGCACTTCTTTTTTGGCGGGGAACCAGAACAGCGATGCTCGCTCCCGACAGATTCGGAATGCTGCTCGGCATCGGCCTGATAACGGGCTTGATCGTGCAGGCCTTATTCAACATAAGCGTCGTGATCTCGATCCTTCCCGCAAAGGGAATTCCGCTGCCGTTCATTTCTTACGGCGGTTCGTCGGTCGTGGTTTCGCTGGTCGCTATCGGAATATTGTTGAGCATCTCGCGGTTTGCCGGTGCACCCGAGAGGAGCACATCGACGAGCCGAAAAACTGCCAGCCGCCGCAGGTGAAATATTATGCCGAGAGTTCTAATAGCTGCCGGCGGGACCGGCGGTCACATCTATCCGGGAATCGCCGTTGCGAAAGAACTGATGTACCGCGATGAGACTTCGGAAGTGCTTTTTGTAGGCACTGCAAAGGGCCTTGAGACGCGAATTGTGCCCGAGAACGGCTTTCAACTCTCTGTGATAAAGAGCACCGGTCTGAAGAATGTCGGCTTAAAAGGCAAGATCCGCGGAATGATGATCTTGCCGAAGAGTTTTCTCGAGGCGTGGAAGCTGATCCGTGACTATCGCCCGAACGTCGTGATCGGTGCGGGCGGTTATGTATCTGGGCCGGTGTTGTTGACGGCGGCGTTGATGGGCCGTCGGACGCTCGTGATGGACTCGAACGCGCTGCCCGGCTTTACGAATCGAAAGCTCGCAAAATTCGTTGACAAGGCCGCACTGACATTCGAGGACGCGGTGCCGTTCTTCGGAAAAAAAGCTGTCGTAACGGGAAACCCGGTTCGCGGCGAATTTTTCGATATCGAACTCGAAGAGCCGCATTCGCCTCTTAGACTGCTAGTTTTCGGCGGTTCGCAGGGTTCGCAGGCAATAAATCGAGCGGTGACGGCAGCGGCCGAGTTTCTGGACAAAAGCGCGGTCTCGATCGTGCATCAGACGGGAGAAGCGGATCATGAGACCGTTTCCGCAGAATACGAGGCGGCCGGTTGGAACGCGGATGTTCGCCCGTATATCACGAACATGGTCGATTCATTTCGCGAGGCCGACCTGATAATTTGCCGTGCGGGTGCGACCACGTGTGCAGAGGTTGCGGCAGCGGGAAAACCTGCAATAATGATCCCTTTGCCGACGGCGGCGGACGATCATCAGCGGAAGAATGCCGAGGCTCTCGTTCGTGCTGGAGCGACCGAAATGATCTTGCAAAGCGAATTGACGGGAAAGAGTCTTGCGGACAAGATCGATGAACTCAAAAGCGACGCGGCACGGCTCGTTGAAATGTCGCGTTCGGCAAGAAAACTTGCCCGCCCTGATGCGGCGGCGGCAACGGTTGATATAATCGAAGAGTTAGCAAAAAAATAATCAGATACATTTAATGTTCAGACACGTAAGAAAGATACATTTTGTCGGTATTGGCGGTATCGGAATGAGCGGTATCGCCGAAGTGCTATTGAGCCTGGGCTTCTCGGTCTCGGGGTCCGCCCTGCGTTGCGGCCCGAATACCGAAAGGCTGCTCAAGACCTTTAACCTGAAGTTTTTCGAGGGACACGCTGCGGAGAATGTCGGCGATGCCCAAGTGGTCGTGTACTCATCGGCGGTCAAGGACGACAACCCCGAGATCGCGGCCGCAAAAGAGCGTGGGATTCCTGTGATCCCGCGTGCCGAAATGCTTGCGGAGCTGATGGTCCTCAAGCCGTACGCTGTCGCCGTTTCCGGCACGCACGGTAAGACGAGCACGACATCGATGGTCGCAACAATCCTTGGACACGCGGGCATCGACCCGACGGCCGTAGTCGGCGGCATCGTTGAGAAACTCGGCTCGAATGCGAGCTTGGGAAGTTCCGAATGGTTCGTGACCGAGGCCGACGAGAGCGACCGATCATTCCTGATGCTCTATCCGACGATCGCCGTCGTTACGAATATCGACAAAGAGCATATGGAGTCGTACAAGGGAATGGACGACGTCGTTCAATGCTTCACTGACTTCGTGAACAAGGTTCCGTTCTTCGGCGCCGCGATCATCTGCCTCGACGACCCGAACGTCCAGCTCATCATTCCGCACATCAAACGCCGGCGCGTTACCTACGGAATGACGGCTCAGGCTGATGTTTCCGGCCACGAGATACGCTACGACAGCGAGTTCGGTTCGAGTTTCAAGGTGTGGCGCGGCGACACAGTTCTCGGCGAAATGCATCTGCCCGTGCCCGGTAAACACAACGTCTATAACGCCCTTGCGGCAACAGCCGTTGCCCTCGAAATGGATATTCCGTTCGAGACGATCGTCGAGGCGTTCGCGACGTTCAAGAACGCGGACCGACGCTTCCAGTTCAAGGGCGAGGCCAACGGCATCACGGTCGTTGACGATTACGGCCATCATCCGACAGAGATCCTTGCAACGCTCGGTGCGGCCAAGAATGCCGCTGCCGGACGGAGAACTGTCGTTATCTTCCAGCCGCACAGGTATTCGCGTACCAGCGAGCTGATGGACGATTTCGTTGTTGCGTTCAATAACGCCGACATCCTTTTCGTGCTTGATATCTATGCCGCAAGCGAACCGCCGATTGAAGGCATCACGGCCGAAGTGTTAACGGAGAATATAAAGCGTTTCGGGCATAAGAATGTGACCTATATCGGAGATATCGAGAAAGCCGCAGACCGCGTCATTCCGGACCTTTTGCCCGGCGACCTCGTAATTACGCTCGGCGCCGGAACGGTCACTCGCCTCTCGGACGAGATCGTTGCTAGAATAAGCGGGAAGTAAATGGCGAAGCGCAAGAGCAAACTCAAAAGCAACCGGACCAAAAAGAAGGCACGGCGGTCGAATATTGATCCGGCTGCCGGCGAGCGTCTCGGTAAGGCGATCATCGGTATTGTCGTTGCGGGCCTGCTCCTTGCCGGGATCGGTTTTGTCGCTCTTGGGGCATACCGCTCTGCGGTGAATTCGTCATTCTTCGACCTCAAGGCAGTGAATGTGGTCGGGACCGACCGCGCATCCGCCGATGACATTAGAAAGATCGTTCTCGCAAGTTCGGAAAAGACCGGCGTGTGGGAAAGCGACATTGCCGGCATCCGCCAGAAGATCGAAACCTTGCCGTTCGTGAAAACTGCGTCGGTCTCGATGGCCTTGCCGTCCGGGATCCGTGTTGAAGTAGTTGAACGCGTGCCCGTCGCGATCGTCCGGCTCGACAATGGCGATCAGTTGGTCGATGAAACGGGGATGTTCCTAGCTCCTGTTACAAAAGCCGAACCCGAACTGCCTTTTGCGATGCGCGGCTGGGACAGATCGAAGTCGGCGAATGCTCTCGATGACAATCTTGCACGGCTCAAACTTTACAGGAAGATGGTCGAGGATTGGAAGGATTTCGGCCTTGCGACGCGCGTAAAGGAAGTGAACCTCGCGAACCTTCGCGAACCGAACGCGGTCAT
>Ga0154020_10005523_pt1 | contig 14889 bp, 9 predicted proteins | sample Klosneuvirus_201_FD_109709 | JGI IMG/M metagenome (GOLD analysis project Ga0154020, IMG submission 109709) | Active sludge microbial communities from wastewater, Klosterneuburg, Austria - Klosneuvirus_20160825_MG | ecosystem: Engineered > WWTP > Aerobic digester > Activated sludge | place...
CACCCCAAGAGCCCTAAGACTGGGATCCTTTACGATTCCAAATAGAATTAAATCATAAATATCAACAAAGTAGCCTAATGCAGCTACAATGACGACCATATTCAATGGATTTGTGTTACTTGCAGATTGATGGTTCATTTGCCAAAAGTAGGAAAAAATGTGAATTTAAAAAACAGAATTCTAACAATAAACATGAATAAAAATTTGTACTCAAATTATCAAACTCAAAATCATGTCAATTTAGAGTCAATCATATTCTTTTATACGACTTTACCATTTAGATCAATCCCTGAGCCTTATTAAATAATTGCAGTTCAAAACATAATAGTTTATACCAGACATTATCCCTCTTTTAAAATATTCAATTATAAAAATAAATGGATAGTATAATATATATTTGTAACTGATAAAAACTAAAGGTCAAATGAAAAAATTTTATACCTTAATTATATTAGCATTTATTATTTTTACCACATTCAAAGCTAATGCCACTCATTTAATGGGCGGCACTATAAATTACACAACAAATGTTGTGGCAAATGACCAATTTGAATTAAATGTAATACTCAATGTATACCGTGATCCTTTTAGTCATGGGGCTGATTTTGATAATACTATTTATTTTGGTATTTATAAACAAATCGATAATAAATGGACTTTTGACAAAGCCATATCAGCTTCAATAAACATACTCCCAGGTGAAGAAATATTTTTTAATCCACTGATTTGCCAATTTAATAATAATACCATGTATAAGGCAAATTATAAAATGAATGTAATATTACCACAAATAGATGGTGATTACATGATTACCCATCAACGCTGTTGTCGAATTGATTCCATGACAAATATTAAATTACCTTACGGAATAGGCATGACCTTCAATATCATAATTAAAAAAGAGGGTCAAAAAGTAAATAATATGAGTCCTACAATTATAGAAAATCCAAAAAGACTCCTCATTACAAATGAAGAAAGTGAAATTTCTTTTAAACATTTTGATTTAGATAAAGATGATTTAATCTATTCACTTTCAAAACCTTTTCAAGGTGGTGGACCAAACTCTTTTAATGGCAATTGCAATTCTATAATTCCCTCCCCATCTTATTGCCTACCCCCCTATGAGTATGTCCCTTATGCTGAAAACTACAATGAAAACTATCCATTTGGATTAAATTCAAAGACTAGTTATGATAAAAAGAATGGCACACTATCAATTGTCCCTAATCAAGAAGGTGTATTTTTAGTTAGTAACGAAATTAGAGAACAAAGAAATGGAATCACACTTAGCATCACAACTTTTGAATTGAATATTACTGTTATAAATCCAACAAAAGATACATATGGTTTAGAAGGAATTCGATTCTGGGATAAAAACAACAACAGAATTTTAGACAATCAGGAGACAGGTGTTAATATTAAAATCATTACTGATCAAGAATATTGCACATTTTCTAACTATGAATCAGGAAAATACAATTATAATTTATTTATTGATTCAAAATATCAAATTAAATCAAACAATTCTCTATGGAAAATCAATCTACCCAATGATCAATTAGAGATTTATAACAATATATCAGGTCAAAATAAGATCATGGATATACCTATGGTACCTGTTACTTTAGATGCAAAGGTTATTGCTGATATATTTTCTGCTAGGAGTAGATGTAATGAACAATCAAGATGGATTATACATATTCATAATGATGGAACAATACCAGCCAAAGGCAAAATAAAATTAATTCTTGATTATCTACTTCAAGTTGACTCATCTGATTTTAATTTTCAAAAAAATGGTCAAGAACTGACTTGGGAATATGAAGATTTATTACCATTTGAAAGTAAAGATTATACTTTAATCTTGCTAATGCCGAATGAAACACATCAAGGTGAAAAACTATTTTTAGATTTATCAATAACTTCAAATGGTGTTGCAAATCCTGAACTTCATTATAGCACAACACTTAGATGTAGTTTTGATCCAAATGAAAAAACATCCTATCCATCTAGAGGAGGTGAAAATAAGACATTACCAACAGAGCCTATTTATTATCAAATAAATTTTCAAAATATAGGTAATGACTATACCGAAAAAGTAAAAATTATTGATGAAATTTCTGAACATTTAGATATTTCAAGTTTAGAAATTCTTAAGTCCAGTCATTCTTTCACATATCAAATTATAAAGAATAATACATTATTAATTAATTTTGATAACATAAATTTAAATTTCAAAAGCCAAAACGACACAGAAAGTCAAGGCTATGTTGTATATAAGATTAATCAAAAGCCACATTTACCTATCAAAACTTCTATTTTAAATTTTGCACAAATTTATTTTGATAATAACCCTGAATACATTACCAACACCACATTAAATACTGTTTACCCTTCTTTAGATATTTATCCTATATGTTCAAATTTACCCTATCATATATGCCTTTTTCCTAATCCTTGCAGTGATTTTACCTATGTTTCATTCAATATTAATTCAAATGAACATTTAGTAAATGGAAAATGGATTCTTGTTAACTTATTAGGTGAAGTCATTAATGAAGGAAAATGCACAGCTCAAAATTTTGTTATTTCAACTCAAAACCTTGCTACTGGCTCTTACATTTTGTATATTTCTTGTAATGGCAACAACATGGTAGATAAAATAATTAAATATTAAAATAGAACTATTCTACAATTCCAATTTACGCAATGATTTAGCCTTAATACTGGTTACAATCACTACGATTAATGTCATCACTCCACCAAAAATTACTGAAGGCACTAATCCCATTAATTTCGCTGCTGCACCACTTTCTGCCATCCCGATTTCATTGCTGCTACCGATAAAAATATTATTTACTGATGCAACCCTACCACGCATATGATCTGGCGTTTTTAATTGCAAGATGATAGATCTTACCATGACACTAACAGCATCTAAAGCCCCTGTCATAAACAAACAAAACATACTCCAGTAATAGTGTTTTGAAATGGCAAATAAAATAGTAAAAATGCCAAATCCGGCCACTGCCCATAATAATTTAGGCCCATGTTTAGATTGCATGGGTCGAATAGATAAAAAACTTAATGTAAGAATCGCACCTATACCTGGTGCGGCCCTCAGCCAACCCAATCCTTCAGGACCAACCATCAATATTTGATCAGCATACAAAGGCAACATGGCAACCGCTCCACCAAACAATACAGCAAATAAATCTAAACTTAATGCACCCAAGATAATCTGATGTTTAAACACAAAATGCAAACCATCTTTCAAACTCTGAAATATGGTCTCATCTTTAGGAACAAATGAAACGGATTTCGGTGCTATTCCGAACAATTGAATAAATCCAATAAAAATAAAAATGAAGGTAAATAAAAATGAAAAAAATGGACCTGAATATGCATAAAAAATACCCGCTAAAATAGGCCCCAAAATAGCCCCAGCTTGCCAGACACTACTGACCCATGTAGTTGCTGATTTCAACAAATGTCCAGGAACCATTTGGTGAATGATTGAAAAGGAAGTAGCACCAGAAAAACTTCGCAAGACACCACCTATTCCAACAAAAAAGTATATACTAAAAATAATAGATCCTTGAGGCATATTTTGTTCTGCCCAGGTTGAACATAAAAACATATAAGCCAAAGAACACACTAAAAAACCTATTAGACAATAAATCAGTATTTTTCTTTTATCACTTCGATCTGCATAATATCCTCCAAACAAACTAAATAAAATCATTGGAATAGCTTCACTTAATCCTAATGCACCAATAGCCCATGGATCTTTTGATAAAACATAAACATGCCAAGACAATAATACAGATTGCATCAATAGGCCTATCGTTACAAAAAAACGAAGTAAGGTATAGTGTCTAAATTCTTTAAGATGAAAAACTTCAAGTGAAGGGTGTAATCCCATAAATAAAATATTAAGTAAAATTCAAACACACGAACAAGACCTTAATTCAACTATTTAGCTAAACCATAAATTTCTTAAACATCAAACATCCCTATGATATTTGAATAAATTCAAAAAAGTTATATCAATTTTGTAAATTATTTACAAAATGTAAATAGCGATTAAAAATTTGTGTTCATCCAAATTAGCTAACATGATCAATGAACAACATATCTATTTCCATTCCGGCCATCTACCTTGAGTATATGGCGCTTGATTCATTTCAAGTTCCTTTTCTAAATCGTCAATGCTTTTGTTTAATTTTTTCATATCTGATAATACTGAAGAAAATTCTTTAGAAACCTGATCATAAACTCGCAAATTGGTTTTTGTAATTGGAGATGTAGTATTCCAAATAGAACCTTCAATGATACCAACTTTTCCATCAATGGAAGGTAACGACTCAAATTCTCTTCTAGCAAGTGTTACATCCCCATTTAATTTCAAATTAATAGCTTGATATTCTTTTTTCAATTTGGATATTTTGCTTATAATGGATTGTGGTGAAGCCAGCATGTCGTGTGAAGCTTTTTCAATATTCTTTAATCGACTATCCATACTACCCAATAAATCTCCAGCCGCACTTGTGGCTTTACGAAGTTTAGCAACTTTCTTACAAAAAGCTACATTGGCATTCATGTCTCTTGGAATTGAACTATTGTTCAATAATTTGCAATTAAAGGAAGTAGGCCCAACCAATTCAGTAAATGTTCCATCTTCATATTTAGATAGGCTGACAGTATATGTTCCCGGCATGGCAAGATGACCTAATTCTTCTTCACCAAAAAGTTGATCTGGAGCAGGCACATAACGCCCTTCAACAGGCGCTGGTGTCGGATATCTAAAATCCCAAATTATTTTTTGAATTCCTTTAGACCCGGCAGATTTGATATTTCTGACTACTTGACCCTCTTGATCTTTGATCGTAAATAATAAATAGGGATCTTCTTGATTGTCTTCCAATCTCAAACTATCTATACTTGGATAATAAATCGTTTCTTTTTTAGCAAGCATTTTTTCTTCACGATCCTTTCTAATATCTTTTATTTTTTTCAAATCGTCTTTAACATAATATGTGATAACAGCTCCAACTTTTGGATTTGGAGTACTAAAATAACTACTACCCAAATGTCCTTTATCCCTCAATCCTAAAGCTAAATTTTCAATAAACATCCAGCTGTCTTTGATGGGCAAAATGACTGCAGCTTTTTTTAAATCATCATTTTTAAATTGACGCAATAATGAATAATCATCAAGAATATAAAATCCTCTACCAAATGTTCCAAGTACTAAGTCATTCTCTCTGCGTTGAATTTCAATATCACGAACAGCTATAGTCGGCAACCCTGATTTCAATTGTATCCAGGCTTGGCCCCCATTGTTTGAAAAAAAACATCCAAATTCAGTACCTACAAATAAAAGATTAGCATCAATGTGATCTTCAGCTATTGAATATACACTGCCTCTTTCCGGCAAATTGGAATGAATCGTTTTCCATGTTTTACCGGCATCTGTAGTTTTAACAATGTATGGTTTAAAATCTCCGTAACGATGATGATTAAAACAAGCATAAGCCATATTTTTATCATGTAATGAACTAATGATTTGATGCACATAGGATTGGGCAGGGATTCCAGGAATATTATCTATTCTAAGCCAATTTTTACCCCCGTCTGTTGTCATTTGTATCAATCCGTCATCAGTCCCTACCCAAATTAAATTTGGATCGAATTTAGATTCGGCAATTGTAGTTAATTGTCCATAAATGTCAGTACTACCATTTTTTGCAATGGCATCTACAGACCACACCCTTCCCATGATTTCTAACTTGTTGCGATCTAATTGTCTGGTTAAATCCGGACTTATGACATTCCATGAATTGCCTTGATCATCTGTACGAAATAACCGGTTTGCCCCAAAATAAAGTCTCTTATTATCGAATTGACTAATCAATAAGGGTGCGTCCCAATTCCATCTATAGGCTGACTCTCCTTCTTGTTCTACTGGCTTAATAGATAAATATTCATTACATTTTCGATCATATCGAATCAATCCTCCATATTGACTTTGAGCATAAATGATATCAGGATTGGATTGATCAACTTGCGTTTCAAAACCATCTCCAGTAGATGTTACAAACCAATCTGAATTTACAATTCCATTGGCTGAAGTTGTTCGACTTGGCCCTCCTAAACTTAAGTTATCTTGTGTTCCACCATGTACATTGTAAAATGGAAATGCATTATCTGTAGATACTTTATAAAATTGAGTCACAGGAAAATTTGATTTGAAGTCCCAAGATTTTGCATAATCATAAGTTTCATAAATGCCACCATCACACCCTACCAATAAGTGATTTCCATCATTTGGATCTACCCAAATAGCATGGTTATCTATATGTTTATTAATTTCTCCTAAATTTCCAATGGTTTTTCCACCATCATAACTCACTTTATAATATGTGTCAGTTATATATATTCTATTTACGTCTTTAGGATCACAAGCTATTTCATTATAATAATTTCCTGAGGTATAAAAACCATTTCTTTTTTCCCAACTTGCACCTTTATCCATAGATCGATATACACCACCTTTATCATCTTTCGCCTCAATTACCGTATAAAGTACATTCGGGTTAACTGGACTAATAGCCAGACCGACTCTACCCAAATCACCGCTTGGCAATCCTCCTTCTACTTTTGACCATGTGGCTCCACCGTCGGTTGTTTTAAACAGCGCTGTTTCCGGACCACCACCAATGTAAGTAAATACTTTACGCATTCTCTGGTGAAATGCTGCATATAACACATTAGAATTCCTTGGATCCATAACAATATCATTACAACCCGTATAAGAACTTACAGATTTTACACAGGTCCAATTGGCACCACCATCGGTAGATTTGTAAACACCGCGGTCTCCGCCTTCACTCCACACCGGGCCATATGCTGCTACATAAATAATGTTCGAATTATTCGGATCAACTATTATTTCTGCAATGTGTTCCGATTTCTTTAAGCCAATATTTTTCCAGGTCTTCCCGGCGTCCTCACTTTTATAAATACCATCGCCATAAGCCACAGATCTTTGGTTATTGTTCTCTCCGGAACCAACATAAACAATAGATGAATTAGATGGGTCCAGACTTACACAACCAATAGAATAAGAACCTTGTCCATCAAAAATGGGTTTAAAAGTTGTCCCTTTATTGGTAGTTTTCCATACACCTCCTGAAGCACTGGCTACATAATATTCACTTGGATTATTAGGATTAACTGCAAAATCAGCTATTCTTCCAGACGTTACAGCAGGGCCTATGGATCTGAATTTTAAAGCTGAAAAGGTCTCCGATGTCAATACTGGTACCTCTGGAGCTTTTGACTCCACTTTTGCTTTAGATTGTGCATTTGAAGTAAACGCTAAACAAATTAAAGTTATAATCCCAAAATAAAGATTTTTCATGTTTTGTTTGTTTTTGAAATGAATAACAAAAGTAACTAATTTCTGCAAGTGGCCATAAATATTTGACCTGAAAATTAATTCCAATTAAGCCAAAATTCCCATATCTAAATAAAGTCTAATGCACCTTAACCCAAATTATAAACAAAAGTTTTTTATACTTTATCTACAGTAACATATATAAATAAAATAAGCATGTTGAATTTTTCAAAATAGAAATTATAAAAGTTAAATTTTGACACTATTAAATCTACAGCATATTCAATAAATATTCTAGCAAATTTTTCTAGAAAAAAATAAAATAAAAAATATCTTAAGGATTACAATTTTAACTAGAAAAATAAGTTTACAATTCAATCAGTCATAAAGCTAAATAATTTGATTCATCCTAAAAACTCAAACCTTGAATCAAAATATATGTCTACATATTTGAAAAAACATTAAGTTTACGAGTTATTTGAAAATAATATTTATATTATAATGATCACAGCGTGAAAGGATTCCATATTAGTCTATTTATCTTATTTATTATTGACATAGTAATTTCTTTCTACCAATATTATTACATCCCATTAGACGGTGATATGGCAGCCATTATTGTACCCTCACCACAATTCCAAATAATGATGCATGATCCATTCGGAATCCACGCTTTAATCAATCATGAAATGTATATGGGATCCAATCGATTTTTTGCTCATTGGACTATGAAATTATACTTTGAAACAATCCCAATTCCCCTTCAACATTTTACTGATCCAATAACGAGTATCTATCTTTCATGCGCTTTTGCAAAAATAATCACTCATCTACTTCTAGTAATTCTTGTTTGGTTTTATTGCCTCGAAAAACCAATCATCAAGAGCTTCCACTTTATACTCTTTACCTTAATAATCAGTAGCTTTTTCCAAACTTATGGTTTCCACAATACGATGGCAATTATTGATAATTCTATTACATATCATTTCTTTTATGCGTGGCCCATGTGTTTATTAATGTTGTTTTACTTGCCATTTATTATTCGCTTTTACCATAACAAACATTTTCAATTCAGCCCTATCCAACAAATTTTCAGTTATCTTTTGGCATTGATCATGGCATTTAATGGACCACTACTCCCAGCCATAGTTACAATTATTTCATTTATAATTGCTTTGTCCTTAATTTGGACATGTCTTAAAAAACATGAAGAAAATACTTATTTCCATTACTTCACGCATCAAATAAGTTTTATTCCAAAATCCTTTGCCTTCCTATATTTCTTTTCACTTATGACCAGCATATATTCACTTTATATTGGAACTTTCAATATTGAAAACTTGAATCTTAAATTATCCATATTAGAGCGATATCAAAAACTTCCATTTGGCCTGTTTAAAATTCTAACTGAAAATTTAGGATGGAGCCTCATCATAGTGTTTACATGTACAAATACATATTTAGCACGTAAAACAAATGCTTTATCCACCTATAAAATGAATAGAACCATTAAATACATTGGACTTTTTATTTTATTATATATTGCATTACTTCCATTAGGTGGCTACAGAGAATATAGACCTTTTATATTAAGATATGATACTTTAATACCTGTTACTTTAATTATTCTAATGCTTAATGGCACACTCATTATAAACAATTTACACCATATCAATCAACAGTATAAAAAATACTACATTGGATTTTTAGTATTCATTGTGGCCGCGTTCAATTTTAGTGATTCGAAAATACCAAAAAATAATCTATGTGAAAAAAATGCACTATTAAATATTTCCAATTCGAATAATGATACATTAAGATTAACAAACGATTGCACCGTCATGTCGTGGAATAAAATAAAAAAATCTGAAGCACTTCATTTGAATTCTATATTCCTCAAAAATGTGAATGTCATTCAAAAGGACGTAATCTTTTATCATTATGAATAAATATATGTAGCATAATTATGAAGGACTTAATCTATACTGGATCCTCCACTAAACAATATCATCCCCAATGGCTTGATTGGCTAGAATATTCATCAAGCCAGGCACAATAGTTAAGCCATACATCAGTGCATTACTTAGAATAGGGTTTTCAACAAACAATAGTTTCTGTAGAAATATACCCTTTTGAATTCGGGATGAAAGATAGGTAGAGATATACTTATTTTGTTTGATAATAATGGTTTCAAGATTCATACTTCCATCAAAAAAACCTCTAATCAAGGGTTGCAATTGATGGGCTGATCTAAAAGCAAGGCTCATGCCATTCCCAGTCAATGGCGGAATAAAACCAGCCGCGTCTCCAGACAATAAAACTTGATTATAAGTCAAATCCTGTATACTAAAATGAAATTGAGAAGTCACTATAGGCCCTTCTAAAATTCTATGATTAAGTCGCTTCATTAAAAATCGATTCTGCATCAATACCTGCGATTCTAACCTTGAAATATCACCTTGATACTTCTTCAAATCTTCAGCCCTCGCTAAATAACAAATACAATATTTATGATCTTCAATTCTAGAAATACCACAATATCCATTTTTAAAACTATGAATTTCTATAGTATCAGGTTTTAAATCACTTTCGATGTGATATTTAATTCCAACAAAACTTGTCAGCCTCCTAGGCTTAGGCTGAGGTAATAAAGGATTCATTCGTCCAAATGCCCCAATTACCAAAGTAGCACTGAACACCATTTGTTTATGAGTAGTCAACTCGTATCTCTTCAAGTCGGGATTATGATGTATTTCTACTACTTTTTGTTGTTGAAGGACTACAACACCGTTTGCTTGAGCTATTTGCATTAATAATTGATCCAAAAGATATCGACTTATTCCGAATCCTCCCTTTTTCAAGGTACAACTTGCGGTAGGTCCTAAATAAGATGTCAATGTAAATTGATTAATAATCGGAAGGTTTAAATCCGGAATGGGCAAACCTAATTTTAATAAAAAACAATATGACTCCATACTGATGAATTCACCACAAACTTTATGTCTTGGATAGGAACCTTTTTCAATTACCAATACTTTGAGTCCTTGACGACTAGATAAAATGGCCGAAGACAAACCAGCTAGTCCTCCACCAATAATAATAAGATCCCAATGACTACTTAGATTTTCAGGCATTGAATTGATTATCTAATTTTTTTTTAAAATAACTTCAAACTATTATTTTGATTAGCATTTATGAACACTTGATTATAATTAAATGTCGAAATGCCCATTTCCATTTCAATGAAAAATTAAAAATTTTATTTTTCGGCATCATGATCTTCCATTCTATTGATGTAAAACCCCTCAATACAGATAATGGAGCATCATTCTTGGTAAACCTTGACTTAGAAAATAAACGTGTTAATATCATGATTCCATAATATGCAATTCTGGATCGCTCGAGATCATTAATAACTGCACCTATTCTAACATGAGTCCGTATGAAACTTAAAAAATCATTCATTTGTGACCCATTCAAATGATGACAAAATAAACTTGCTATTACTATATCCGGATGATTACCTTGCTCAAACCAATCTTTATAATCTGCTTTAACAAAATTTACCTTATTAACCAAATCTGGATATTGTTGCTTAACAAAATCAAATGCTTCAGGCATTATATCTATGCCTGTTAATTTTATTCGGACAGGCAGTTTATCAATATTTTCTATTAAGAAATTTAACATGTCTCCGGCACCAAATCCGATATCTACGATGTGTATTTCATGCTGATCAGTTCTATGATGTTTTAATAATTGTTTTATGCCATAGAATCCTAAAGATGGACCCCCAGTCATTTTATTTATTTGGATTAATTCTTTCAAATTAGTAAATAACTCTTCCTTTTTAACAATAGGCAAGTCCATTAATTCCAAATCTGAAGAACGCTGTTTAAATTGATCAACCATGATTTGAATTCATATGTTTAAACAAAGCACTCTCAACGGTTATTCCTGGTCCAAAAGCTGCGGCATAAACCATTTGAGAACCATTAGACTTGATACTCCTTTCCAAAACTTGTTGTAACACAAATAATATAGTCGCAGAAGACATATTCCCAAATTCTTTTAATATATTAAAACTAATACCTAATTCATCCTGATCCAAATGTAAAGCTTTACAAAAACTATTCAATATATTTTTACCACCCGGATGTATGGCATATGTAGTTATTTGAGATTTCAGTAATTTATTTTTTACTAATAATTGATCAAAACAATACTTGATATTTCGTTCAATAAAATCTGGAATGGTCCTTTTTAAAATCATTTCAAACCCTTGATCACCTATATCCCATCCCATTTCAGAAGAACTATCCGGGATCCAATCTGAATTAAAATCTACACATTCTAGATAGGGTCCGGCAATGGCTTCACCCTGCATAATGCAAGCTGAACCGCCATCAGAAAACAAAGTTAATGATAAAAGATTATCATCACTCTTGTCATTTCTCAAATGCAAGGAGCACAATTCAACACATACAATTAATACCCGGCTTTGTGGATTATCTTTCACAATTAAATCACCTAATCTTAAGCCATGGAATGCAGCATAGCATCCCATAAAATTAATCGCATGTTTTTTAACTTTTGAATCCAATTGCAATTCATGAGCTAGTAATAATTCTAATCCCGGTGCACACATGCCGGTACAAGAAACTGTAATCAAATGGGTTATTTCGTTGACCCGAATATTTGCTTTCTTAATACTTTCTTGGGCTACAAGAAGGCCCAGTTTAACAGCTTCCGATTTGTAAACTTGCATCCGTACAGATGTGGTAGGTAAAACATCCGTTTTTTTGTATAATAATGGTTCATTGCAATCTAAATCAAAATCAGGTATTACTGAATACTTATTAGTTATTCCTGATTCATTCCAAATAAATTGAAACTTTCGAAATATATTTTTGTCACTAAACATTTCATTTAAAAAATGAAATATCCGATCTCGACTAAATTGAAAATGACCAGCCCGACATGAAATAGCAGTAATGTTACTCAAATTAAAATGTTAAAATATTTAAACAAAAACACAGATCCAAAAAACAAATTTGTAGACCATGCTCCTAAATGACTCATCAACATTGTGTTTTCAAAATTCGCTTCCAATTCATCTCGCCATACTTTTTGAAACCAATTTGTAAAATATATACTTACAGGAAAAGTACAAAATATTAATAAAGGAATCATTAACCACGATTCATAGGAATATAAAAAAAATACCATCAGAATTACAAAAACAAACAACATGATTCCTGAAAAAATAAATGTCCCTCTTACACCCAGTACCATACTTAAGGTGAGAACACCATCTTCCCTATCTTGTTTGTGCTGATACACTTGAGTCAAAGGATAACTGGAACCCATCATAAAAAAAGAAATCAGCATTCCCCAGTATAACTTTAATTCAAAAATCACACTTCCTTGGAAACTCCATAAACTAATTAAATAAATAATGGAACCTTGAAATAACGCTACTATTAAAAATCCAACCCAAGGATATTTTTTTAATCGTATACCTCTATAACTATAGGTTCTTGATGCGATAATATAACTGACAATTAAAGCAAAAACTGGAAATCCCAAAAACATATAACTGATACATAGTGCTAAAACATCAAACACTATCGACAGCATATAAATAGATTGTGGTACTTCAGGTGGATTTTTGAGTCCACCAATGCTCCCTGTATCTCGATCCATAAAACTATTATATGCATTACTGGAAGGGTAAACTAATACATGTAGTACAACAAAACAAATAAATGCATGAATCCAATTAACAGAAGATGCTTGACTCATTGCAAATAAAAATACAGGTAGTAATAATATTGAAAAAGAAAACCGTAAATGTGTAACAATATTTCTAAAAAGACTAATTTCCATTTTTATTCATTAAAAACAGAACCATAAAGTACAGTCCTTAATGTAAATATAACTAAAAGAATTAAGAAATTATTATTTATTTTCTTGAGTATACCTCAAATTCAAACTAACTACATCAGATAAAGTCCAACTACTCTTACCAATTCCAAAATCCAATCGATTCAATACCAATGTTGCATTCAACACATCTTTATTAGTATCACTGGATACTTTAACATTAAAGCTTACCTTTTTTGAAATCCCTTTAATATTAAGCGTTCCTGATACATTCAATTCATTTGAAGAAATCACATTTATATTACTAGAAATAAATATGATCTCAGGAAAATCTAAAACATTAAAATATTCCTTTGATCGCAAGTGATTATCACGCATAGTCACTCCAGTATTTATACTTGATGCACGCAGAGTTCCATTGAATTTACTTTGTTGCGGATTGGCCTTATTGTAATACAAATCAAAGTTATATTGGGAAAAATATCCATTGGTATATAGACCTGCATTTTTAATTTTAAACTTAATAAAAGATGACTCACTTTGTCCAAAACCGGAATAACATATAACCAAAAAAAACAATCCTATATAAGTATTTCTTAACATCATTTTCATTTAGTATTTAACGTATTAAAATATTAGATTATTCTAATAAATTACATTTTGATCAAACTGATTTATTTGGAATATAAAACCATGATAGACAAGTCAATTACTTCAGTGAATCGTTACTAAAATAATAGAATGAATTCCTTTATATTCTATAGAATCGATCCTTTATGATCGTTCAGATACCCATTGAGCTACTTTTGGGGCCAATTCCTTCTGTGACTTAGCACCTACAAAAACACCAATATGTCCACCTGGAAATGCATATAATTGCTTGTCTTTAGATCCTGTCAAATGATCCATAATAGCAATTGTAGATTTATTTGGAATGATATTGTCTTCTGTTGCATATACATTCAAATAAGGCACCGTCATATTCTTAAGATTGACAACTTTGCCGTCCAGTTCGAAGGTTCCCTTTATAAGTTTATTATCTCTGAAAAAATCTTTAATGTATTTTCTATACATTTCCCCGCTTAGATCAGGGCAATCATTCTTCCATTTCTCCATTCTTAAGAAATTGATCAGTTTATCCTGATCCTCCATCATATCCATTACACCAAAATATTTGGCTATGTCCATACTTGGTTTAAGCATTCCAAAGGCACTATTCATAACATCAGCCCTAATAATACCCTGAGTATCTACCATGGTATCCACATCAATATATTTAGACCATTTATACAGCATGTTACAATTGGTATCTGTAAAATCAAATGGAGCTACATAAGTTACCAAACTTTGTAATTTCTCTGGAAATATTGATGCGTAAACCATACTAAATAAACCACTTTGACATATACCCATTTTATTAATTTTTGGGACCTTATGTTTGGCTCTAATAAAATCAACAGCATCATTCATATAGCCCAAAATATAATCTTCGATCGTTAAATAACGGTCTGCTCTGGTGGGATATCCCCAATCCATGATATAAATATCAAGACCTTCATCGAGTAATTTTTTCATCAATGAACGGTCTGGTTGTAGATCTA
>Ga0154020_10005524_pt1 | contig 14888 bp, 11 predicted proteins | sample Klosneuvirus_201_FD_109709 | JGI IMG/M metagenome (GOLD analysis project Ga0154020, IMG submission 109709) | Active sludge microbial communities from wastewater, Klosterneuburg, Austria - Klosneuvirus_20160825_MG | ecosystem: Engineered > WWTP > Aerobic digester > Activated sludge | place...
ATCGGCGTTCCGGCCTGCTCAGCCGCGAGCGCCACGAGCACCAGGGGAACAAAGATGATCGTCATCGCCGCCAGCACCGCCCAACCCTGGCGTGTGTCGCCGATCATCCTGCCAAAGGTGTAACACAGCGCGGTGGGGATGGCGAGGATGGCGAGGACCTGAAGCAGGTTGCTGAGGGCGGTTGGATTTTCGAACGGATGGGCGCTGTTGACGTTGAAGAATCCGCCGCCGTTGGTGCCAAGCTGCTTGATGGCGACCTGCGACGCGGCGGGACCCAACGGCAGCAATTGCTGGGTGATAGCGACGCCATCGGCGCCGGTCACGGGTTGCAGCAGAGGCACGCGCGCGGCCGGGGCGAAGGTCTGCACCACGCCCTGCGAGACAAGGGCCAGGGCCAGGACCAACGACAGCGGAAGCAGGATGTAGAGCACACCCCGGGTAAGGTCAGTCCAGAAATTGCCAAGATCGCTGGTCTGGCGCCCGCGCAGACCCCGCACCAGCGCGATCAACACGGCCATGCCCGACGCCGCGCTGACAAAGTTCTGCACGGTCAGGCCGAGCATCTGGGTGAAGGCGCTCAAGGTGACCTCGCCGCTGTAGCTCTGCCAGTTGGTGTTGGTGGCGAAGCTCACCGCGGTGTTCCAGGCCAGCTCGGGCCCGACCGCGCCCAACTGCTGCGGATTCAGCGGGAGGAGCGCTTGCGCGCGCTGAAGCGCATAGACGACGAACAGCCCGAGCAGGTTGAACAGCAGCATGGCCGCGGCGTAGGTCTTCCACGACATCGGCGCGGCCGGATTGACCCCCATCAGGCGGTAGAACAGGCGCTCGACCGGCGCCAGGAAGCGGACCCGGCCCTCGTAGACGTGCGCCATGTACGCCCCAAGCGGCTTCACAAGCGCGAGCAAGAGAGCCAGAAACAGCGCGATCTGAAGCAAACCGTTGGCAGTCATGTCAGAATGCCTCCGGCCGCATGAGCGCGGCAATCAAATACGCCAGCAGCGCCAGGGCGATGAGGCCCGCCAGCGCGTACAGCCCGTCCATCACCGTCCTCCCGCGCGCCGCTGCTCGTTCTCGGCGAAGCGCACCAGCCCCCAGGTGAGGGCGAAGAAGACGCCTGTCACGACCAATAAGACGACATCCATGTTGTTCTCCTGCGCGCGTCGGCGCGCACAGAGAACACTAAGGCAAGACGCGTCAATGCCGCGTCAGGAAAAGCGCGGCAGAGGTCAAGAAAACATCAAGAGTGTGAAAAAAAACCTTGCGGGTCTTCAAGACCCGCAAGGTTTCGATCCGCGGTTCCGGCGTACGCCGGGGCGGGGGATATCACTTCCGCGGAGAAATCTGTTGCGAAGCTCGGTCACGGACCTGTAGCGCCAGCCGGCGCAGCTTGTGTCGGAATTGCGGCTGCCGTCGCGGCCGCGACGGGCTCCGCCGGCACAGCGACCAGCGGCGCATCCGGCTCCGGTTCGGGCTTGTGAATCTGATAGGTCACATTGGTGATTGCCACCCGCTCCATACTCTGCAGGGCGAGATAGAACGACACGTTCGTGTTGGCGTGCAGCGCCTGGGCCTGCCAGGTGTCCATCACCAATTGGCCCATGACGACGTGGACGAAGCGATCGGGGTGTTCGGCCAGCTTCTGCTGGACATACTCGACCGCCGTCTCCGACAAGTTGCGGTATGGGCAAGGCACCAGGGTCAGGTCGTGGCCGCTGTCGGACATGCGCTCGTTCCACTTCGACTTGATCTTCGCGGTCTTGATGGGATTGTCGTCGAAATGAACCGCCATCCAGGGATTGCCTTCCGACATGGCGAAATCAACCATTTGGACGGTCCCGACGTGGACATCGTCGACCATGACGATTGTCAGCATGTCGTGCCGGTGCGGGCGCAATTTTCGGTCGGAAAGGCTGAGCGCGAGAGCGACCCCCTTGTAGTGGTGGTGGATGCGAAAGAAGATCAGCACCAGGGTCGGAATCAGGATCACCGTGATCCAAGCGCCCTGGGCGAACTTGGTCACCGCGAACACGATCATGACGATGAAGGCCATGACAGCGCCCACCGCGTTGATGGCCATTTTGATCCGCCAGTGCTTGTCGTAGCGCAGGAGGCTGTGCTCTTCCTGGCGCTCTTCGCCGGGCTTGAGCGTTGATGTTTTTCGCCAGCGCACGACCATCCCTGCCTGAGAGATGGCGAAGCTCAGAAACACGCCGATGGCGTACAACGGAATCAGCGCCGATGTGCTGCCCTGGAAGATGATCACCAGGGCGATTGAGGCCAGGGCGAGGCCGACGATCCCCCACGAAAACGTCAGGCGGCTGCCCTTGAAGGTGAGCTGGCGGGGCAGAAAGCCATCGCCGGCAAGCAGCGACGACAGGCGCGGGAAGTCGGCGTAGCTTGTGTTGGCGGCCATCATCAGGATGAGCATCGTCGCGACAACCAGCATCCAGTGGAAGATGCTTTCGCCTCCAAAAAGGGCCTGGGTCATATACGGCAGAACCGCCGAGTCGCCGATGATGTGCCCGTCTGCGAGGACCTCAAACTGGGGCAGCACGTTCATCTTGCCGGCGAAGAATACGATCCCGATGAAGTTGACGGCGATCAGGGCGCTCATGGCCAGCATCGTCGTCGCGGCGTTCCGGCTCTTGGGTTCCTTGAAAGCCTGGATGCCATTTGAGATCGCCTCGACGCCGGTGAGGGCGGTGCAACCGCTGCTGAAGGCGCGCAGCACCAGCAACAGGCTCAGGCTTTGGGCCGAGTTTCGCAGCGCTTCCATGGTCTCCGCCGCGTGCTGTATGACGGGCAGCGACCCGCTGGCGTAGCGGAATGCTGCGGTCACCATCGTCACAAATAGCATGCCGATAAAGAAATAGGTGGGCGCGGCGAAAAGGCGACCCGATTCCTTGACCCCGCGCAGATTGATGATGGTCATAAAGACGATCGTGGCTGCTGACAGGGCGGTCTGATAGGGCCGGATCGCGGGAAATGTCGCCGCCACGTTCTCCCAGCCGCTGGTGATGCTTACCGCCACGGTCAGGATGTAGTCGGTCAGCAGGGCGGCTCCGGCCACCTGGGCGGGCGCCTCGCCGATGTTGTCGCGGGCGACGATGTAGGCCCCGCCTCCGCTTGGATACGCGAAGATCGTTTGGCGATACGACACTGTCAGGATCACCAGCATGACGGTGATGGCGACCGCGATGGGCAGGGCGATCCAGGTTGACAAGAGGCCGCCCGCCAGCAACACCAGCAGAATCTCGCCAGGCGCATACGCCACCGATGACAGGGCGTCGCTGGCAAAGACCGCCAGACCAACCGTCTTGCTGATGGTCTGATGCGGCGCTTCATCGGTCGCCAGCGGGCGGCCGATCAGAATCCGCTTAATGACACGTGTGCTGATATCCACAGGGGGGTGCTCCGAAAAAGAAAGCCGGGCTGGCGCGCGGCGCGTGTTTGATGATGGCTATCGCGCGCTGCGCGGCCGGGCAAGCACCGCGATGAGCGCGACTTCGAGCGCGGAGGAAGCGATGAACGCCGCCTGACGCGCCCAGATGGCCCATTCGTGGGCCAGGCGCAGAAACAAGGCCTGAGCGATGAACGCTCCCACAATGACGAGCGCGGGCAGAATCCAGGTCACCAGCGTGCGCGCGACGCTGCGCTCGGCCGGGAGCGCCACGCCCCTCAATTCGCAGACTGGTTTACCCAGCCCGACAAAGGCCTGGCTCAGCGGAATGCGCGCGAGTGTTCGCGCTGCTGCCGGGGATGGCAGGGTTTGCTCGGCATGCGAGACGATCACATCGCCGGGAGTCCAACGGTCCAGAACCGTCTCGATCCAGTCGGTTCCGGTGACGAACTCCACCTCCGCCTCGAGGCCGGACTCGCGCAGCATCGCGGCGAGCAACGCCACGCGCATCCGGATGCGCGCCTCGTCAGACCAATCGTCGACTGCTGCCAGGAGCCGTACCGTTGCGCCGTTGCGCGAGACGATGCTCCACAGCACGTTTGCCAGCGTGGCTTCCTGGAACTCGCAGTTGGGCAGGAGAACGAGCAACCGGTGGATGGCCGCTCCCGCCCGCCCGCTTTCATGCCACACAACCGGCGGGTTGTCCATGATCTTTGTCTGGTTCATAAGTCATTGCCATGCCTGAGAACCGCCAACAAGACCGATTCCGGAGACGATATCGGGTTCTGTCAGTAGGTCCGGGCTGCAACTACAGACTAAGGCCTGGACATATGGGCGGGGGTGGGCAATGCACCTGAATCCATAAGGAAAAGATAAATGAAAATGCCCCCAGAAAAACATTCAGCGAGATCACACTCCCCGCGCGAAGCGCGGGGAGTGTGATCTCGCTGAATGTTTTTCTGGGATGACTTCTACTGCGCGACAAACCGATAACCCACGCCCGGCTCGGTCAACAGCATCACCGGCCGATGCGGATCAGTCTCCAGTTTTGCCCGCAATTGCCGCACGTAGACCCGCAGATACTCGACCTGGTCCACGTACTCCATCCCCCACACCTCATTGAGGATGGCGCGATGGGTGAGCACGCGATCCGCATTCCGGGCGAGATGAGCCAGGAGTTTGAACTCGGTCGCGGTCAGCCGGACCTCATCCCCCTGGCGGGTAACGATCCGGCGGGCCAGGTCTATTTCGATCTCCCCGCCCCTGACAATGGGATCGGCGGTCTTGCTCATCTGCGCGCCATGCCGCAACGCCACCCGCAGGCGGGCCATGAGCTCATCGACGCCAAAGGGCTTGGTCAGGTAATCATCCGCGCCCCTGTCGAGGGCGAGAACCTTTTGGCGCTGGTCGTCACGCGCGGACAGGACGATGATGGGTGTCTGAGTCCAGGCGCGCAGCTTCTGGCAGACCTCGGTGCCGTCCATGTCCGGCAGCCCGAGATCAAGGATGATGGCGTCGGGCGGACTCGCCGCGGCGAGGGTCAGCCCGTCTTCGCCCGTTGCCGCGATCAAGACCCGATAGCCGTTCTGATCCAGAATTTTGCGCAGCGCGCGCTGCATCTGCATTTCGTCATCGATGACAAGGATGAGGGGCTCGTTGCTCATATCATTCGGGCGGCGGCATGCGGGGCGCGGCTCCGTTCCAGGTCAACGGCAGGCTGACGTTGAAGATGAAACCACGGCCGTCGTCACCGGCCCGCGGGGGTTGATTTTCGGCCCAGATCCGGCCGCCGTGGGCGTCGATGATGCCCTTGCAGATCGACAACCCCAGGCCTGTGCCCATGACCTTGTCGGCATGGGTGACCCGGTAGAACCGGTCAAAAATCCGGGCCAGGTCTTCCGGGGGCATGCGCGGGCTCTCATTTGCGATCTGGACGAGCATGCGCGCCTCGTCCCCCCGCCGCGCGGTCACCCGGATGAGGGTGCCGGCCGGCGAATATTTGACTGAATTGGTGATCAGGTTGGTGATGACCTGATCCAGTTGGACGGGGTCGGCCGGCACGAGAGGCAGGTCGTCCGGGACATCGATCTCGAGCCGATGCCGTCCGGTCTCGTTGCGCAGGCGCAGGGCGGCGCTGTTGAGGATCTCGCTGAGGTCGGTCCATTCGAGCGCGGGCTTGAGCGCGCCGCTCTCGATCCGAGTCATGTCCAGCATGTTGTCAACCAGGCGGGTCAGGCGCTGTGAGGCGTCGCGCACGTCGTCGAGGATTTCGCGGCCGGCGCTGGATTCGGCCGGGACGAGGCCGCTGAGCAGGCTCTCCGCCCCGGCTCGAATGGTCGCAAGCGGCGTGCGCAGCTCGTGCGAAACCGATCCGAGCAGGGCGGTCTTGAGGCGATCGCTCTCCTCGAGCACGGCGGCCCGGGTCTCGGCTCGCGAAGCGCGCAGGCGTTCGAGGACGAGGGCGGTTTCGCCCGCAAAAGTGCGCAACAGGCTCTCGTTCCCTGGCGTGGGCGGCGCGGCGTTCCAGACCCGAATCTCGCCAAAAGTCCCGCTTGCCGACTTGATGACTTCCAGTTGCGTTGGGGCCGCTGATGGCAGGTCGCCGTCCGGCGCAGCCCGCCGGATGGGCGGCGCCTGTGGATCGGGACGCAACGTTACTTCCACCGGGCCGCTCAGGATGCCGTGCAGGCGATTGGCCAGTGTCGCGGCGATGTCGCCGGGATCACGGGTGCTGATGAGGGCCAGGGAGAGCTCATAAAAGCGGGCGGCGTCGTGTTCGCGTTGCTCGGCCTGGATGGCGTTGCGGCGGGCGCGCCCAAGCAGGCGGCTGATCACCAGCGCCACGCCCAGGAAAAAGGCCAGGACGAGCGAGTCGATCGAGCTGCTCACCAGCAGCGACAGGCGCGGCTCGATGAAGAAGAAGTTGAAGCACAGGAAGGCGATGATGGCGGCCGCGGCGCTGGGATAGAAACCGGCCCATTGCGACGTCAGGCTGATGGCGAGCAGGTAGGCCAGGACGACGATGGGGGGCTCGAACCAGACCGGGTGGAGCGCCTGGAGCAGCAACAGCAATCCTGTGACGGTTCCAACAAACACCGCTCCAAGCAGGAATTGGATAAAGAAGGGCCGATTGATCACGCGTCGCATGCCACACGGATCATAACGCCGGACATGTCGTATGCGGCGCCCCGGCTTACAATTGCGGCGGATGAGCGACGAGCCGCTGTTTTCGGCCCTGACCTGTCCCCACTGCGGCGCGGCGCATGTCGAGGTCATTCCGCCCGACGTGTGAGTGGTTCGCTACGAATGCCGCAGTTGCGGCCGCCTGCTGTCGCCCTTGTCTGGGGATTGCTGCGTGTTCTGCTCGTATGGCGATATTGACTGCCAGGGCAAGCTGATCGTCAGGTGAGCCGCACCTTCAAGGTGCGGCTCACCTGATGATCGCGAGGGTAGCTGACGGCACTGCCGTCGGCTACCCTCGCGACCTTATGGCCCGTCCTCGCCCAGCGATTCGCCGGCCACCGCTTCCTCCAGTGCCTCGATTTCGGCGGTCTTGAGCAGCGTGCCGCTGGTGATGGTCAGCTCCCAGCCGCCAGACAGGGTCCCGCTGTCGCCGGAACCGTCATCGACGACATACAAAGTCCACAGACCGTTCGGGTTGCCGCCATTGAAGGTCGTCAACGTGCTGGCATATGGACCTGCCGGCGCGGGCGCTGCGAAGGTGTCGCCCGTGCCATAGTTGCTCGGCCTGAACGTCCCGGCCGCCAACTGGCTGCTGTTGGCCAGGGTGCCCGCCGCGGCGCTGTCAAAGACAAAGGTCAACCCCGTCAGGTTCCCGCCGCCGCCGGCATCGCTCATCAGCAGAAGCTTTTGCCCGCCCGGGCCGACCAGCAGGACGTCCAGGTCGTCGGGGTAGGTGTGGCTCAGGCCCTTCAGCCGCGCGACCACCTTAGTCGTAGCCCCGCTCATTCCGCTCACGGTGATGCTGGACGGGTATGGCGCGGCATTACCTCTGGCCGGTATCGTCAGGCCTCCGGCGCTGGCAAAGGTCTGAGTGGCGCTGCTCGGGGTGGCCGTGGGCGTTGGCGTCGGGCCGGTGGTGGGCGTGTTGGTCGGCGCGGGTGTGTTGGTGGGTGTGGGTGTCGGCCCGACCGTGGGCGTGTTGGTCGGGGTTGGGGTTGGTCCAGCCATCGTCACGCTCAGGAAGATGGCGCTGACCGCCCCCCAGGAATTGCCGGCGTCGCGGCCGCGCACGTACAAGGTGTGGCGACCCGCGCTTAGCCCGGTGCTGTCCACGCTGGCGGTTGCGTTCTCACTCGTCGCGTTGAAGGCCCCGTCGCCGGCGCTCATTGCGATGGGCGTCCCGCCCGCCCAGGGCGGGGTATCGATGTAGTACTCGGCCGCGGCGATGGTCTGGGCGGTTGGGCGGCCGACACTGCCGGCCGCGTTGCCATACAGGTTGTCGTTGAGATTGGCTGTAAGCGTGCTGGACGTGCCCTGCGGCACCGACGCGGCGCTCAGGCCCAGGCTGCTGGCGACGGGCCCGGCCGGGGTGAGATAAGGCTCGCGCGCGTTCTTGGCCGCGGCCAGGAAGGCCGGGCGATTGAGCGGCCAGAACGTGCTGTCCTGGCACGAATAGGCCGGGGTGAAGCCGCTGCACGTGCCGCTGCTCGGGCCCATCTCGAAGGTGAAACCCGGCACGCCGAGCTTGCCGTAAACCCAGTCATCGGTCGTGCCGGTCGTCGGATACAGGATTTCGTCGCCGGTCCCGGTCTGATAGCCGTTGTAGTTGCTCATCCGAAACGCGAGGTGGCGCAAGGCGGCGTCGTTGGGCGCATAACCGCCGGTTGTGGCATCCCCATACGGCAGCAGCACAAGATTGCCATAAGTGTGCAGGGTAATGAATATGCCCTTTGTGCTGGTCGCCGCGAGGTCCGTGCGAGCCGGACCCTTGGTGTCCGGGAAGAGCTGCGCGAACAGTGATTCCATGGCCTGCTCCTCGGGCTCACTGGCGGGGCCGGTTCCGCGATAGGTCTGGGTGCACACGCTCGTGCTCGTGCCGGCGCCGCCGTAGTTGTCGGTGCTGGCGTTGCGGTTCAAGTCAACCCCATCCTGATTGCTCGAGGTTGGTGGGTTTGAGCACGCGCCGGTGTCGCGCGCGTTCTTGCGCTGCAAATACGGGCTGCTGCCGCCCGTCTCGACGATCTGGCGGCCATCCGGGTTCACCAGCGGGATCACCCACATTTCGGCGTTGTCGAGCAGCATTGTGACGTCGGGGTCGACGTTGTAGTTCTGGGTGAGGTAGTCGATCCAGCGCCAGGCCATCTCGGCAGTGGTCAGCTCGCGGGCGTGAATGGCGGCCATGAGCAGGAAGCGCGGCTTGGCGCTGTTCGGGTTGAGCGCGCAGTCGCCAGGCTGTTTGTTGCTGAGGCAGATCACTCGCAAGTCGTGGCCGTTGGCGATGGCGTTGGCCTTGCGCCACGAATCGCCGTAGTCGTACTGAGTCGCCAGGTTCGGATAGCTGGCCGCGACCTGGTCGAGGTGGGCGTAGTGCTCGGCAACGGTCCGGTAGCCGCTGTAGTAGGTGAAGGGCGCGTTGAGGGCGGCCGGGTCGATGGTCTGGTCGATCTCGACGGTGAACTTCTGGTCGCGCAGGCCCTTGATCGCGGCGTCGTCGGCCATGACCAGCAGATAGTCCTTGCCGCGGGCCTCGAGCACGTCCCAGCCGGCATTGACCAGGCGCAGGGTATCGGCCTGCGAGTTCACATAGACCCGCACAACGTAGAGAGGTTCGGTTTTTGCGCCGACGAGCGGCGGAGACTCGGACGGCGGTCTCTCGCGCAAGGCGGCGTCGCTGGCGCGAAGGGCGGCCGCGGCCGCCAGATTGCTGAAGACGAGGCTGGCCGCGATCGCCAGTGATTTCCAATAGCGCATGATGTCCCCCCTGTAAATACGCAACCGATCCGGACCGGCGCCCTGCGGCGGCGGATGCGGTGATTTTAGGCACAAGGGCGAAATCCGGGTAGGGGGAAGTCATCAGATGCTTGGGCAGGGGTCGGGATGTCGGCCCTGGTTACCGGCCCCAACGGGGCCGAAGGAGATAGCCCAGGGCAAAGCCCTGGGAAACGAACGTTTGTCCAATTCGAGCCCTGAAAGGGCGACATCGCATGCGTACTCATCGGCCCGGCCAGGTCTTTTCACGTGGCGGGTCGGGGTTTCGCCCCTTCAGGGCTCAACTCGAATGAGGTGCCCGAACCCAGGGTTCCGCTTCGCTCCACCCTGGGCTATCTCCTTTGGCCCTTTCAGGGCCAGGTTTGCCGCGCTCAGATATCCGAATGCCCGTATCATCGTCACCTTCAAACCAGCGTCGTGAAACGCAGTTCACGCACAAGATCAGAGGGCGCATGACAGACGACACAACCGAACCCAAAACCGATTTCTTCAAACTGGCGGTCGCCATTCTGATCGCAGTGGTCGCCGTCACCGCCGCGGTTGGCGGTGGCCGAGCCGGCTTCCTCAACACCGAGGACGGTGAATTGACCCGCACGGGGGTTCTCAACAAGACCCGCCAGTCGCAGATCAACCTCAGCCACCAGCTTACCGCGATGGACCAGGCGCTCTACGCGCAGCAGTTCATCGAGCAGGAGCGCCTGGCGGATCTCACCCGCCAGGGCGCGGTGGAGGCCCGCCAGCAGGGGCGCGCCGCCGAGGCCCGCGCCCTGGAGACCCAGGCGGATGCGAACGCGCGCCTGCAGGGGCATTTGCGCAACTTCTTTTACGCCGACTACCGCACCGGCAAGGATGGCTACGACGAGGACCAGCTCAACGCCGACCTGAAACTGTCGCTGGTTGCCCGCGAGTATCGCGGCCTGCAGCCGGAGACATTCATCAATCGCGGCGACGCGCGGGGCGGCCTCGCCATCGATCTGATGCTGGCCCTGGTCGTCACCGCCGGCTCGCTGCTGCTGTTCGGCCTGGCCGACATGGCTTCGTCGCGGATCAAATACGCTTACGCCGGGCTGGGTGTGATTGTGCTCGCGATCGGCATCTACCTGATCGCGCGGGTGCAATAGCGCAGCGGGAGAACAACACAGCATGACCCAGTCACTTCCCGACACCAACCCGCCCGCCGCCGGCGACACGCCCCGTCGCTCGCCCCTGACCTTCGCCAATGTCATCACCCTGCTTATCCTGGCGACGACGATCTGGACTGCCTATCTGGCCTGGATCGGGGCCGTCGACGGTGACCGGCGCGGCGACACCGCCCGCGACTCGCAGGTGGCCTCCATCAATGCCCTGGCGGACTACAACACGGCGCTCCAGCGCGGCTCGTTTGAGGCGCGCCTGGTTGCGCGCTACGACGACCTGACGATTCAGGCCGCGGCCAAGCGCGCGGCCGCGGCGGAATTCCGCGCCGACGGCGATCTCTTCCGCGCAAAACAGTCCGAAGCGGAAGTTGAACGCTTGCTGGCGGCGCGTGAGACACTCAAGCCCTTCAGCATCGTCTTCACCGATACCGCCTATCTCGACCAGGATGGGCGGCCCGACCTGACCCGCCGATATGCCGAATTGTTTGAATCGGCCTATCGCAGCGAAGAGACCCAGATCGTGCTGTCCCGCCAATCCAGCGCGGTCGCGATCAAGACCGACACCTACACCCTGCTGATCACGATCGCGGCGGTCAGCCTGTTTCTGTTTGGCTTGTCGCTGACGCTCGAAACCCGGCTTGTCCGAATCTCGTTCGGCGTGCTTGGGACGCTGTTTGTCCTGGTGAGCATGGCCTGGTTCGCGGCAGTCCGGGCGGCACCCGAGCCGACTCTCGCCGATGATGCGATCGCCGCCTATGCCAAAGGCCGGGTTGCCGCCGAGCAGGGCCGGTCTGACGTCGCCATCACCCATTTCAGCGAGGCCATCGCCAAGGCCGGCAACCCCACCGGATACGCGCGCGCCCATCTGCAGCGGGGCGAGGCGTATCGGGCGACGAAGCAGGTCGACAAGGCTCTGGCTGATTTCACTGCGGCCATCACCCTCGAGCCGTCACCGGATGCCTATGCCGCACGCGGCAACGCCAATCTCGACAAACGCGCCTTTGCTCAGGCCGAGGCGGACTACGAGCGGGCCTTCACGGCCTCACCCGACTCGGACGACGATGCGAGCAACCTGGGCTGGGCGCAGTACGAGGGCGGCAAGCTTGACGCCGCCATCGTCAACTTCCGCAAAGCGATCAAACTCAACGATCAACTCCCGGCCTATCACTTTAATCTCGGCGTTGCCCTGATGGCCAGGAAGGACCTGGCCGGCGCTGCCCCGGCCTACGCCGCCGGCCTGAAGCTGGTCGAGGACAAGCCCGTGGAATTGGTGGGCTGGCAACTCGAGGGCGCGATCGAGGATGTGAACGCGCTGCTGGCCGCGCCAGCCAATGCCAGCGACGCGGCGCTGAAGGGCGCCGCTGACGGCGCGCTCACGGACTTGCGCACGCGCCTGGCCCGCATCGGCGGTCGGATCGACGAGATTGTGTTTGCGACCCGGATGAACGGCGCGGCGCCGGCCGACAGCCTGACCGTCGTCGAGCCCGGGACAAAGGAGCTTTTCATCGCCTTTGACTACACGGGGATGGTGGACGGCGCGCGGGTCAGCACCCGGGTGTTGCACAACGGCGCGCCGGCGCCGGCCCTGTCCCGCGAAAATGTTGCCTGGGATAAGGGCCTGGCTGGAAGCGGCTTCGTTACGATCGCAACAGAGCAGGCCGGTTTTGCGCCGGGCGGCTACAAGGTCGAGATCGTCGCGGACGGCAAGGTCCTGGGGAGCGCGGCGTTCCGCGCCCGCCCCACCGGCCTGCGTTTCAGCGAGGTGGAATTCGCTGAGAAAGTCGGCCAGGATGGCAAGCCCGTGGAACCCAGCTATCTATTCGCGGCCGGAACCCAGGAAATCGTCGGCGTGTTTGAGTTCGCCAACATGCTCAACGGGGTGAAGTGGTCGGCCCTGTGGTGGCGCGGCGATGAGGAGCTCGAGCCGGCCGCTGCCCCGGTCTGGAATCTGGGAACGAACGGGGTCGCCTCGGTGACCCTGTCCAGCGACCAACCGCTCGCCCCGGGCGAGTACACCCTGGCGCTGCTCGTCGAAGGCGACCTGGTGCAGGAGACCGGTTTCCGGGTGGTCGAGATCAGTGACAAGTTGGGCGAGGTGTCCTTCAGCGCCGAGATCGACGAGGATGCAAAACCGGCCGAAGCCAGCGACGTCTTTGAGGCTGGCGCGCGCCAGATCTACGCGTCTTTCGAGCACGCCGCGATCGACCCGGGCACGCCCTGGTCGGTGATCTGGTATCGGGATGGCGAAGCGATCTCGCGCGTTGACGGCGCCTGGCGAGCCACGGCCGCTGGCCGGACGTGGGTGCTGCTGAGCGATCAGCAGAGTATTGCCCCGGGTGAGTACGACCTCGAGATCACAATCGACGGCAAGGTGGGCGCGATCGCGTCGATGGCCGTCATCGAGCCGTGAGCGCGCCACCGGGCGGTGGCGCGCCACCGGGCGGTGGCGCGCGCCTGCGCCCGCGCGCCCGCGACCTGGGCATCGTCGTCGGCGCGCTTGCGCCCGGGCCGCTCAACGCCATCACCGACGTGCCTGGCGTGCGGGTGGGCCATGCCACGCTGATCCGAGGAGCGGACATTCGCACCGGTGTGACCGCCATCCTGCCGCACAACGGAAATATGCTGCAAGAGCGGGTGCCCGCCGCCATCCATGTCGGGAACGGCTATGGCAAGCTCATGGGTTCGACCCAGGTCGACGAGCTGGGCGAGATCGAAACGCCGATCCTGCTGACCAGCACCCTGAACGCGCCACGGGTCGCGGATGCGCTGCTGGAGTGGATGATGGCGCTGCCCGGCAACGAGAACGCCCGCAGCATCAACCCGATTGTCGGCGAGACCAACGACGGGCTGCTCAACGATATTCGCGGGCGGCACGTCGGGCGTGAAGACGTGTTCGCCGCGCTCAACTCGGCCTCGCCCGGGCCGGTGACGGAAGGCGCGGTCGGAGCGGGGACAGGCACCGTCGCCTTTGGCTACAAGGGCGGGATCGGCACGTCTTCGCGCAGGGTTGAGTCGGGCGGGGCATGGACGGTCGGCGTGCTGGTCCAGGCCAACTTCGGCGGGCGGCTGACGATCGCCGGCGTTCCGGTTGGGGAGGCGCTGGCCGGCGACAGCCCGGATGGCTCCATCATGATCGTGCTGGCCACGGATGCGCCCCTCGACGCGCGCAACCTGCGCCGGATGGGCGCGCGGGCGATGCTGGGCCTGGGCCGGACCGGCTCATCGATGAGCAACGGCAGCGGTGACTACGCCATCGCCTTCAGCGTTGCGCCCGAGAATCGCATTTGCCCGGGCGAGGCGCTGAGAGCGACACGTGTTCTGTCCAACGATGCGATGTCGCCCTTATTCCAGGCCGTGATCGAGGCGACGGAGGAGGCGATCTATAACGCGCTCTTTATGGCCAGGACGATGACCGGCCGAGGCGGGCGGACGGTGGAGGCGCTCCCGGTCGAGCGGGTGTTGGAGATGCTGCGCCGGCAAGGCGTTCCATACGCCTGAACCTCGGAGGTAGGCGCCATAGATTCCAGGCGGGCACAGCTCGTCCGCGCCTACCTCCGAGGTTCAGGCGCAAAGGCGCCTAGCCGCGAGGTTTATCCATCATCATGGACGCACAACTATTCGCGCCCCCAAACCTTCTCGCCGGCGGCTGGCCGGTCATGGCCCTTCTCGCGCTGGCGGCGACGCTTGGCGCAACCGTTTGGCGCCTGCGCCAGCAGACGGCCAGCCTGCCGCGTGGAACGTATTCGGTCTATGGCGCGTGGCTGCGCGGGCTGATCTATCTGTGCGCCAGCGCCGTCCTGGCCGTGCTGACCGGGGTGATCGGCCGGGTGGTCGCGCAGCCCCCGGTCTCGGCCGCGAATCTGGCCGATCCGCTGTGGTGGTCGCTTACAGCGTTATGCGGGGCTGTGGAAGTCATCGCCTACTTCGTGATCTGGCGCAAGGGGACGCTGCCGCGCGGCCGGGTGCGGCACATTCCGAGCGTGCTGGTGTTTGGCGCGCTGTGGGGGATCAGCGAGGCGCTGGTTTTCCTGTCGATCTGGGCTCTGGCCGAGATCGTCATCCCGATCCGCTGGGGGGTCGCGCTTGCCGCCTTCGCCGTGATCTCGACCTTCAAAGGCATCTGGCAGAGCCGCTACTGGGATCTTTACGTTGTGCCTGAGCACAACATCCCGGCCTGGAATCTGCCCAAGGTGCTCTTCGCCCACATCCCGAACCTGATCGTGACGCTCACCCACCTGGCCTTGTTTGAGAGCGCGGTGCTGTTCATCCTGTTTCAGATGATCGCCCTGATGGGATCGGCCTGGTTCATGCGCTTTCCAGCCTGGACGGAGATCAAGGCGCGGCGGAAAGAGGTCGGTTGATCAATTCAGGCTTCTCTCATCCGCTATTGCGCTTCCCCC
>Ga0154020_10005525_pt1 | contig 14886 bp, 8 predicted proteins | sample Klosneuvirus_201_FD_109709 | JGI IMG/M metagenome (GOLD analysis project Ga0154020, IMG submission 109709) | Active sludge microbial communities from wastewater, Klosterneuburg, Austria - Klosneuvirus_20160825_MG | ecosystem: Engineered > WWTP > Aerobic digester > Activated sludge | place...
TCGCTTCGCGCGATCGGCGCGCGGAAGCTTCTCGAGTGCGTTCACGATGTCCGCGAGCTGTCGCGAGCTCGGCGTCGGCTTGCCATCCCGGCGCTCGGAGCCACTCGTCGAATCCGAGATCGAGCGACCGTTGATCTCGTGGCGCTCCTGACGCGACTCGCTCGTGCGACCGCGGGCGTCTGCCAGCTGCGGTGGAGTCTGCTCGTCGTCGCGATCGCCTGCCGGCGAATCGTCGTCGAATGCGCTGTGCGCGGGTGGCGGCGGCGGCGGCAGTGGCGGCGGCGAGCCGGACCAACCCGCCGGCATGGTGGGAATGCAGGAGGCGAGGAGTAGTGGAAGGAGTGTGATCGCGCGGGTCATGCGCGGGAACCTAGGCGACCGCACTTTCGCCAGCGCGCCAACCGTTATCGCGAACGTGTCACGCGTCGGGCTTGCCGCGGGCGCGCCATGCGCTCGGCGTCATTCCGGTCGCGCGGCGAAACGAGGTCGTGAAGTGCGATGCCGATGGATAGCCCACGCGACGAGCGATCACTTCGAGCTTGTCCTCGGTGTTGGCGAGTAGCTCTTTGGCGCGCTCGACCATCGTGCGTCGCGAGAGCTGGGCGAAGCTCGTTCCTTCGGCGGCCAAGCGACGCTGGAGCGTACGCGGCGCGACTGCGAGCTTTCGCGCGACCGAGCCGATGTCTGCGGGCCCCTCGTCGAGCACCCTCGCGACCTGTGCCGACAACGGAGTTTCGATCAGCGATGCGAGCGAGGCGAAGAGTGCGACGGCGTCCGGGCGATCGGCCGCGCGTGCGGCTTCGTCCTCGGAATCGACGAACACGACCTCGTACGGCGGTTTGACGAGCTCGCGCCAGCCGACGAGGAGCGCGCGCGTGTAGCCGACGGGTGGCAGCACGATCTGTCGACGAACCTTCTGCTTCGCGGCGTCGTGTTGCTTTTCGCCATAGCGAGCGAGCGCGACGAAGACGTCGTTGCCGAGGCGCCCGAGCTTGCGGATATCGAGGATCGAGACGTGAGGCGGCATCGCCTTGTCGAGCACGCGATCGAGGCACGGCTCGAGCAGATGGTAGTCCTCCATCGTCGGTACGCCCCAGGCCGCGAGGCCGACGAGACCTGCGTCGAAACAATAGAACAGCCATCCGTTTCCGAGAACGGCGGAGCTCTCGGGACGTCGAACGAAGTTCTGTACGGACGTGACCTGCACGATCGAAGTTCAGCGGAAGACTGGCTCGCCCGTGATGAACTCGACGGTGTTGAAGATGAGGAAGTCACCCAGATACACGATCGGGTAGACGGGGATGATGTACAGGCCGAGGTGAATCGCGGAGTTCGCGAGCTTGCTGCCGGTCGCCTGGCCGTTCCACTTGTGGACCTTGTTGAACGCGCCGTACGAGCCGTAGCAGCCAGATGCGGAGAGCGCGCTCGCGACGACGAGGGCGGTGACTACCGAGGATCGCTTCATGCGGCGAGCTGTAGCACATGGCTACGGCCGCCCTCCGTGCCGAACGCACGAGGACGAATGGGTATTCGCAGCGCTTTTGTGTCTCACTTTTGTGGTGCGCTGGACACGTGCCCAGTAACGCCGTGCAATCGCACGAACGCGGGACGGCACTGCGGGTGCAACCGCGCGCAGCATGCGCTTCGCGTCTCGTGCGTTGTTCCTGCTGACGGTGTCCGCCTGCGGTGGCGGTCCGCAACCAAAGACGGATCTCCAGGTGATGTCGTTTGGACCGCAAGGTCCCGTCGACAAGGCCGAGCCCGTCGAGATCAAGTTCGATAAACCCGTCGTCGACGAAGCAATGGTCGGCAAGCCCGCCGATCCGTTGGCCGTCGCGATCACGCCGAATGTCCCGTGGAAGGGGTTTTGGCAGGACCGCCAGACGCTGACGATCGAGCCGTCCGAAGGACTCGCCGCGAGCACGCGCTACAAGGTCGCGCTGCAAGGTGAGCTCGCGACGCGCACGCACGGGTTCGAGTTCGCCTTCGTGCACCGCCCGCTCGCGGTGGAAGGCGTGTGGGGCGTGGATCCGATGTCGCTCGCGCCCGATGGCGAGCTCCCACTCTCGTTCAACCAGCCGGTGATCGCGGAAGATGTCGCGAAGCACTGCAAGCTCGTCGCGGCCGGTGGCGCGGTGATCGCACTCGCGCCGCCGACAACGAGCATCGACGCGTCGTCGAACGTGTCGCTCAAGCCGACCGCGAAGCTGGCCGCGGGCGGCACGTACACCATCGCGTGTGACGGCCTGTCCGGCGCAGGTGGCAACGCCTCGCTCGACAAGCCGTACTCGCTCGCCGTTCGTGCGCGTCCGACGCTGTCGGTCGTCAAGATCTCGCCCGATGGTCGCGACATCGGCGCCGATGAAGTCGGCATGACGTTCACGTTCAGCACCCCGGTCACGCTCGAAGCGGTTCGCAAGGCGGTGCACGGCAAGCCTGCGATCCGCGGCCTCGATCAGGGATACCTCAGCGGCGACGGCAAGGAGTACAAGGTCACCGCCGACCTCGAGGTCACCACCGACTACAAGCTCGAGGTCAAAGGTCTCGTCGACACGTTCGGGCAGAAGCTCGACAAGCCGGTCACGCAGACGTTCCGCACCGGTGATGCAGCGCCGCGCCTCTCGATGGAGCGCGGCATCTTCGCGTTGGAAGCGAGCGCGAAGGGCTATCCGGTGTGGTCGCGCAACGTCGGCAAGTTCCAGCTCGAGTGCGCGCAGATCCCGCGCGACAAGCTCGTGCAGATCCTGACCACGGACATGAACTACGACCCGTGGGGCGGCAACGACGACGACAGAGCGATCGACTGGACGAAGCTGAAGACGAAGGGTCGCAAGCAGACGTTCAAGACGACCGGCAAGAACAAGTGGCTGCTCACCGACCTCGAGCTCGGCAAGACCTGCGCGAATGCTCCGGGCGCGCGCGGCCTGTTCCTCGCCGAGGTCACGTCCGACGATGTGATTCCTGACCCGCAGCGCATGTGGCTCACGCCGCGCCGCAATCGCGTGCTCGCGAACGTGACGGACATGGGCGTGCTGATCAAGACCGGCACCGCGTCGGGCCTCGTGTGGGTCACGTCGCTGTCGACGGGATCGCCGATCGCGGGTGCGAAGGTCGTGGTGTACACGCCGCAAGGCAAGCAGGTGTGGACGGACACCACGAATGCCGATGGCATCGTGAAGGTCCCCGGCTCCGCGATCCTGAAGGCGCAGAAGGCGGGAAGCACGACGACCGAGGAGGAGGAGTACAGCGACTGGGATAGCTATCGCAGCCAGCGGATGATCGCCGTCGTCGAGAACGGCACCGATCTCGCGGTCGTCGACGGCAACTGGGCCAACGGAATCCAGATCTGGAACTTCAGCCTCCCCCAGGATCACAGCGGCGGCGCCGTGAAGATGCGCGGCTTCATCCAGAGCGATCGCGGCCTGTATCGCCCGGGCGAGAGCGTTCACTTCAAGGGCATCGCGCGCGAGGTCGCACAGGGCCTGCCGCCGCGCGTGCCTGCCCAGGGGAAGAAGTCGAAGGTCGCGATCGAAGTGCAGGACAGCCGTGGTCAGGTCGCGATGACGACGACGACGAAGCTGTCGACGTTCGGCGGCTTCGCGTTCGACATGCAGCTCGGTGAAGAAGCCGTGCTCGGCGACTACTACGTGAGCGCGACGGTCGGCGACCAGGTGTTCCGCGAGAAGTTCTCCGTCGAGGAGTTCCGCCCGGCGACGTTCGAGGTCGGTTTGAAGTCCGGCCAGAAGGATCCGCGCCCGGGTGCACGCCTGACGTTCGATCTCGATGCGAAGTATCTGTTCGGCGCGCCCGTCGCGAACGGCAAGGTCGAGTGGAGCCTGCGCCGCCGCAATCACCCGGTGCGCTTCGCCGGCTGGGACGAGTACACGTTCAGCGCGAACCCGTTCTCGTGGTGGTGGTACGACGACTGCTCGTACAACCGCTACGGTTGCGCTGACTACGGCGACTTCATCTCCGACGGTACGGGCCAGACGAACACGCAGGGCAAGCTGCAGATCGCCGCGCGCGACTCGGCCACCACGTTCGATGGACCGATCGATTACATCCTGTTGGCGAACGTCACCGACAGCGCCGATCAGACGATGAGCAAGAGCTCGATCGTCACCGCGCACAAGTCGACGCTGTACCTCGGCATGCACGCGAACGAGTACGTGCAGGCGGTGGGCATGCCGTTCGGCGTGAACCTCGTCGCGCTCGCACCGGATGGCGCACGCAAGGAGGCGAAAGCGAAGCTGACGTTCACGAAGGTCGATCGTAACTGCGAGTGGGAGACCGTCGGCGCGCGCTCGTTCATGAAGTGCGACTCGAAGGACAAGCTCGCGATCGAGCGCGACGTGACCATCGCGGGCGCGGGCTCGCACACCGAGCGCATCTATCCGACGGAGCCGGGCGAGTACGTCGTGCGCATCGCCGCCAAAGATGACCGCGGCAACGACGTGACCGCCGCGAGCGGCATCTGGGTCATCGGCAAGGGCGATGCATTCTGGTCCGGCGACGAAGGCGCGCGCATGTCGCTCGTCGCGAGCAAGCCCTCGTACAAGGTCGGCGATACCGCGCGGCTCGTCGCGCAGGCGAACCTAAAGAACCCGATGGCGCTGATCACGATCGAACGCGACGGCATCATCGATGCGAAGGTGAAGCGCCTCGCGTCCGCGACCGAGGGCGTCGAGATCCCGATCCAAGATTCGTGGGCCCCCAACGTGTTCGCGAGCGTCGCGCTCGTGTCGGGTCGCAGCGGCGATGGCGACAAGAACCGTCCGCAGTTCAAGATGGGCATTGTCGAGCTCAAGGTCGCGAGCGAGCACAAGCAGCTCGACGTCGTGGTCTCGCTCGATAACGCGACGGTGCGGCCCGGCGACAAGGTCACGGGCAAGATCAAGGTCACGCACGCCGGGACACCGGTGAAGGCGGAGGTCTCGCTGAGCGCGGCCGACGAAGGCGTGCTCCAGCTGATCTCGTACGTCACGCCGAATCCGATGAAGACGTTCTACGCGTCGTACGGCCTCGGCGTCGATAACGGCACGAACTGGAATCGCGTCGCGCGCCTCGCGGATCCAGAGTCCGGTGATCCGGACGAAGGTGGTGACGGTGGCGGCGGCAGCGACAGCCAACGCGTGCGCAGCAAGTTCGTGTCGAGCGCGTATTGGGCGCCGATGCTCCTCACCGACGATGCCGGCGAGATCGCGTTCACGTTCACCGCGCCCGACAACCTGACGGCGTTCCGCTTGATGGCGGTCGCGGCCGACATCGGCGATCGGTTCGGCGCGGGCGAGCAACGGCTCACCGTCAACAAGCCGCTGATGGCGGCTCCTGCCCTGCCCCGCTTCCTGCGTCCCGGTGACGCGGCGTCGGTCGGTGTCATCGTGCACAACCGCACCGACAACGCCGGCACCGCGATCGTCACGGCGAAGTCGAGCGGCGCGACGCTGACGTCTACGCGTCAGACCGTGCAGGTCCCCGCGAACGGCCAAGCACGCGTGCGCTTCGCGGCGAAAGCGGCGGAGAGCGCGTCCGCCTCGTTCGAGTTCTCGGTCGCGATGGGCACGGAGTCCGACGCGGTGCGCGTGACGCTGCCGGTCGGTCGCCCGCGCATCTTCGATAACCGCATGCTCGCGGAGAAGACGCTCGCTGCTGCCGAAACCTGGACCGGCGTGATCGGTGCGAAGGACGACGTCCTGAAGAAGGAGAGCTATCTCCAGATCACCGTCGACAAGAGCGGCGTCGGCGAGCTCGCGCCGAGCTTGCGCGCACTCGTCGAGTATCCATACGGCTGCCTGGAGCAGACGATGTCGCGGTTCATCCCGCTCGTCGCTGCACGCGACCTCGCGAACACGCTCGACGATCCGTCGCTCAAGGGCACGCAAGCGTCGCGGTTCATCCGCGCGGGTACGGCGAAAGTCATTCGCCACCAGCAAGCCGACGGTCTGTTTTCCTTGTGGCCGCAGTCGCAGACGTATCCGCACCTCGCGGCGTACGCACTGTGGGGCCTCACCGTCGCCGAGAAAGCCGGCGAGAAGGTGCCCGCCGACGTGTTCGATCGCGGCATCGCAGCGCTGTCTGCGTGGGCGAACCAGAGCGGCACGCTCAAGCCCGATGGCGAGGGCGCGACGATGGCGATGGCCGCGTACGTGATGGCGATGCGCGGCAAGCCGGATGCGTCGCTGAACGCGCGGCTCTACGCGCTGCGCACCGGCCTGCCGAAATGGGGCCAGGCGTTCCTCTTGCGCGCGCTCTACCTCGGCAAAGCGGACAAAGCGCAGATCGACGAGATGGAGAAGGTGATCGCGTCGAACATCAAGATCACCGACGGAAGAGCGAACGTTCGCGAGAGCTTTCCCGGCGAGGAGTACGAGATGTACATGACGTCAGACGTCCGCGCGACCGCGATGACGCTCGCCGCGCTCCTCGAGGTGAACCCGAAGTCCGAGCTGATCGGCCCGCTCGTCCACGGCCTCAAGAGCGAGCGCACGAAGGTCGGCACGTGGGTCTCGACGCAGGAGAATCTATGGAGCCTCGTCGCGCTCGCCGAGTACGGCCGTCGCGGTGCGACGGGCACGACGACGACCACGGTCACCGTCGGCGGCAAGCGCGTCATGAAGCAGAAGATCGCCGGCGCGCAGGTCACGAGCGTGAAGGTCCCGCTCGCGAACACGTCGGGCGACGACATCTCGGTGACCACCGATAACGGCGGCGTGATCAGCGTGCGCGTCGTCGAAGCGCGCGTCGATGTCGGCGCGGCGATGTCGAACGGCTTCACGATCACGCGCAAATACACCGACCAGAATGGCGTCGAGAAGGCCGCGTTCAAGGCCGGCGAGATCGTGAAGATCGAGCTCGCGATCACCGCCGACAAGAGCCGCAAGTGGATCGCGATGGTCGATCCGATTCCCGCGGGCTTCGAGATCCTGAACCCGAAGCTCGCCTCGGGCGCCGGCGGAACCGCGACACCGACGAACACGCGTGGCTCGTGGTGGAACTCGATGACGTGGGACTATCAGGAGATGCGCGATGACCGCATGCTGTGGTTCGCCGACGACATGAACGCGGGCAACTACGTGCTGTCGTATCAGGCGCGCGCGACGATCGACGGCACGTTCGGCGTCCTGCCCGCGACGATCGAAGCGATGTACTTCCCCGACGTACGCGGCCGTACGGGAATGGCGACGGTGACGATCGCGAAGTAGTACGTTCGGGCCGTGACTCCGCGTGTGGTGTTCGAGCGTCCGAGGTTCAGCAAGGGAGCCGTGCGCGCGTTCATCGGGGTCACGGTCGCGTTGCTGCTCGTGTTCTTGACGCCGCAGCTACCGGACCTCGCGCGCGTGATGGGCGGCGGAATCGGCGTGGCGCTCGCTCCGATCGCGCTGTTCGTATGGTTCCGCGTCGCGCAGCGCATCGAGCTCGACGGCGAGGGCATCACCGTCGTCGGACGCCTGGGTGGCCGCCGCTACACGTGGCAGGACTTCGCTGCGAAGCGTGCGCGGTTCCCGGCGTACAACTGGAACGATACCGAGATCACGACGCCCGTCGAGCTCGCCTCGGTAACGCCGCTCTACGAAGTGCATCCACCGCCACGCGCCGGCGAGACCACCGAGCTCGCGCTCGCGACGTTCGAGCGCGTCGGCGACACCGACCGCTTCGTGTTCCACCTGCTCGAAGGACTCTGCTTCCTCCGGGGCCACGATCCCGACGGAGATTGGCCGCGTCAGGCAGCGTCGATCTTCGCCGCCCGAGAGCGCTACGGGTTCGCGCCGGAGCGCGGCAAGCGGGTCCCCGCCGCGCGAGTCGTTCCGCGAGCGTGATCGCTAGAGCGTGCCGCCCGTCATCGGAGTGACGGTCCGATGAGTAGCGCGACAATTCCGCGGAAAACCTCGAATACCGCGAATGCCACCGCCCGACGAGGCGTTCGATCGAGCGATGCTGGCGAGGCTCCGCACCGCGTGGCGATATGGCCGATGGGCCCTCGTCGCAGTGCTGTTGCCGCTCGTGATCGCGATCCAGCTCGCGATCGTGCTGGTGTACGTGTGGCCGTACGACCCCGACGAGCTCGTCGCCACGACCGAGCCGCTCGTGCTCGTCGATGTACGCGGCGAGCAGATCGCGACGTTCCAAGCCGCGGGTGCGGACCGCACGCACTGGACGAAGCTCGGGGAGATCCCCGCGATCGCCGTGAGCGCGGTCATCGAGTCGGAGGACGAGCACTTCTGGGAGCACGAGGGCGTCGATGGCCGTGGTGTCGCGCGCGCGGTGTGGCTGAACCTGCACGGCGGGCGATTCGGCGGCTCCACGCTGACGATGCAGCTCGCGCGCATACTCGAGACCGCGCACGAAGCGCGATCGATCAGCGCGAAGCTCCGCGAGTCGCTCCTCGCGCTGCGCATCGAGCGCGCCGTCGACAAGCGCGTGATCCTCGAGCAATGGATGAACCGCGCGTACTTCGGTAACGGCGCGTTCGGCTTCGCCGCCGCATCGCAGCTGTATTTCGGAAAGCCGCCGGCGGCGCTCTCCGATGCCGAGGCAGCGTTGCTCGCCGTGCTCCCTCGCGCACCCACCGCGTACGATCCGCTGAAGCACCTCGATCGCGCGACGAGCCGCCGCGATCGCGTGCTCGGCTTGCTCGTCGAGCGTGGCGTGATCGATCGCGCCCGCGCGACCGAGATCACCGCGACCCGCGTGTCGGTCGGCAGGTTCGGGCCGCAGAATCACGCGCCCCACTTCGCGCGCTGGGTGCTCGATCAGTTGCCGCCCGCGGTTCGCCACGCCGGTGGCACCGTGCACACGACGCTCGATCTCCAATTGCAGCGCAACATCGCGGCGCGCGTGGGCGAGCAAGTCGCACAGCTACGCCGCCGTAACCTCGATCAAGCGGGCGTCGTCGTGCTCGACACGAAGACGAGCGAAGTGCGCGCGATGGTCGGCTCCGTGTCGTGGGACGGACCGAGCGGACAGATCAACATCACGACGCGACGCCGCCATCCCGGCAGTGCGCTCAAGCCGTTCGTGTACGGGACGGCGATCGAGCGCGGCGACTCGCCGTTCACGATCGCGTGGGACGTGCGCGACACGACGCCCGCGTACTTCGCGCCGACCGCGGGGATCGAGCACGGTCCCGTGCGCTATCGCGAAGCGCTCGCGAGCTCGTACAACTTCGCCGCGATCGACGTGATCGAGCGCGTCGGGGTCCCCGCCGTGATGTCGACGCTGAAGAAAGCGGGCGTCGGCGCGCTCGACGGCGCCCCCGAGGACTACGGCCTTCGCCTCGCGCTCGGCGCCGCGAAGGTCCGCTTGATCGATCTCGCCGCGGGCTACGGGTTCCTCGTCAAGGACGGCTTCGTCGGAACACCGCGCGGTGTGGTCGGCAGCGTCACCTCGACGGGCACGCGCTGGTCGCCACTACACATCCCCGAGCGCCGCGTGTTCTCCCCCGAGACCTCGTGGCTCGTGATGGACATGCTCGCGGATCCCGAGGCGCGCCGTCCGGGCTTCGGCATGGAGCTGCCGTTCGATCTCCCGTTTCGCGTGGCTTCGAAGACCGGCACCGCGCGTGGCTTCGCGGACACGTGGGCGATCGCGGCAACAACCGAGGTCATCGTCGGCACGTGGGCCGGGACGTTCGATGGCACACCGACGCAAGGCATCGTCGGCATGGACGCAGCCGCTCCTCTCGCACGCGATGCACTGCTCGCGATCGCCGAGCGCACGCGCCTCACGCTACCCGCACGACCGCGCGGAATCGACGCCGTCGAGGTCTGCGCGACCTCCGGCCTCGCGCCGGCGAACCCGTGCCCGACGATCGCCGACTACGCGAAGCACGGCCACGCACCGATCGCACGCGATACATGGCACGACGAATTGGGCGCTGTTCACTACCCGGCCCGCGCGGACGGCTGGCTGAAACGTCGTCGGTTCGTCACCAGCAATTAGGGGTACCATCCCAGCGGGATGTCGACCGCGGGAGCCGTGAAGGCCACCAGCATTGGCGCCTACCAGCTGGTCCGCAAGATCGGCGAGGGAGGGATGGGCGAGGTGTGGGAAGCGGAGCACCAGATGATCGGCCGGCGCGCCGCGATCAAGTTCCTGCTCCCCTCGTTCACGACGAACCCGAGCACCGTCGAGCGCTTCTTCAACGAGGCCCGCGCGGTCGCCGTCGTCGCCGACCCCGGGATCATCCAGATCTACGACTACGGGCGCGAAGGAGATCAGGCCTACATCGTCATGGAGCTCCTCGCCGGCGAGGAGCTGTCGCGCCGCATGAAGCGCCTCGGTCGCCTCCCCGCACTCGACGCCGTCCGCCTCACTCGCCAGATCGCCTCCTCGCTCGCGAGCGTGCACGAGAAAGGCGTGATCCACCGCGACCTCAAGCCCGACAACATCTTCCTCGTCGGCGATCCGGCCGTCACCGGGGGCGAGCGCACGAAGATCCTCGATTTCGGCATCGCGAAGCTCACGCAGCACGACTCGCAGTTCAAGACGCAAACCGGCGCGATGGTCGGCACGCCCGCGTACATGTCGCCCGAGCAGTGTCGCGCGACACCGATCGATCACCGCAGCGATCTCTACTCGCTCGGCGTGATGCTGTTCGTGATGATCACGGGCCGGCCGCCGTTCATCGGCGAAGGCTCGGGCGACGTGCTGATCTCGCACGTGCGCGACGCACCTCCACGCCCCTCGTCGATCGTGCCCGGCGTTCCGCGGGAGGTCGAGACCATCATCATGCGCTGCCTCGAGAAGCAGCCAGATGCGCGTTACTCGTCGGCGACCGAGCTGTGCGCGGTGCTCGCCAAGGCGGAGTCGTTCCTCGCCTCGGGCGCGGGTTTCGAGCCGACGTCGGAGATCGTGGTGACCTACGATCCCGCGCCGATCGCGACACGCCCTGCCCGTCGAGGATGGCTGATCGGAGGCGTGGCACTCGCCTTGGTCGGCGCCGGCGTCGCGGTCGTCCTCGCGACACGCGAACCGCGAGGATCGAGCGCGACCGGCGCATCGAACGCGACGGGGGCATCGAATGCGACCGGAGCATCGAACCCGGCCAGCGCGAGTGCATCGAGCGCGGCCGGCGCATCGAATCCGAACGGCGCATCGAACCCGAACGGCGCGTCGAATCCGACGAGTGCATCGAACGCCACCGGCGCATCGAACGTGACGGGCGAAGCGAACCCGGGGACCTCGAACGCGACCGGCGCATCGAATCCGAACGGCGCATCGAATCCGAACGGTGCATCGAGCGCGGCCGGCGCATCGAATCCGAATGGCACATCGAATCCGAACGGTGCATCGAAGGCGAGCGGCGCATCGAATCCGACCGGCGCATCGAATCCGAGTGCATCGAGCTCCACGAGCGCCACTACGTCCTCCGCGAAGACCTCGGCGTCGACGCACCCCTCCGTGAAGAGCTCGGCGTCGACAAAATCGTCCGCGAAAACCTCGTCGGCAAAGGCCTCGTCGAAGACGGCGACGAAGACCACGACCGCGACACCTTCGACGGCGACACCTTCGACGGCGACACCTTCGACGGCGACACCTTCGACGACCACTCCCTCGACGAGCACACCTCCGAAGCCCCCGACGACATCCACGCCTACCAAGCCCCCGACGACAACACCCACGATCGATCGCGGCGACTGACGCCCCTCGACACCCGCTCGCTCGCCAGGACTGACGCCCACGAAGCTTGACGAAGCCCGAAGACGAAGCCCGAAGCCCGACGAAGCCCGAAGCCCGACGAAGCCCGAAGCCCGACGAAGCCCACCATCGCTCGCGGCACGCCCGTCCCAACGAACACTCCCACGACACCCACGTTCGATCGCGCCGACTGATACAAACGATCCATGGCCCGCGCCCTCTCCATCCTCGTCGTACTCGCAGCGCTCGGCGCGCCCGCGCGGGCACAGAGCGTCGAGGCCGAGACGCTGTTCGTCGAGGGCGAGAAGCTCATGGCGGCCGGCCAGATCGACAAGGCGTGCGACGCGTTCGCCGCGTCGAATCGCCTCGAAGCCCGCGCCGGAACGCTGATCAACCTCGGGCTGTGCGAGGAGAAGCGCCAGCGGTTCGCGTCGGCGTGGATCGCGTTTCGCGAGGCACTGACGCGCGTGAAGGATCCGGTCAAGAAGCAGGTCGCGACCGAGCGGGCGGCGGCCGTGGAAGCCCGGCTGTCGTACCTGACGATCGAGCTGCCCTACCCGAAGATCGATGCCCTCACGATCACGCGCGACAATCAGCCCGTGGATCCCGCGCTGTTCGGCCGCGCGATTCCCATCGATGGCGGTCAACACAGCGTGGTCGCGAGCGCGCCCGGCAGGGTCCGGTGGACGGGAAGCGTCCAGATCGCGAACGAGCGCGACAAGACCACGGTGCTCGTTCCGCAGCTCGCGGAAGACACGGGACCGGTTGCCGTTCCGGTCGCACCGCACGACGCGGGGAATCGTCACCGAGGTATGGCGCTCACGTTCGGTGTGGTCGGGCTCGCGGCGCTCGGCGTCGGTATCTGGGGCAGCGTCACTTCACGCAGCCTCGATCGCGATGCGAACGAGCTGTGCCCGGATCTGTCGATGCCGTGCGTGATGGCGAGCGAAGCGAACCGGCTGCTCGATCGACGAGACACCCGCGCGCTGATCGCGAACATCGGCTATGGCGTCGCGGCCGCGGGAGCGATCGCGGCGACGGTCGCGTGGCTTACCGGGAGATCGTCGTCGAACGCAGATGTTGCTGTCGTTCCGACGCGGGATGGTGCGAACATCACCGTGAGGGTTGGATTCTGATGCGCACGATCATGCTACTCGCGCTTGTCGCGAGCTGTCGCTACGACGGCGGTCGCTTCACCGGCGGTGAGTCCGATGCGCCACCGTCGGTCGATGATGCGATGGACACACCGTCGGATCCGCTGATGGTCGGTTGTCAGGGCTGGTGGAAGATGGACGAGACCGATTGGTCCGGCGGCGTCGTCGATAGCTGCGGTGGCGACGACAACGGCACGCCCTCGGGCAGCGCGCTGCTCGAGGATGATTCGCTGCGCGGTCGCACGGCGCGCACGACGGATGGTTGCATCACGGTCCCCGATTCGCCGCGCATGCGGCCGGGTGCTGCGTTCACGGTGTCGGCGTGGATCAAGCCGAACTGCACGTGCGACGACGAGGGCATCGTCACGAAGCGAACGGGGTTCCAGCAGGACTCCGCGTTCGCGCTGTACCTCACGAAGAACGGCGGCGTCGACTATCACCTCTGGGTGGACGTCGACACCGAGAACAATCGCTTCGAGCACCCCGGCGACACGTTCGGCATGGGCTGGCGATTGGTGACCGTCACGTTCGACGGCTCGAAGCCGCGTGACGAGCGCGTGTCGATCTATCTCGATGGCGCGTTCAAGGCGCACGCCGCCGAAGACTCGACGGCGATCGCCGCGCCGGCGGGCACGCCACCGCCGGTGTCGATCGGCTGCTTGCCGGGCGGTGGCCAATCGCTCAACGGATTGGTCGATGACGTCGCGATGTGGAGTCGCGCGCTATCGTCGAGTGAAGTCCAGAGCTGGTACGCCCGCACGTTACCGTAGTGGGCCAGCCAACGTTCGACGAGGACGTGGAAGCTCGACTAGCCAGTGACTGCGACGGATGCGCCTCGTTCTTTTCGAGCGTGTTCGCGAACCGCACCATGATTCGCTGCGTTGCAGCATGTGCGCGAAAGGAACGGATGTTGCTCCTCGCGCGCGCATCCAATGCGTATTCAGAGCTTAGTCATGTTCAGCCTGCTCGGGCTTGCCGCGTGTATCGGCAGCAAGGACGAGAGCAAGGGCGTTGTCGACGAGAGTGACCCGCCATCGATCCCGACCGAGCTCGGCAAAGCCGATGCGTCCGAGAAGATCATCTCGGTCAACGTCGAGTCGGTGCATCCGTACACGAACAACCTCAACAAGACGTACTCCGTTCCGCTGACGGCGCTGCCGTCGTGCGCGAAGGACATCCGCTTGCACTTCTCCGTGCTGCGCACCGAAGCGGACTACGACTTCGTCACGGTCGAGCCGACGGGTCAGCCGGTGCAATCGTTCGACGGCGATCTCGACGGCGCGTGGACCGACTTCTTCAAGAAGTCGGGCACGAGCGTTCGCCTGCGGCTCAAGACGGACAGCAGCATCACGCGCCATGGCTTTGTCGTCGACAAGATCGAGTGGGATGGTCTTCCGGACACGTGCCCGCTCGTCCGCTTCCCGCCGTGCGGCGCGGGAACCGTCGATGTCGCGAAGACGCCCGGCACCTGCGAGTGCCCGGCGGTTCCGATGTGCGTGAACAACACGGACCTCGAGATCAAGCACCTCACGTATCGCGGCTTCAATCGCCGTACGCACACCGTGCACGGCAACGTCGCGAGCGAGACGCACCCGGGTCCGACCGATGGCCCGATGACGACCGAGCTCGGTCACGTCGATGGCGACAAGGTGGCGGAGCTGTTCGATCGCGCCGCGAACCTCGGCTTGCTCCAGGGCGCTGGCTACGAGCGCGCGATCACCGGCACGAACATGGGCTCGATGCTGACGCTCACCGCGGGTCCGTACAGCGTGTCGTTCACCACGAACGAGAACCAGCACGATCCCGCGGTGCAGCAGCTCGTCAGCGACTTCGAAGCGCTGTTCGAGTGCGGCACGCCGACCGGCACGCTCGCGTGCGGTCAGGGTCTCGTCTGCGAGAACAACACGTGCGTCGAGGATCAGAGCTGCATCTGCCCGGCGATCTACAACCCGGTGTGCTCGACGAACGGCACCACGTACTCGAACAGCTGCGCGGCGGGCTGCGCGCAAGCGGAAGTCGCTCACGCGGGCGAGTGCGGCATCCCCGGTGATCCGTGCGGAACGATCCGCGGTCTGTCGTGCACCGATCCGAACAA
>Ga0154020_10005526_pt1 | contig 14884 bp, 10 predicted proteins | sample Klosneuvirus_201_FD_109709 | JGI IMG/M metagenome (GOLD analysis project Ga0154020, IMG submission 109709) | Active sludge microbial communities from wastewater, Klosterneuburg, Austria - Klosneuvirus_20160825_MG | ecosystem: Engineered > WWTP > Aerobic digester > Activated sludge | place...
GCCTGATGGAGATTATCTTTCATTTATGCAGCCTGTTAATTCACGAATGAATGTGTTCGTTCAGAAGATAGGTGAAGAAACTGCAGTGCAAGTTACATTTGCAACCGAAAGAGATATTGCCGGATACTTCTGGAAAGGTAATAACAGAATTATTTATGTTCAGGATTCCAAAGGTGATGAAAATTTTAGATTGTTTGCTGTTGATCGAGATGGTAAAAATCAAAAAGATTTAACTCCATTTGATAAAGTACGAGCTGGAGTTGTAGATGATCTTGTTGATATGCCAAACGAAATGCTTATCCAGATGAACAAGGAAAATCCACAAGTGTTTGATGTTTACAGAATAAATGTAAACACAGGCGATATGACAGTGGTTGGACAAAATCCCGGAAACATTACCGGCTGGCAAACAGATCATAATGGTAAGTTAAGAATAGCAATAACAACTGACGGTGTAAACACAAGCATTCTTTATCGTAATAATGAAAACGAAGAATTTAAAACTCTTATCACAACTTCTTTTAAAGAAACATTAGCCCCACTTTTCTTTACGTTTGATAATAAAAATCTTTATATGGCATCAAACATTGGAAGAGATAAATCTGCTATTGTTGAATATGATCTTGCAAACAATAAAGAAATAAAAGTTCTTTATCAAAATTCCGAGTATGATGTTGATGGATTAAATTATTCCAGAAAAAACAAAGTGTTAACATATGCTAATTATACTGGTTGGAAACAGGAATACTATTTTTTTAATAAAGAAGCCGAAAACATTTATAATGATTTAAAATCAAAACTAGGCGGAAAAGAATTTTTTGTATCAGGCATCAACAAGAATGAAGATAAACTTTTAGTTAGAACTTATACAGATAAATCTTTAGGTGCATTCTATTTTTATGACACAAACACCAAACAAATAAAAAAACTTGCAGAAGTTAGTCCCTGGATAAATGAAGATCAAATGGCTGATCAAAAACCAATTACATACAAGACAAGAGATGGGTTAACAATTCATGGTTATCTAACTTTACCAAAAGATGTTGATCCAAAAAATCTTCCTGTTGTTGTAAATCCACACGGCGGACCCTGGGCAAGAGATGGCTGGGGATTTAATCCAGAAGTTCAGTTTCTTGCAAACAGAGGTTACGCAGTATTGCAAATGAACTTTAGAGGTTCAACTGGATATGGTAGAGAATTTTGGGAAAAGAGTTTTAAACAATGGGGCAAAACAATGCAGGATGATATTTCTGATGGCGTTAAATGGTTGATTGCTGAAGGTATCGCTGATCCAAAACGAGTTGCAATTTATGGCGGGTCTTATGGTGGTTATGCAACTTTGGCCGGATTAACTTTTTCACCAGAACTTTATGCTTGTGGTGTTGACTATGTCGGAGTCTCAAATCTTTTTACATTCCAAAATTCGATTCCACCTTACTGGGAACCGTTTAAAGAAATGCTTTATGAGATGGTTGGGCATCCACAAAAAGATTCATTGCTATTAAGAGATGCTTCTCCGGTTTTTCACGTTGATAAGATTATAGCTCCGTTATTAATTGCTCAAGGAAAAAATGATCCAAGAGTAAATAAAGATGAATCTGATCAAATGGTTGAAGCATTAAAGAAAAAGGGAATAGATGTTCCTTATATGGTTAAAGATAATGAAGGACACGGATTTAGAAACGAAGAAAACAGATTTGATTTTTATGGGGCAATGGAACAGTTCTTTTTTAAACATCTTGGTGGAAGAGCTGCTGAGTTGAAGGAAGAAAAGAATTAAATAATTTGTTGTCATCACGAGCGAAGCGAAGTGATCTGACAGATTGCTTCACTTCGTTCGCAATGACAGCCCTGTTTTTAAGCTGCCAACTGCCTATCTTTTTTATTGTAGTACCACTTATAAACAATCAAAGCAAAAGCTGAAAAAATTCCGATTGCAGCAAAATAATACCAAATGGTGTGTGCATCAGTATAGTAAGCAGCTTTTTCCAACTCAGTAATTCCTTGCGGTAATGTGTTTGGATCCGGACAATATTTTTCTAACAAGAAACCGGACATTACTCCGCCAGCAATGTAAGAAACAAATGAATGAAGATGACTGAAACCAAGATAAATTCCTTCTTCGCCTTTTGGCGCTTGGAGAGAAAAGTATTCTAAAAACCTCGGCGAGATGAAACATTCGGCTAAACCCTGCAAACTAATTCCTACAACCATCATAATTGTATATGGATGAAATAAAAGTCCAGCTAAAGGAATTTCATTACCGGCAATGTTTTGCAGCCAGGGACCAAGTGACATTGAAAACGCTGAAAGCGGCATTATAAACATTCCGATAAGCATAGAATTAACAGCAGTATGTTTTTTCATAACTTGCGTTACAATAAGAACAAATACAACTACTATAAATGGATTTACATTTGCAATCCACTCAGGATTTGCTTCTTGCCCAACAATTCTAAGAACAAACTTTGGCATGGTTTGGTAAAGCTGGGCCTGAATTAACCAGAATCCAGAAATAATAAGAGTTAAAACTATTAATCTTGAATTAGTTAATATTTTAACTAAGCCGTTAAAAATATCTTTAAATGATTTTCGTTCAGTTTTTAACTCTAGATTTCTAAAAAGAAAAATCGCAATTATTAATGCTATAAAAGACACTCCTGCAGAAAAGAAATTAATGTATTCTAAACCAATTCCTTTTCGTATCCATGGAACAACAGTTTTACCGCTGAAAGCACCAATATTTACCATCCAATAAAAAATGGAAAAAGCTCTTGCTCGATTTATTTCATCAGAAGTTTTTGCAACTGTTCCGGTGATTAATGGTTTAATAAATGAAGCCCCGATCATCAAAACAGTAAGGAAAAATAGAACGCTATATTTTGAATGAGTTACACCAAGAAAAAAATATCCGATTGTTAGTAAACCAAAGGCAACTATCAAACCATTTTTAAATCCAATTCTATCACTTATTGCTCCAGAAAATGGTGGAAGAAAATATAAAAAACCAGCAAATAAACCACTTATTGTTCCGCTCATTACATCTGAAAATCCAACAAGATCAGTAAGGTAAACAGTTAGTAAAATAAAAAAACCATAGTAAGCTGCACGCTCACAAAGTTCCATTAAGTTTGCAAGCCAAAAATCTTTTGGAAATTTCCAGCCTGGTTTTTGAGTCATCTCAATTGTGTTAGCAGCGATTGGATTAGACACTATAAACCTCTCTATTTGGAAGAATTTGAAAGATGCAAGATATGAATTTTATTTTCTTATGCAATCATTTTTCTTTTAGAACAAACTTAAGTGAACCAGAATTAATACAAAACCTTAATCCTGTCGGTGGCGGTCCATCATCAAAAACGTGACCGAGATGTCCATCGCATTTTGCACACATAACTTCTGTTCTTTTCATTCCAAAACTTTTATCTTCTTTGTAGACAATTCTGTTTTTCTCAATCGGTTCAAAATAGCTTGGCCAGCCGCAGCCGGAATCAAATTTTGTATCTGATTCAAAAAGTTCTGTTTCGCAAGCAGCGCAAATGTAAATCCCAATTTCATGATGATCCCAATATTTTCCAGTAAAAGCACGTTCAGTTCCTTTTTCGCGTAAGATTCTATACTGTTCCTGTGATAATTCTTTTTTCCATTCTTCATCGGTCTTAACAAGCTTTTCATTCATACTTTCACCTTTATGTTTAGTAGTATCAGAGTTAATTAAATTAGAAACTTTTGCCATTGTTGTTGAATCTGGAGAATTAAAATAAATCAATAAACTTGTTATGCTAATAATTACTAAAAATACAATTGAGATTTTCATTATAAATCACCTTTGACTAGTTATATTTACAAACAAAATAAAACGCATTTTGGTTGCAGAATATTCCTTTAAAAAAACTTATTATCAACACAATAATTTTAGAAAAATCAATTAAGAACAATTCTTAAAATCAGGAGTTATTATGGAATTAAAAGATGTAATTGAAAAAAGGGCCAGCATAAGAATGTTTACTGATGAAAAGGTTCCCATTAATGATATTAAGGAAATGATTAGAAGAGCAGGGCTTGCGCCAAGCATTAATAATTCGCAGCCATGGAAGTTTATTACAATTATTAATGAAGAAATAATCGAGCAAATGGGGAAAATCGTGCAGCAAAAAGTTTTAGAATATTTTCCGCACGAAAACATTAAAGAAAAAATGATGGCTCAAGCAAAAGTTTTAAGATTTTCATCATTTTTTATGGATGCACCAGTTATCGTTGCTGTTGAGATGAGTCCTTACAAAACAGTGATTGAGGAGTTATTAAAGGGAAGAGAATTAAGTTTAGAAAATGTAAATCGATTAAGAAATTTTCCCAACATTCAATCAATTGGTGCTGCTGTAGAAAATTTAATCTTATCAGCATTTGATTTAGGTTACGGAGCTTGCTGGCTTTCCGGATTACTGATTGCAAGAAATGAACTTGAAGAATTACTTGGTATAACATCTCCAAATACTCTTGCAGCGTGTGTTGCAATTGGCGAACCGAGAGAAATAATTCCACAGAGAGATAAAAAATCTTTTGATGAAATTTTTGAACTTATAGATTAGACTTACTAATTTTTCTTATCGAGGAAATTGATGGCGGCAACAAATATCCACAAGCCGCCATTCTTCCAATCACAAAAGCTATTGTTGCTGCAACGGCACCAACGAGAGAAAAATATTTTATACAAATAGCTACAACAATTATAATCCCAACAAATTCAATTGCAGTTCCGTAAGTTATTTGTTTTGTTTCGTTTGCTTTAACTAGAACAGCACGTTGAAAACTAATTAGAACGGTTAGGGCCGGAAAGAACGACATAATCATCAGTGGAAGTTTTGCAAACTCAGTTAAAGATTCTGATAATCCTGAAACATCTTTAAACCATATTTCAGCAAGTGGAGTAAATGCTATTAACATTAAAGTTCCGGCAACAAACATAGCAAGTTTAATTGCAAATCTTTTTAACTCTTGAAACCCAGCCATATTATCACCAATCAAAGCAACGACAACTTCCTGAAATGATAACCCTAATCCTCTAAAAATAAAAACAAACGAAGTTACGACAGGCATAACTGCAAAAGACTCAAGAGGCATTTTGCTTTGTCCGATAAAAAAAGTTACAAATGGTTGTATGCCAAGTGTTAGCAAAGATGTAAGCGCAAGCGGGTAATAAAATTTTACAATTTCTTTTATTGTTAATTCACTTTGTGTTGCGGATCCCTGAGATTTTAATTTTACTAGAAATTTCTTAACCATTAGTTTACTGGCGATAGCTTCACATATTACCGCTGTTGATAAAGCGCTTGCGCCTACAACAACTCCCGGAATATTAGTAAACTTATACAAGATAAATGCGGTTATGCTCATTGAGATTAATCGTATAATCGTTCCGTAAGCGACTAATCTTGTTAAATTATTTCGGATTAGGATTCCCTGATAAAATCTACGGTAACCAATAGCGCCTGGCCAGGGAATTAATATCATAACGGCAAGATGTGTTAAGTAAGAAACCCCTCGCGGTAAACCAATTAAATCATCCGCTATAAAATAAAATATAGGTGGAATAGCTAAGACTATCATTGCTACCGTAAGCGATGCGCTGAGAATGTAATTAAACTTTCTTAATTGTTTAAATGATTGATAATTTTTTACAAGAGCAGTTGAAGCACTCATCATCATAATAACCGGCGCTTCGATTATTAAAGCGAGTGAAAACGCAATTCCGTATGCGGCAAGATTAAATTTTGGTTCTGCAAGTCTAGCAATTAATGCTGAAAGATAAGGACCTTCTAAAGACATCATCAGCCAGGTAGCTGCTAAAGGAATCCAGAAAGCTAAAATTGTTTTTTGAGTTAGTTCGTGTTTTAAGTTCAAAATATCTGCTAAGAATTTATATTCAAACATAAAGATAATTTTATAATGGATAGATATTATCGTTAAATTAATATCACAAAAAGATAATTTTAAAACAGGAGAGGTTACAATGAAAACTTTCATTTCATCACTGTTAATATTTATTCTCATCATTTCAATTGGCTGCACAGACAAACCTAAAACTAAAATTAGCGAAGACATTAAGAAGGGGTTGAGAAAAGATGCTAAAGAATTTATGGAATCACTTAAAACAATTCTTGTTAAAGAGATGCAAACAAATGGTGTAGTTGCCGCAGTGTCTGTTTGCTCTGATACAGCACAGGTTTTAACTAATAATTACGGTGTTAAAAAGGGAATTTATATTAAACGGGTTTCATTTAAGAATCGAAATGAAAATGATGCTCCAAACAAAATTGAAGCCGAAGCTCTCAAAACTTTTGAAGAATTAAAACGAAAAGGTGAGCTTAAAGAAACCACAGAATACTTTACCACTATCGAGGAAGATGGAATAACTTCCGTTATTTATTTAAAACCCATTTTAGTTCAAGCACCTTGTTTAAGCTGTCACGGTTCATTGGACCAAATTGGACTGGAAGTTAAAGATGTTATTAGAAAAAAATATCGGAATGATAAAGCGACAGGTTATCAACTCGATGATTTGCGTGGTGCAGTTTCAATTCAAAAAACTTTGTAGTTGAGGAAAATAAAATGGTAAAAGATTATCCTAAGTATAGCGTTCCGAGCATCACATCAATTCAGGATATGTTGCTACGTTCTGCAAAAGAATATAGCAATAAACTTGCGCTTGAGGATTTAAATGATACGCCGATTTCGAATGTAACATTTAAACAACTTAACGAGTATGTTATAAGATTTGGCAAAGCGCTTTTTGATATTGGAATTAAAGAACGAGATCACATTGCGGTGATTAGTGAAAATCGTGTGCAATGGTCGCTTACATACTTTACAACAATGTGCTTTAATATGGTTATTGTGCCGATTGACAAAAACTTAAACCATAACGAAGTATTAAATATCATACACGAATCTGAAGCTAAGGCAATAGTTTTTTCTGATGGTTTTGAACCATTGATGAAAGAAAAAAGAGATTCACTGCTTAATCTTAAGTATTACATAAATATGGATTCGACAGAACATAAAGACGGAATTCTTTCGATGACAAAAATGATTGAAAAACAATCAGCTACAATTGAAAGATTACCATATGTAAATCCCGATGTAATGGCTGAAATTATTTTTACTTCCGGATCACTTGGCAGAGCAAAAGGAGTAATGCTAACACAAAAAAACATTGCATCAAATCTTATGGCAATGACAAGCATGATTCTGATTACTCCCGAAGATAGATTTCTTTCTGTACTTCCGATTCATCACAAGTATGAATGTACTTGCGGGTTATTATGTCCTTTATATGCCGGTGGATCAGCACATTATGCGCTCTCATTAAAAACTGTTGTTGATGATCTTCAAAAAGTAAAAGCAACAATTTTACTCGGTGTACCTTTGTTATACGATAAAATGTTTAAGAAAATTTATAAAGGAATTCAGGAAGACAAATTAAAATCAGTAATTGTTCCTCCATTAATTTCGCTCACAAATATTTTTGAAATATTCGGATGGAAGAGTTCTAAGAAATTAATTTTTAAAGAACTTCATCATAAGTTTGGAGGACACATAAGATTGTTTATTGCAGGCGGCGCCGCTCCTGATCCAAAAGTTGCAAAAGGATTGCGAGAACTTGGATTTAATTTTGTTCAGGGTTATGGATTGACTGAAACATCACCAATTGTTGCACTTAATCGTTTATATAGTTTTAAAGACAATGCAGCTGGCTTACCTTTGCCAGGACTTGAAATCAAAATCAATAATGCTAATGAGTATGGTATTGGAGAAATTTATATTAAAGGCAAAAGTGTAATGCTTGGTTATTATAAAAATCAAAAACTTACAGATGAAGCATTTGATGATGGTTGGTTTAAAACCGGAGACATTGGCTTTTTTGATGAAGATGGATTTTTGCATATAAATGGAAGACAAAAAAATGTTATAATCTCGAAAAGTGGAGAAAATGTTTTTCCTGAAGAGATTGAAGATATACTTAACAGAAATCCGTTTGTACAGGAATGTATGGTTTTTGGTGAGGAAGATGAAAAGCATACTGAAATTATTGCAGTACAAATAGTTACTGATGCAGAAGCCTTTATTGAATTTTCGGAAAAAAATAAAGTTAAGATTACTACTGAACTTGTTAATGATATAATTTCGGAAGCAGTCAAAGAAACAAATAAAGAACTTCCAGCGTTTAAGCAGATAAGAAAGTTTTATGTTCGTGATAGTGAGTTTGAAAAAACCACAACTCAGAAGATTAAAAGGTATCTGGTGAAGAATCATTAAAGAGTTGTTAAATTATATTCGAGGACAGAATGAAAACATTCTTAATTTTTTCAACATTCATTTTACTTTTTAGTATTTCTTCTATTTTGGCACAAACCCAGAATGATCTATATTGTCTTGGAGGAAAGAAATTTGATATTCCAAAGATTTCTTTAATGACTGGTTTGAGCGGTAATTATAAAGCGACTTTTGATGTGAAAAATTTTAAACCAGAGAACATTAAGATATCTGCATTGGATAGTTTGAATTTTTGGCAGGAAGAATTTATTAAATCAACACGAAAGAATCTTGAACTTATAAGCTTTCTCAAAGATACATCCAGTGTAGAACTTAAAATTTATTACATTATAAAATCAGGTCGTGACATAAGTGAAAATTATGCAGAATTAACTTCTTTGAATGATATTAAATTCGTTTTCAGGAAAATCGTAAGGAATAATATTGATCCCGCATTTTACATGAATCAAGATACAATTACTTTAATTGAGCTTATGCCAATTTCCGAGCCTCTCAGTATAAAGCCTGAAATATTAGTTGAAAGGAAGTTTTTATCTGATAGAGATACAACAATTTTGGTTAAAAACAATTTACCCGAAATGATGGAAGAAATCCTTACTAGAGCAAAAAAGTACTCAAAAGGAAAATTTTTAGATGTATATAAAAATGCAAATTATTTCCTCATAAAATTTGTACTTTACTTATCATATCCTGAGTGCGACGATTTTAGTGATTTTTATGATTGAGAAAGCACAAGAAGGCTAGAAATTGTACTCATCAATCTGTCCAAACTGCGGAGAGAAATCCGAACAAGAAACTAAAGACTGCCCCAGTTGTGGTTTTGAGAAAATCGAAATCGTAAATAAAAATAGCATCTTTAAAAGTATTAATGATACACTTGTAAGCAAGCTATACTTTCTTGATTATCCACAATTATATATAACCATTATTACAAGATTAGTAATGATGCTGTTTACTATTTTCGTCCTTCCAGATTTCATTTCTAACAGCGAGTTTTTCTGGATGGTAATTGGAATTTTTTCTGTTTATGGTTTGATAAAAGAAATTGCAAGAACACACACCAGGTTCATTGTTGTTTATAAACTTTGTAAAACACTGTTGTTCGCTTACTTTGGCGCTGGGTTTGGCAATCTAATCTCTCATGCAGGAAGTATGGTTTATTTTAAAATCAGTTATTATTTTAATCTTAACTTTATGTATGATGAAATAAGTAAAGCAAACGCAATGATTTTAGTCGGAGCAGTTGCAGGAATTGGAGTTATGATATTAATAAATTACTTCGGTGATGAATTTAAAGTTGATAAAAGTAATTCTGAAGACGAAAAGATTTAACTCTCCGATAACATTTTTGTAAAGAATTTTTTTATTGAATTCACTTTTTCATTGAGTGAAAATTCTTTTTTTAACAAAATAGATTTACTTGCACCTTTGGGAAAATAATTCCAGTGAATCCTGGAATACATATTAGCGCATTTCTTTGTATGATTGATCATATACTCAATTGGATCGGGCTCACTATTATTTATCAAGTATAGTTCAATCTCCCAGATAATTTCAGAAAATATTTCCTGTTGTTTTTCAACATCATTGTTGTGATTCAATAAAAACTCAACAATAAAAACCTTATCTTCACCAATCCCAATTCTTGTTACCGGTCGCGGATCATTACCAAACTTAAGTTCAAAGTAACGATTTGATAATTCAACTTTGCCAGGTTGCCAGCACCATGATTCATTATTCATGTTACTTGTTCAATTTTCTTAACGGATGAGCTTCCGTGTTAAAGACAAATTTATTTAAATCCAATGTTTCTTCCGGTGCAAAAATTAAATAAAGATATTTTAGTGTTTCAGCTAAAAAGAAACTTTCCATCGAATCCATTTTTTCTTTACTCATTACACTTTTAAGTGAGGCATAACCTTCATCAACTTTACAATACTTTTCTATGCTGTCAAAAAATGTTTTCCCCATTTCTAAATATTTTGGATTCTTTGTTTTCCTGTAAAGATAAAAAGCTGATTCAATATTTTCCGGACGTAAGATATAATAAGGCGCAGTTACTTCAAAAGTTTTATAATTAAGTTCTTCAGGCTCAATTCCAAAATTATTCCACATTTTGTAACAGCTTTCCTGGATCTTTTCTGCTGTTGCAAGATCATCACCAAGCACTAGCATTGCAGGCATAAAAGCATCCAGCGCACCAAAAACAGTCTGAGTTTTTACTCCAGTGTTCATATCAGCGTGGGCATACCATAAACTCGTTTCAACCGAATCAAGCAAATATTTGTTAACAGATTTTATACCTTCATCATACATTCTTTTAAAATCTTCATCGCCAAACAGCAAGTAAGCTTTTATAAGATATTCATAATAAGAATCGATCATTCCGCTTATATGCGAATCAGTATTTGTCCACTCACCGGTTTCAACATTTATTTGTGTTCCAACCAAACCAATTTTTGATCTACGATTGTAAACTTCTGTAATTGCATCTTTGGCTTTGTCATAAAATTCATTGTTTCCCGTTAACTTACTTAGCATACCAAATTCAAGCATTAAGGTTCCAATCTCTGCCGGATTGTTTATGCTGTCACGAAGTTCGCCGTTTTGTAAGTTAACATATAGGTAGGGCATTCCAGTTTTAGAATTGAAAACAGGAAGTAATCTATTGCCAAGATCTTCTGCTAAATCTAAAAATCTTTTGTCTCCATCTAGCTGATAAGCCGAGATCAATCCGCCAAGCAAACGGATTGTAACCTCAAAATTCTGAACAGAAATATTTTTGTTAAAATTTAATTTTTCAAAGATCAGTTTTTTTGCTTCTTCAGATTCTTCTTTCAACCCCATAAGCACCATTGTATCAAAAGCATCAACTGGCGTCATCAGCAAACTCTCGCCATACCAATTCCTAAATGTTTTACTTAACGGCTTTGGTTGATCTTGTCCCCACGCATATTTTTTGTATGCATTCCAGGCATGCTTAAATGCTTCTTTAATTTTTTCAGAATATTCTTTGTTATCAATCTCATCAACATTTGTAATCGTTGTCATTGATAGCGGGAACGATTCATGATTTGTCCAAAGATTATGATTTGGGTTATCACTCATTTCAAATTCAAGTAAACCACCATTCATAATATCATTATGAGTGATAAAACTTTTTGTAAGATTTGTGCCATTGAGTTTTGCGGAATTTATATAAATATTTTTATCAGAAAGATTATTTGCTTTGATTACAAACTTCTTACCATCAGAAAGATTTATGATTGCTTCATCAAACAATGGTGAACCAATTATATAATTTTGAGCAGCCGGATTAAATGGATAAAAACCCAAAGCACTAAAAATGTACCACGCAGAAATTTGCCCGCAATCTTCATTTCCGCAAAGTCCAGAAGGAGAATCATTATAAAGTGTAGTTAAGATTTGATGAACTTTTTGTTGTGTTTTCCATGGCTGCCCAATAAAATTATAAAGATAAGAAATATGCTGACTAGGTTCGTTACCGTGTGCATATTGGCCTATCATTCCCGAAATATCACTGCTTGGATTTTCACCATCAAGTTTTGAATCAATTGAGAAAAGCAAATCTAGTTTTTGTGTAAACGTTTCTTTTCTGCTAATTAAACTAATTAATCCTTCAACATCTTGCGGGACGAACCAGGAATATTGCCAGGCATTTCCTTCGGTGTATTCGTTGTTTCTATGTTCAGATGATCTTGGATTAAAAGGAGTCTTCCATTTTCCATCGCTTAACTTTGCACGCATAAAATTTGTTGTTGGATCAAAAAGATTTCTGTAGTACTCAGCACGATTTGAAAAGTATTTGTAGTCTTCTTCTTTATCAAGAAAATTTGCAACCTGAGCAATACACCAATCATCATAAGCATACTCAAGAGTTTTAGAAACTGATTCAACTTCCTTATCATCTGCAATGTAACCAAGTTTTTTGTATGAGTTTAATCCAAGATGATCTTGCATTGCAGATTTTTTCATCGCATCGTAAGCATGATTAACATCAAAACCGTTAAAGCATTTTAGTATTGCATCTGCTATAACAGGAACTGCGTGATAACCAATCATTGTTCCTGTTTCATTTCCAAGAAGTTCCCAAACTGGAAGCAAACCATACTCATCGCAATGTGATAACATCGAGTTTATCATATCATCAACTTTATCAGTTTGGGTTAAGGTAAATAAAGGATGCTCAGCACGAAATGTATCCCACAAAGAAAAAATGCTATACTTTGTATAATCTTTTGCCTGATGAATTTTTCCATCTGCACCTTTATATTCTCCATTTACATCAGAAAAAACAATTGGTGCAAGCATTGATCTGTAAAGTGCGGTGTAAAAAGTTTTTAAATAACTTTTGTTTGAAGATTTGATTTCAATCTTACTTAATTGTTTATTCCATTCTTTCTCAGCACCACTTTTAACTTTATCAAAGCTCCAATCTTTAATATCGTTTTCAAGATTTAGTTTAGCATTTTCAAAACTTACAGATGAGATTCCAGTTTTGATTAACAACTCAGAATTAGTTTTTAAATCAAACTGAAAAATTGCGCGAGAATATTTTCCCTTAATTTCTTTCCTGTCTTTTAGATAAACACTATCCTGAATCAAAAATGATTTTGCGATTGGTTTTGAAAATTGTGTATGAAAATAAACTCGCTGATCTTTAGCCCAGCCAGTTGAATATCTGTAACCACAAATTGTATGATCATCAACAATCTTAATAAAAGTATCTATTGGCATATCCCAGTTTTTAGAATAAGCTAAATCAAGTTGAATGAATTCCTTTCCATCTTTTTTAAAAGTATGTTTTTGTAATCCCGAACGAAGTGCAGCAGTCAATTCTGAAGATATATTATAATCTTTAAGTAAAACGGAATAGTATCCAACACTTGCTTTTTCATTGTTGTGATCAAACTTAGAAATGAATTTTTGTTTTACAATTTCTTCATCAGAAATATTGTTTGGAAAAGAAGCAGGCATAAACTGAATATCACAAAGATCACCGATTCCAGTTCCGCTTAAGTGGGTATGAGAAAATCCTACAATCAAACTATCCGAATAATGATAACCCGAACTCCAATCCCAGCCGCTTCTACCGTTATCGGGACTAAGTTGCACTATTCCAAATGGAACAGTTGCTCCAGGGTAAGTGTGTCCGTGATAATCAGTTCCAATAAATGGATCAACGTATTGAGTATAATCCTGAGAAAAATTATTTTGAGTTATTAGAAATAAAGTGAAGAATATAAATTGAATAATTTTCATAAATATTAAAATTGTTTTTGAAGTAAATGTGGATGTTCTTTGAGTACTTTTAAAATAAATTCACCAAACAAAGTATTTGCCCATGCAAACCAACTTCGAGTAAAATTTGTAGCATCATCTTTATCAAAAGATTCATGCATAAATCCAGTATTTGCATGTGTTGATTTAAGAAGTTTAATGCATTCAACTATTTCATTTTCATCGACACTTGTTATGCCGCGCATAATTACAGAAAGATGCCATATTTTACCAAGTCCTGCGTGCGGTCCCCCAATTCCATTACCGGCTTTTCCTTCAAAGTAATATGGATTGTTTTTGCTGAATAAAAATTTTCTAGTGTTCTTATAAACTTCATCATCCAGGAAAATGGAATTGAAATAGGGAAGTGAAAGTAAGCTTGGAACATTTGCATCATCCATAAAAAGTTTGTTTCCATAACCGTCAACTTCATAAGGAAATATTTTCCCAAAGTTAAGATGCTCTGCAATTGCATATTGATTTAATGCCTCTTCAACTTCATCTGCTAGTGATTTGCATCCATTCGCAAAAGATTTATCACGAACAACATCAACAAATATTTCTTCTAGTTGTCTTAAGGAAACAACTGCAAAGTGATTTGAAGGAACAAGAAAAGAAAAAGTTGTTGCATCATCGCTCGGGCGGAAAGATGAAACAATCAACCCGACTGGGTTGACTGGATTACCATATCCACCAAGCGGCAAACTATCGGTTGCCCACGCAGTTTCTCGCATAAATTTGTAAGGACTTCTCCCATCTTTACGTTGTTGTTCCTTAAAAGTTTTTAGAACCAATTTCATTGCTGATTTCCAGTCCTCATCAAACACAGAAACGTCATTTGTTGTTTTCCAATATCCATAAGCCAGTCTTATTGGATAACAAAGTGAATCAACCTCCCATTTGCGTTCATGAAGTTCTGGTTTCATTTCTGTAATATCGTTTTCCCACTGACTTTCACCAGGCCCATCATTAAAAGCATTTGCATAAGGATCGATAAGAATGCATTTTGTTTGGCGGTTTATAACACCAGCGATCAAATCTTTTAGTTTTTTATCTTCATTTATAAATTGTAAGTAAGGCCAAACCTGTGCTGATGAATCACGCAGCCACATTGCATTAATATCGCCTGTTATAACAAACGTATCTGGTTTGCCGGCAATTAATTTGTGAGTTACAGTTGTATCAAGAGTATTGGGAAAACAATTTTCAAAAAGCCTGCTCAGCTCTTCATCTTTAATGATTTTTTTCA
>Ga0154020_10005527_pt1 | contig 14883 bp, 13 predicted proteins | sample Klosneuvirus_201_FD_109709 | JGI IMG/M metagenome (GOLD analysis project Ga0154020, IMG submission 109709) | Active sludge microbial communities from wastewater, Klosterneuburg, Austria - Klosneuvirus_20160825_MG | ecosystem: Engineered > WWTP > Aerobic digester > Activated sludge | place...
CATCACCTTAAAAAAAGGCTTAGCAGCCGAATCACTTTCATTTAGGAGTTGTTGAAAAACATAATGATCAGCGATTCCCCATTTTGAGTTATCCAGATCGCTGTTAAAATCATTCACGTCAGTGATGTTAGCAAAACCTGCCTGGGTCAAATAAGATTCCATATTGGCAAAGCCGATGTCGCCACCATAAACAAACGATGTGTTGTATCCGGATTTTTCCAATACCCTCGGTAGATAGGGTAGGTGTTGAGTTTTCTCAGGATACTTGATGATAGAGCTACGCGGTTGTGCGGGGTAGCCGCTTAAGAGAGAAACAAGTCCTTTATCGGTTCGGTCACCACTGGCATAAAAATTTTCAAATAAGATACCTTCTTTGGTCAGGGCATTAAATTCCGGAGTAATACCGGGTAAGCCGCCCAATGGTTCAATAATTTTAGAAGTAAAACTTTCGAGAATGATTAATAGCACATTAGGTTTTTGAGTTGAAAGCAGTTCCACACTCGGATTTTTGGGCTGCATCATTTGGGTAAACTCATTATCCGATTGATCGGACGGATAGAAAGCCTGCGGATACCTATTTTCACTATTACTGAATAAGCTTTTTAAAAAATTCCAAACTGGATTAATTCCGGCATGATTGGGAAACGCCTTAGTCTTATGAAAATAAACAACCCCGGTGTTAAGTGGGGCTACACTAAAACTACTTCGAATGGGAATAATCAACATTCCGGTTATGATGAGCCAAACCGGTACCCATTTTTTTGGAAGAGCGGGTAACGTAAGTAAAGATGGGGCCAGTTTTTTCCAGTACACGTACAAAGAGAGAAACGTCAAAAGAGAGAAGATCAAAAGCAGTATTACCAGTACGATCGGGTTTACACTATTAGCCGCCTCCGGTTCCATATACATAAGCGGTGTTGTGTTTATTCGAAATCCCCAATGTTTGTATAGTTCTATGTCCGCTATAATCAACAAGCCAGAAACAAGTAGTAGGAGCGTTGCAAAAAAACCTTGTAACCGGTAAATAGTTAGATTCGATAAGAATGCGGAGGTAATAAATAGTAGCCCGGGTATTAGTAACCAATAGCCAGCCATGGCGGCATCCATACGCAGGCCCAGGAAAAGGGGGAGCAGGATTTCGCGCCAGGATAGTTGAACGGTTTGTGGATAGAGATAAACGAAGAAAAGGATTCGGCCAACCGTGAAATAAGAAATCCAAAACAAGCCTAACAGGCCAAAAAATTTTAAACGCGCTTTCATTCAGGACGCCAAGATACAAAATTGAATACGCTTGATGCCGTTGATAGAATTTAGTAGACGGAAAATGTATTTTGATTAGTACCTTAGTCTATTATTCCAATTCTATGAAGAATCAAGCATCGATAGGTATCCGCATATTAATACTCACAGTAAGTTTGTTTTTGGCTATGGGTTGTTCTGAAAAGAAAACGCCAGCCGACTTAATTATTAAAGGGGGCACGATCTATACGGTTGACGAAAGCAATCCAACGGTGGAAGCAGTTGCTGTTAACGGGGATACAATCGTTTATGCCGGAGATTTAGGAGGCCTTGCAAAATATGAAGGTGAGCAAACACAAGTCATTGATTTGCAGGGAAAGATGATGACCCCCGGATTCATTGAAGGTCACGGTCATTTTATGGGGTTAGGGTATAGTGAACTTAATCTTGATCTGACGACCATAACCAGTTATGAAGAGATGGTTGAAAAGGTTAAGGAGGCAGTAGCAAAAGCACAACCTGGTGAGTGGATTGTGGGGCGAGGCTGGCATCAGGATAAGTGGACTAAGAAACCGGAGAAAATGGTTAAGGGCTTTCAAACGCATCAGATGCTTAGTGCCGTTTCTCCAAATAATCCTGTTTTTTTAAGCCATGCCAGCGGTCATGCCGGATTTGCTAATGCCAAAGCCATGCAAATTGCCGGAGTGAATCAACTTTCTGTTGAGAAGATGGGCAAGGATATGGGCGAAGGCGGTGAAATTATTGTGGATGAATTAGGTAACCCAACGGGATTATTTAACGAACGGGCCCAGGGTTTAATCAGAAAATACGTTCCTGAGAATACCGAAGAGACTGATGAAAAAGCACTTGAGTTAGCAATCGCTGCGAGTCTTCGAAACGGAATTACAAGTTTTCAAGATGCCGGAATTTCAGGCGATAACATCGAATTATATAGAAAATTTAAAGCGGAAGGAAAACTCAATACGCGCATGTATGTGATGCTTACAGGTTTTGATCGTGATTTGATTTATGCGTGGCTACGGAAAGGTGTGGAGATTGATCCGGACCATCTTTTAACTATTCGCTCCATTAAATTAAACTGCGATGGTGCATTGGGTTCGCGCGGTGCCTGGCTGTTAGAGCCTTATACTGATCGTCCGGATTTTAGTGGTATGCCCACGCTATCCATGGATACAGTTTTAAAAACTTCGCGCGAAGCATTGAAGGCCGGCTTTCAGGTTTGTTCGCATGCCATTGGAGATCGTGCTAATAGAGAAGTTCTGGATCGGTATGAGATTGCATTTAATAAAAATCCTGCCAAAGCAAAGGACAGTAGGTTTAGAATTGAACATGCGCAGCACTTGAACCCCAATGATATTCCTCGGTTTGCAAAAATGGGTGTTATTGCAGCCATGCAGGCCAATCATTTATCTTCCGACAGGCCGTGGGCGATAGACAGGCTTGGAGAAAAACGTATAAAGGAAGGTGCCTATATGTGGCAGTCATTACTTAAATCAGGTGCTAAAATTGTAAACGGCACCGATGTTCCGGTGGAACCAATCAATCCAATTGTATCTTATTATGCATCCGTAACGCGCCAAACATTAGCCGGTGAGCCAGAAGGCGGCTTTGAGCCAGAAGAAAAAATGACGCGGGCGCAAGCATTACGATCTTATACCCTTGATGCAGCGTATGGTGCTTTTGAGGAAAACATAAAAGGTTCAATAATTCCGGGTAAACTGGCAGACTTTACAGTCTTTACTCAAGACCTGATGACTGTACCCGACAAAGAAATACTATCCACCGAAGTTGCCATGACGATATTGGGCGGGAAGATACTTTACGAGAAAAAATAAAGGCCTGCATTAAAATGCAGGCCTTCGATTTAGGTTTAGTAATTACTTCTTTAAAAATTTATGAGCTCGTTCGATCAACATTTTGCGATCAGATGTAATGGTTGGATCGGAATATATCTTCGAAGAAAGCTCTGCCACTACGGCTTTCTTATAGCCTAATTTTTCGGCAATCCCTTCACAAAAATGAATCTCACTCTTAAAAACCTGACCATCACTCTTCATCAATTGAATCAAATGATACAGATTCTCAAATTTTTGATCTTCCGAAAACGCACTCAAATCGCCAATGGGCTGTGGTTTTTTTAACATAGCTTCAATTTCTTCTTTAGCCACGCCATTAGCCTTCCCAATCATGTGGATAATCTTTGCTTCTTTTTCACCAACCAGCCGGTCGCTGGCAGCCAAATTGATTAATACGTTTAATTGTTCCTTAATCATGTCGAGTTATAAGTTTTGTGCGAAATTTAGCGACTGTATATTCGAAATTTAATGTAAAAATTGAATATTTCTTACACGATTGAGTATTATTTTAGAATTTGCGGGGTAAGAAGCAACCTATTTTATCGATAGAGGTCATTGAAGCAAAATTAGATTTATGAAAAAGTTTTTTGGTGTTATAGTATTCTTCCTGTTTGTTACAACCAGTTGGGGTCAACAGAGTGAAGTGCGATCCTTAGGATCCTTTTCGGGGGTGAAAGCCGGAGAGGCTATTGATGTCTATTTGAAAAAGGGAGATAAAGAAAGTGTAAAAGTTGAAGCTACAGGAGTTAACCTTAGTGATGTTCTTACGGAAGTATCTGGTAGTTATCTGAAAATTCATATGCGCGATGGTCGCTACAAAGGCAGCCGGAATATAAAAGTTTATGTAACCTATGTTTCATTAGATCGAATCTCAGCCAGTTCTGCAGCAAACATTTTTTCTGAAGGGACCATAAAGACGAATACCCTGGATATTAGTGTTTCCTCTGCCGCGTCTATCGAAATCGTAATTGAAGCTGGCTTTACTTCGGTAGATGCCAGTAGTGCCGGAGACATAGTTCTGGAGGGTAAATCCAAACAACTTGAAATTGAGGTAAGCAGTGCCGGAGAGATTGATGCCTATGGGTTAGAGTGTGAATCAGTTAGAGCCGAAGCCAGCAGTGCTGGAAGTGCAAAAGTATCAGTATCGAAAGACCTGATGGCCCATGCTAGCAGTGGGGGCTCAATCCGATATCGCGGATCACCGGCTAAAATAAATACCGACTCCAGTAGTGGAGGCTCAGTTAAAAAGTCGAACTAATATGCCTAAATAAATAAAAAATCACGCCTTGAATAACCGGAGCGTGATTTTTTATTTAGATGCCTTGGGTGCCTTTTTTATTGGTACCTGTCGATCTTCCTGGCGGTTCAATTCCCAATTAATAAGCGCCAAATTGAATTTTTTGAAGTAGCTACTGTCCATTTTGCCGGTAGACAAATCTGGACGCAAGAGGGCTAAGTTGATCATATGGTTTTGACATTATTCTGCCTATTAGACGAAAAAAGAAGGCTTTTAGTTTATACTTGTTGAGATTATTTTTGAAAAACTATGGCTTCCCTTTTTGAAGACGGTCGTTTTATAGTGCTGTTTTTTATCGTTTTGCTTCGATACCTGATCATTGCAGCTATAGCTTTCCTTATTTTTTACCAGCTAAAAAGGCAGGCCTGGACCTACAAAAAAATACAACTTCGCTTTCCTATCAGTCGAGATTATATCCGGGAAATCCTTTATTCTGTGGTCACAGCAGTCATTTTTACCTTGGTAGGGTACCTGATTTTCATGACCCCTTTTCGAACCTTCACCAAATTATATACTCAGCTTGATGAATACGGCTTGAGTTATTTTTTCTTTAGTATTATTTTGATGCTGTTGATCCATGACACCTATTTCTATTGGACCCATCGCGTTATGCATCATCCACGCCTGTTTGCTATTCTTCATAGAGTCCATCATCTTTCTACCAACCCATCTCCGTGGGCCGCTTTTGCCTTCCATCCTTTAGAGGCTGTTGTGGAGGCCGGAATCATTCTTGTACTGGCTCTAATTATGCCGGTTCATGCTTACTCTATTGCCCTTTTTCTTTTATTTATGATGATCTACAACGTATATGGTCATCTTGGGTATGAACTATACCCCAGGGGATTTACTAAAACCTGGCTAGGTAGGTGGGTAAACACATCGGTGAATCACAACCAGCATCATCAATTCTTCAAAGGCAACTACGGGCTATATTTTTTGTGGTGGGACCGGTGGATGGGCACTATACGGGCAGACTATGAGCAAGCATTTGAAGAAATAAAGACCCGTAAGCGATAAGAATGATAATAATTACTAGGGTATTAATTATCCCTACTCGTGTGAAATAAATATATTTTTTCAAAAATGTGGTTGTATTTTAATCATGTATTGTTAAAAAAGAAATATTTTTGACGAAACTAAGTTAAAAAACAAACCATCCCATGTCTCAATTAAGATTTGAAGCCTTAAAAAAACTAAGTGGACGCCCCAAAGTTCAGGTCGAGCTAGGCACCCCAAACATCTCGCAATTTTTTGGAGAGAATGTATTTGGAATGGAGCAAATGCGCTCAACTCTGGCACCCGCAGTCTTTAAAAAAGTAAGCAATGCTATTAAGAATCATGAAAAAATTGATGAAACCACTGCCGATGCAGTAGCCTCAGCCGCCAAGTCGTGGGCTATCGGCAAAGGGGCAACCCATTTTACCCATTGGTTTCAGCCAATGACAGGCGGAACCGCTGAGAAGCATGATTCTTTCTTTGATGCCATATCGGGTATCGAAAAATTTAAAGGCAGCGAATTAGTTCAGCAAGAGCCTGATGCTTCATCTTTTCCGAATGGAGGCATTCGTAGCACATTTGAAGCCCGTGGTTACACCGCCTGGGATCCAACTTCGTCTATGTTTTTATATGGCAAGACGTTAAGCATCCCTACCGTATTCGTTTCTTATACAGGCGAAACCCTCGATACAAAATCGCCTTTGTTAAAGGCTCTTAAAGCCGTTGACCAGGCGGCTACCAAGGTTTGTCAGTTGTTTGATAAAGACATCCAGCATGTGGTGGCGTCCTTAGGTGCCGAGCAGGAATATTTTGCGGTAGATAAAGCTTTGTTTAATGCACGTCCTGATCTGGTGATGGCAGGTCGGACGGTATTTGGTCATCCGCCCGCTCGCGGACAACAATTAGACGATCATTATTTTGGAACTATTCCTTCGCGTGTTAATGATTTCATGCGCGATTTTGAAATTGAATCCTGGAAGTTAGGTATTCCGGTGCGCACGCGTCACAATGAAGTTGCGCCCAGTCAATTTGAGGTTGCTCCTTTGTTTGAAGAAGTAAATGTGGCTAACGATCACAACCAATTGATGATGGATGTAATGAGTCGCGTGAGTGAAAAACATAATCTAAAAATTTTATTTCACGAGAAGCCTTTTGCCCGCCTCAACGGTAGCGGTAAACATAATAACTGGTCGTTGATTACAGACACGGGTGTTAATCTGTATGCACCATCAAGCTCCGCCCGCGACAACTTATTGTTTTTAACATTTTTTGTAACTACCGTTAAAGCGGTGCACGAGCATGCAGATTTATTACGCGCCAGTATAGCCACGGCAGGTAATGATTTTCGCCTAGGGGCAAATGAGGCACCACCAGCCATCATGTCGGTATTTATTGGCTCTCAAATGACTGCAGTGTTGGATGAGTTGGAGAAAAAGGGAAATGTTAAAATCGAAAAAGGGGATAACATGTATATGAAGTTGGGAATAGATCAAATTCCCGAAATCATATTAGATGCTACAGATCGTAATCGTACCTCTCCGTTTGCCTTTACAGGAAATAAGTTCGAGTTCCGTGCTGTAGGTGGGTCTGATAATTGCGGCACCCCAATGACCGTACTTAACCTGATTGTAGCAGATCAATTAATTAAGTTTCACGAAACAGTCTCTAAAGAAATTGAGAAGGGTGAAGAGAAGCGATTAGCCATTGTAAATGTTTTGCGAAAGTACATCAAGGAATCTAAAGCGATTCGTTTTGAAGGCGATGGCTATTCAGAAGACTGGGTAAAGGAAGCGGCCAAGCGTGGTTTAAATAATTTTAAGAATATGCCACGGGCTATTGATGCTTATGTTTCAAAAAAGTCGATCGATCTTTTCGTGAAGTATGGAGTTAAAAGCCACAAGGAAGTGGAGGCGCGTAACGAAATTAAATTGGAGAGCTACATAAAAAGAGTTCAGATTGAAGCCCGGGTAATTGGTGATCTCGCTATGAATCATATTATTCCAACGGCCATTGCCTACCAGAATAAGCTCATTACAAATGCTAATGGTTTAAAAGGATTGGGCGTTGACAATGCTGTGGTGGTTGCAACGATCAAGGAAATTTCGAAGCATATCGAAACGATAACGACTAATGTTCACCAAATGGTTGACGAGCGCAAGCGCTTAAATAAAGTTCAGGATACCCATAAGCGCGCTTTCGGCTATTGTGACGATATCAAAGAAAAATTCTTTGATAAGATTCGCGATGCCGTAGACAAACTGGAGTTGTTGGTTGACGATGAAGATTGGCCGTTAGTGAAGTATAGAGAATTACTTTTTTTACGCTAACAAGTTTGTTGTTTAAGAGTTTAAGAACTGCTCATAATCCGGGGCAGTTCTTTTTTTATCTGTTGGTAGCCAGTTGTTCGTTTTTCAGTAGATCAAGAACGGCATTTCGAATAATTTCAGGATGGTTCCATGGAATGAAATGGTCTACTCCCTCAATGATTTGAACCTGAACGGAACTATGGATTAACATGCGCTTTGCAAAATCTGCATTGGCAGCCGGAACAAACGAATCTTTAGTTCCTTGAATAACAATAGCAGGTACTTTGATTTCACTCCATTCCGGTACTAATTGTTCAAGTTCAGGTTTCAGTTTATAAATCTCATCATTGGATGCCCTGAACGAGCGTGGCAGAATCCATTTTAAAAAAGGAGTTGCCAACGGGGCGCGAAACCAGGTTTCGTTGGGTTCAAGATCAGGGTCAACCGAGGCGGCCACGAAGATTAAGCCATCAACTAGTTCGGGGTAGTCAATGGCCATCTTCGCAATAAGAGGCCCACCTAACGAGTGTCCGACTAAAATCACGGGTCTATTTTTTTTGTTTACTTCCAAAACAGGTTTTAGAAGTTTAGCTTGTTCATCTAAAGAGGGCACAGCGTATCCGAAATCAGAAGCACCAAACCCAGGTCGGTCTACCGAAATAAGTTGTGCCTTATTTAAGAGTACCGTGTCGGCCATAAAATCGATAAAGGCACTGAGCGAGCCAGGCGAACCATGAACAAAGATTACGAGTGGTTTATTGTTATTCTCCGTGATCAAATAGTTAAGTGTTCGTTTTCCGATTTCGTATTGCTTTAGCGTAGCTTTATTTTGTTTGTCTTTAAAGTAGGTATTGATTTCAGCGGTGCTCATCCTGAATTGTAAACAGGAATCCATCACTAAGGCAGAACAAAAAATGACTATCGGTACCAATAGCCATTTTAATACTTTTCGCGTTTGAGTACGCATAAATTATTGAATCTTCAAAATACTTTTGTATTCGGTAGTGTTGTGAAGCAAAGTAACCGCGGCTTTAATTTCTGCATCATATTTGAAGCCTGCCTCTACAGAACCTTTTTCAAAATAGTAACGTGAAGCAATATCTTTTTCCAACAATTGTTTAATCTGATCCTTGTGAAGTATAAGTTCATTTTTATGCGAATCGGCTAATTTGGTTTTAATTTGATCTATCTGAGGCTTGAGGTCGGTATAAAATTTTTCTTGTTTTGCTTCTTCTGTTAACGCGTTTAATTCCTGATCAATCAGCGACTGTACCTCATAACTCTTTCCTTTCATCCAGGTTACAAACTCCAGGTATTCCTGATCAGTAAGTGAAAAATTCTTTACCTCGGGTAGGGTGGGGTGGTTGAATGCGTATTGCGTACCATAGTCAAAAATAAAACCTTTGCCATATAGCACCTGGGTAAGTGAAGCCGCTTCCTGAGCTTCCACTTTTATATCCGGATCTATACCCCCGCCATCATATACTTTGCGGCCACGCGTAGTACGAAACTCTTTCTTTAGAGAATCAGGAATTGAGGCTACGCTACCATCTTCTCTGCGGTGACTATAATCCAACACCTGAATGCAGCGGCCTGTTGGGGTATAATATTTTGCTGTTGTAATTTTTACCTGTGAATTATAGGAAAGAGGCCTTCCTACCTGAACAAGACCTTTTCCGTACGAACGCTCTCCTAATACGATGGCGCGATCATAATCTTGCAAGGTGCCGGCAACAATTTCGGAGGCGGAGGCACTGCCACGGTTGATGATTACAACCACCGGTATCTCAAGATCAACGGGTGCGTTCAGCGTTTCATACGTGATGTTGCTTTCTTCTAGTTTCCCTTTTGTATCAACTACTTTTTTTCCTTTCGGGATGAATAAATTGCAGATGTTAACAGCTTCTAACAACAAGCCGCCCGGATTGCCTCTTAAGTCAAGGACCAAATACTTGGCACCCTTTTCCTTCAAACTAACAACCGCATTTTTAACTTCCTTACCGGCTTCGGGTGTAAACTCTGTTAGTTGCACATAGCCGGTGTTTTCTGATACCATACCGAAATAGGGTACGTTGCTGATCTTAATTTTTTCACGCTTGAATTCAATATCTATAGGTTCCTCTCGCCCTAAGCGTTTAACGGTGAGTTTAACCGGAGTACCTACCTGGCCGCGCATTAAATGATTGGCTTCTTCAACCGTCAGGTGTTCCATTTCTATTCCATCCATCTTGATCACTTCATCGCCAATTCGTAATCCATTTTTATAGGCTGGGTAATTTTCATACACCATGGTTACAACCGTACGATTATTGATTTGTCGCGTTACCGCACCAATGCCACCATATTGTCCGGTGTTTAGTGTCCGGTAATCTTCTACTTCATCTTCCGAGATATAGTTTGTGTAAGGATCAAGCGAGTTAAGCATAGCATCAATGCCTGTGCGAATTGCCTTGTTGGGATTTATTTCATCCACATAAAGTGCGTTCACTTCCTTAAAGAGGGAGGCAAATATGTCGAGATTCTTGGCTATTTCGAAGTAACGTTCTGCTGGTGGAGTGAAGGAAATCAGTACACCACTAACCAGAAGAAGAGATATCCCAATAATTGCCTTTTTCCGCATTTCGATTAGTTTGAGTAAAAATACATAAACGTGTAGAAACACATAAAGATTCTTTCAAATTCGCTTTTTTAGTTGATTATGTTTCTAATAATAATTGATGACTTATTTGAACTCGCGAAAACCTGTTATTATCTCCAGGTTTTTCTAAGAAACCGCAACCAATTACCACCCATTACATTCTCAATGTCGGTTGCATTATAACCGCGTTGCAAAAGGAGTGTTTCAATTTTCTGTAAATCAGCAATTGTTTCAATATCCGTGGGGCATTGTTCTTTACCAAAACCGCCATCCAAATCGGAACCGATACCGATGTGGTGGCTATTGCCAGCCAGCTGACAGATATGATCGTAATTGTCGATTAGTCGTTCAAGATTACTATTCATACTTGCTGGTGTTGATTTCCCGCGCACCCAGTTGGGTACTAACATCCACGAATCCATTACGCCACCAATAACTGCCCCGCGCTTTATCAGCTCTTTAATTTGTTCATCGCTAAATTGGCGATTGTGATTTACCAATGCCCTACAATTATTATGGCTTGCCCAAACCGCCCCATTGAAATTATTTAACGCTTCCCAAAAACTATCATCGCATAAATGTGTGGCATCTAAAATAATGTTGAGTCGTTCCATCTCCTTCAGCAACTCTTTACCCTTCGATCCAATTCCACCTGTTGCATCCGTCCCTTGGGCGTAACGACCCGGCCCATAATGTGCAAGACCTACCGCGCGTAATCCGTATTGATAAGCTGTTTCAAGATGATTAATTGTAACGAGGGAATCGGCACCTTCTAAACTTAAAATATAACCAATTGCCTTTTTGTTGGATTGCCAAACTGCAAGATGATTTTCTAAGGAGTTTAAATCTGTAATTGATTTTAATTCGCCTACGCGCTCCATTTCGGTGTACCAGGTTCTCTGCGATTGTGTATGCGCCCAGGCTTGTTCAGGAGAATTCCATCCGGGTAATGGATTGTCGGGGGTAACATACCGCGCAATTTGTGTTGCCACGACTAACCCAACATTTCCTTTTCTCAATTCTTCAAAGCTAACAACACTTTTCCCACGATCGGGCTTGTCTGTTAATGATTTTTCTCTTTCTCGGATTTCCGAAATGGGTTTGCGTAGATCGCGATTCCATTCCATGGCGTTCATGCTTAGATCGAGATGCGCATCTATAATAAGGTGGGACATGATTTTTTTTAGTTTTGTGTTGAGAACATAGTCTTGAGTCCTTAGTCCTAAGATTTTAAGTATTGTCTACTAAGGACTAACTACTATTTACTAAAGACTTATATTGATATTTTTCTTTTTCTGGCGACTACATTCCAGTTTTTAGTGACTAAATGATTTTCTATAACTGCGAGTGTTTCGTGAAGCGCTACCGTAGGGCAGATGTGAAAGGGTACTCCGTAAAGTACATCCCCTACTTTATACGAATTGTTTTTTTTAGCTTTTAAGATTAAATGTTCCTCGCTATGACCTGCGGCCACTAATTCAGGTGCATTTAAAAAATGTACCCTATTATCTAATGGATTTTCTGAGGCTACTGCCTTGTGGCCAAGATCAACACAAATAGTTTCGTCATCAGGTTTGGAAATTATGCGGGTTACCAGTAATGCTGCAAATACAAACGGCTGCTCAGCAAATTGTTTATGATAGCCATAATCCCAAAATATAAAAGTACCCGGACTGCACTCTACATTTTTTCTTTTAGCGTGAATGGAAATGGTTGTGTTGCCACTGGTTACAATGGTTAGATTTTTTCCACTTTCTTTTTCAATGCTTTGATGTAGTTTTTCAACGCGTTTATAACCTTCATCGCAGCCAGCGGTTCGTACGGCTAAGTCTGCCTCACGATTATGACCATCGTAGGCATGCAAACCAATAACAGAAATATTTTTTAATGATTCACAAAACTTATAAAGGGCTAACGCATTTTCCGGCAGGACTCCCGTTCGGTTCATCCCCACATTCAGATCAAGAAAAACATTTAGCACCAAATTTTCCTTTTCTGCTAATTCGGAAAGTTGAGTGGCTATTTGTTCATTATCAACAAGGCAGCTAAATTTTGTAGCCGGAAATTTCTTTACAAGATTTATAAAGCGCAACTGGCGCGGTCCGATAGGTTGATAGGCCATTAAAATATCAGGAGCGCCAATGCTTGCCAGCATTTCACCTTCAGCAATGGTAGCAAACTTAAATTTTTTAATTCCTTCGGCCATCATCATCGCGCAAACCTCGGCACACTTATTTGTTTTTACATGTGGGCGCAGGCGGTTGACATCAGGAACAAATTCTTTTAAAACACGGATATTCTCTTTCACGCGATCAGGGAATACAACCAGGGCCGGGGAATCTACTTCGTTGATGTTTTCTATTTCGTACCAGTTTTTCATAGGACTTAAATTTTATTTGTGATACCCTCACCCGACCTCCCTCGTTCGGGAGAGGGTTGGGATGAGAGATTAAATTATTCTAATTCAAACATGGCTTCAATTTCCACAGGCATATTATTCGGCAACGAGCCCATGCCCACCGCGCTTCTTACGCCAACGCCTTTATCGGGTCCCCAGACTTTAGCAAATAACTCACTACAGCCGTTGATTACAAAGGGATGTCTTTCAAATTCAGGAACGGCATTTACCATTCCAAAAACTTTGATAACCCTTTTAATCTTATTGAGGCTGACGAGGTTGGCCTTTAGTGTTGCTAAGATCGCCAGGCCCACTTGCTGCGCTGCCAGTTTTGCTTCTTCAGCATTCATATCCACACCCACTTTACCAATAATCAAACTACGATCTTCTTTTACTGTGCCATGCCCGGAAACATAAACAAAGTTACCTACTTGCAAAAACGGTTTATAAACACCGAGCGGAGCAGGTGGTGGCGGTAATGTCAATTTAAGTTGATCAAATTGTTGATCTGGGGTAAGATTGTCCATAAAAATAAACTTAGATAAAAGCGTTTATAAGCATGACTCCGATCAATCCACAAACGGCAACAAGGGTTTCCATCAGTGACCACGATCGGATTGTGTCTTTAATGCTAAGATTGAAATATTCTTTGAAGAGCCAAAATCCTGCATCATTGACATGCGAAAACATTAAACTTCCTGCACCTACGGCAAGCACCATCAAGCTTGGATTTACTTCTGGGTGACTAATTAATAAGGGCGCGACAATGCCAGCTGCTGTAAGTCCCGCCACGGTTGCTGAACCCACGCACACACGAATAATGGACGCAATGAGCCAACCGAGAATCAAAGGATGCATGTTTAGTCCATCCAACAGATCACCAATTTCTTTATCGACCCCACTCTGAATTAGCGTTTGTTTTAATGCACCTGCACCGCCAATAATCAAAACGATCATGAGCACGTCTTTTACGGAATCCGAATAGATTTCCATTAAGTATGGGATTTTTAATCCGCGACTAATACCTAGCGTATACGTGGCAATGATTAATGAAACGAGCATGACAATCGATGAGCCACTTAAAAACTGAGTAATATTTTTAATTGATGAACTTTCAGCAACAGAAAAATCGATCAGACTTGTGGTGGCCAGTAGTAAAACCGGAAGTAAGGAAGTGAAGATGCTATTAAAAAGACCGGGTAGTTGATCTTCAGGAATACCTTCCTTTTGGAATGTCTTAAGCACGGTGGCCGGGATTTTTTTCAGTGTTTGAGAAAAAAGTAATCCGGCAACCAGAACCGTTGGAATGGCAATCATAATTCCGTAAAGCAGTGTTACACTCATGCTGGCGTTAAGCTGTGCTACTAAGGCGGAGGGTGAGGGGTGGGGTGGAAGAAAACCATGCGTTACTGACAAAGCAGCAATAATGGGCATGCCAATATAGAGTGCCGGAAGCTTGTACCGATATACGACTGATGCAATGAGCGGGAACACAAGTACAAAACCTACATTGTAAAAAAGCGGAATGCCAATAACAAAACCGGTAATCATTAATGCCAATTGCAAATACGATTGCCCAAAAATTGACATCAGGCTGGTTGCTATTTTTTGGGCAGCTCCCGTTTCGGCTACTAACTTTCCTAACATCGATCCGGCAAGAATTACGATCACGAGCGATCCGAGCATATCGCCCATTCCCTTGTGAATCGTACTTTCAATATCGGCAGGATCAATACCTAGAAATAATCCACACAGGATGGATACAATTAAAAAAGAAAGGAAAGCATTGACCTTAAAGTAGGAGATTAATACAACCAGCAATAAAATACTAAGTACAACGATCAGAAAAGACACAGTACGAGGGGATTAATTCAAAACACGATCAGAACTTATCCGGTATTTGTACAATCCGAACTACAATCTCGTGGGGATCGCCATCCTTATCTACCAGACTGAATTTTACCATGGGATTATCACGCGTTAGGTTCGGTTCAATGTTTACAATTTTATTATTCAGTAAATGCTTTTCAATTTCCTTTTGAAGAATGGTAATCGCATTGGCAAAATCAACTTCAAGCGGACTGGGGTTATAAGCTGTTGTTTTCATTTTCTTAATTTAAAATTCAAAAGTC
>Ga0154020_10005528_pt1 | contig 14882 bp, 15 predicted proteins | sample Klosneuvirus_201_FD_109709 | JGI IMG/M metagenome (GOLD analysis project Ga0154020, IMG submission 109709) | Active sludge microbial communities from wastewater, Klosterneuburg, Austria - Klosneuvirus_20160825_MG | ecosystem: Engineered > WWTP > Aerobic digester > Activated sludge | place...
AGACCTTTTATTATAACAAGACTAACGATATGAATCAACAGCAAGATGTCTCATGCGATTCTGGAGCTTGCGCGATATGAAAACTATATTCATAGAGGATATAGTTAAAGATCAACCACAAACTCTTATTAATGGATACGGTTGGCACCTAGCTAAACCTGAAAATTTTAAGAAGAAATTCTTAGGGATCTATATTCGAATATATTGGGCGTGGAGAGTTTTAATTGGTAAAGCTATAGCTGTGCATTATGCAGAAGATATCTTAGGCAGGTCAAAATGAAGAGTATAATCAATCCGAATCTCGTAGATACAACTTTACAGCCAATGTTCCTAGGAGAGGATCTATCCTTTCAGAGATATGACCGACATAAATATCCCTTCTTCTATAACAACTACAAAACTCAGAGGAAATACTATTGGTCTCCGGAAGAGGTCAACCTATCAAAGGATCGGGTAGACTTTAAGAACTTGACTGAAGCTGAAGAGTTTATCTTCACTTCGAATCTGAAATATCAGATGTTGTTGGATTCTGCTCAAAGTAGAGGTATCCCGTTTTTGACACAGTATGTAACTCTTCCTGAGTTAGAACTTGCGATGAAATCCTGGGAGTTCTTCGAAACTCTTCATAGCGAATCGTACTCTTGGATTATCCAGAATGTGTATCCTAACGTAGCTCAAATGCTGGATGATGCGCACTCTGATAAAGAAATTCAAAACAGGATTCAGAGTACCAAGAAATACTATGACGCGCTTATCCACTCAGATCAGAAATCTCTGAAAGATTCGATCTACCTGTGCTTGATCGCTATCAATATTCTGGAGGGTGTACGATTCTACGTCTCATTTGCCTGCGCTTACGCAATGGCGATGAATCAAAAGATGGAGGGGAACTCGAAGATCATACAGCTGATTAATCGAGATGAGAATCTTCATCTCGTACTATCTCAGACCATCATAAAAAAGATGATCGAAGAGCCTTCAGAGGGATTTCAAGAAGTAACTAAGCGTAATGAAGAAACTGTCTACCAGATGTATGCTCAGGCGGCGCAGGAAGAAAAGAATTGGGCTGAGTATCTATTCTCTAAGGGATCAGTTCTGGGATGTAATGCAGAAATGCTGTCTCAGTACATGGAATGCGTAGTGAATCAGAGAATGAAGCATATTGGACTGACCCCTATGTTTGAGAAGACTAACAATCCTCTTGAAGGATGGCTGTCTAATTATACGGATTCTAAAAAGATCCAAGATGCTCCTCAAGAAACAGAGATCACTTCTTACATGAAGGCGTCGTTTGTAGATGATATTCATACTTACGACATGAAGAAGTATACTTTCTGAAAATTTTATTATAGTGGTATTAATCAATGTCAACAATAGTACTGGGCGAAGAACAAGAGAAAGCCTACAAATTCATAGAAGAAGCGTTCGATTTTTCTGATGACGATTATTACCGCACGTTAGTCGGTTACGCGGGTACAGGTAAGTCTACTCTTATCTCTGTCTTCGTAAGAGACTATTACAAGAAAAAGAATATACTCATTACAGCTCCAACACATAAAGCTGTAAGAGTTCTCAAATCCATGTTTAAAGAACTGGATGTAGAAGTTAAAACAATTCACTCCATATTGGGTATTCGCCCCAAACAGATTGACGTAGATATTATCCTTGAAGATGGATCACATGGCGTTATTAAAAAGGAAGTTTACGAGAAAGACAAGAATGTCCCTTGCGTAGACTTTTCAGATTATGATCTTTTAATCGTGGACGAAGCGTCTATGATTTCAGAAGATCTTGGGATCGTTTTGGATGAAGCTATTCGTGAAGGTGATAATTGCCGAGTACTCTTCGTAGGAGATCCCGCTCAATTACCTCCTGTCGGAGAAGAGAAATCCATTGTCTTTGAGATGAAGAAACAGATGGGACTCACCAAACTGCATCGTCAAGCGCAGGGAAATCCTCTTATTGAAACTCTTACCTATATTCGTAATCATCTTACTCTCGCATCCCTAGAGATTAATACCAATGTTTCAGGTAATTCAGGAATAGAAGTATTCACTGATGAAAAACCATATCTGAAAAAGCTCTACGAGTATTTTGAGAACTTCCACGAACATCCAGATCATGCTCGTGTAGTGTGCTGGAGAAATGAAACAGTTCGCAAGATGAACAAGGTTATCCGTAACTTCTTATATCGCAATCGCTCCAATGTACCTGAATATGTAGAGGGAGACATAATAATGGCGCGTAGCCCATATTATGTTAAATCTCAAGTTCTGGATTATGAAGTTAAAATTCTGGAAAACTCTGAAGAAGCGGTAATTGTAAACCGCAAAGAAAGTGTGTTCCCTTACGGCGGCGTTGATATTGATATCCTTGTTCTTGATCTGAAATCGATTTCCTTCCCTGGAGATGATGAAGACGAGGACAACTCTCCTCTGAAGACTATCACCATTATTCGTGAGGATTCTAAAACAAGATTCCAATCTATGATGGATGCTCTCGCAGATAAAGCTAAACGTGAGAGATATCTCTGGAAAGAGTTCTACGATATTAAGGGTAAGTTCGCAGATATTGAGTACGCATTCTCTCTGACATCACATAAGTCTCAGGGAAGTACTTTTGAGAATGTGTTCGTTCTGAAGAATGACATTCAAGTCAACCCCAGAATTACAGAGCGCAATCAATCGCTTTACGTGGCTACCAGTCGCTGCAAACATACAGCGTTTTTATTATAAGTCCGGTTCATGAACGACTTTTTCAAACTTCAAGAAGCAGTTCCAGCTAAATGCGCGAAATGTGCTATTGAGAAAAAGAAAAATACTTGTAGATCATACAAATCTAAAGATACCATCTTAGCCAAGAAAGGTAAGCCTGATATCATGTTTATTCTGGATATGCCAGAGTATTCAGATCAGAGAGACAAATTCCTCCGATGGTTATCTATCAATAAGATCGACAATTACATAGTCGCTACAGGTATCAGTTGTCAGACGAAAGATTATTCTATTCCTGGAGATACTCAAGAGACCTATGATAAGTGTAATCTGATTACGGATGAATTGATCGGCGAAATCAATCCGAAAGTAATCATACCCGTGGGTAGATCTACTTATTCTGTTACCCGATCAACTGATATCACTAAGTGGGAAGATTTCTCTGAATACATTTTCAATCAGACCTATTATCATAGCCCGCTGAAGCACAAGAACAAGAAGAGATTCTATCCTATTCCTTATCTCAGCGCTTGGTTGGGTAAAGATAACTTTGCTCACTTCTATGTGAAGAGACAAATCGCAGAAGCTACCAAATATGCTCTAAATCCTACTCCTTATAATCTGGAACCTTTTGAAATTGTAGAGGTCAAAGATCCTAACGCATTCTTGATGGAGCGCGTTCTGCGAGGCGTTGAGGAAGTAGCGATAGATACTGAGACTAACGGTCTTGATGTTCATGCTCCTGGATTTAAATGCTTCGCGCTTACTCTGGCATTCGATGCTAAGACCGGATACTATCTCGACTTCTCTAAAGTCGATCCAAATGTACTATCTCAATTTCTTGCGAAGTGCAAAGTTCAGATCTACGCCAACGCGAAATTCGACTGTAAGGTTCTTGCAGTATCCGGCGTAAGAAACGCAGAAGCTACTCATGACGTAATCAAAGCCATGAGAATGCTCAATACTACTCGACTTCTCCTGAGTATAAAATCTCTAGCATGGCTGATCGGTATGGGCGGCTATGATGAAAAGCTCGTACGATACATTGAGCTCAACAAGATTAAGGACTATTCAAAGATCCCTAAAGAGATCATGGTTGAATATGCTGGGTTGGATCCTATCGTTACGTATAGACTATACAAATACATGAGAGGACTTTTCCGGATGCAGCCGGGAGTTCATCGGGCTTATATCAACAACGTAATGCCAGTTCAGAAGGTTTATGAGGAAATGGAATTAGAGGGCATTCCTGTAAATAAGATCTATCTGAACGAGCTATCCACTAAACTGGATCTTAAAATCATAGAATTTGAAAAAGATCTGTCTGCTAAGTTTAATCGTAAGTTTCAGCTTAGCGCTCCTGAACAATTAGCGAAAGCGCTCGAAGAGATGGGATTACCGGATTACGGTAGAACGAAAAAAGGTGTCTATAAAACTAACGAACAAGTTCTCCTACAATGGGAGAATGATGGATACGCGATCGCCACTGAGATCATTAAGTATCGGGGGATACTTAAACTTCAGAATGCTTTCGTAGGATCCTACACAGAAGAAGCAGATACATCTTTATTCTTCGATGATGCAGATGATGACAACAGTGAGGGTATCGCTAAGTATATCCACGAGAATGGTAAGATCTATCCTGAATATAATGGCGGCGGCGCTTATTCAGGAAGATCTAAATGCAATAACCCTAATCTTCAGGCATTCCCTAAACGAGATGAAGAGGGGAAGATGTTCCGCCCTGTCTTGGGAAGAGAGAAAGATTTCTATTGGTTTGAAGCAGACTTCTCAGGATTCCAATTAAGAATTGGAGCACACTATTCACAGGATCCGGTAATGCTGGATCTGTTCCGTAATAATAAGGATATGCATACCATTACGGCGGTAGGAATATTCGCGCGTGATATGAAGTATGAAGAGTTCATGCTTGTCAAAGAAGACATTCCATACGAGGGATTTAGGCATAAAAGTAAGATCTTCAACTTTAGTCTTCTCTTTGGATCGCACTGGATCAATCTTGTCCCAACTGTTAAACTTCAATGGACAGATCAGGAAGTTGAGGATTATATCCTCAATAATAAACCTGAACCACATCATGATTTCCGAGGTAATTTCGATAAGTATGGTACGGTAGCCAAGGATGTTCACAAGAAATTCTTTCAAACCTACGCAGGATTACCTTTGTGGTTTAAAGAATACCATGATCTTGCCAAGAAGCAGGGATATATCGATTCGCCTTTTGGTGGTCGCAGGCATTTTCCTTCACTAACGTATATAGGTAAAGATACAGATCCCAAAGAACTAAAGAACTTAGAGAATATTGTACTCAATAGTCCAGTTCAGAATTTTGAGGCTATGTATGTTTACGATAAGATGAGAAAGATACGAGACGAGTTTAAACGATTGGGATTAAAATCTAAGATATTAACAATGATTCATGATTCAATCGGAGGATTCGTTCACGCTTCTGAGATTAAACAAGTGTATCATATTCTCAAGAATATCATGGAAGATCACACTACCTACAGTATTCCTATTGTGATAGACGTGAACTTCGGCGACGTATTAGGATTTGGAACCAAAATTAAAGATGAAAAAGGACTCGATAAATTCATCGCGGGGATAGCAGCATGACAGCACAAAATACAGATTTCTTCAAGACAGTAAAGAGAGATACTGGACGCGGAGAAAAGCAAATTACAGCAACCTACACTAAGGACTTGGAAGATTCTTATGTAAATAATTCTATTCGTAAATTCGTTCTTCACATCCATCATCCGAAATATGTGAAGTTCATTCAGATCTTGGATATTCTCTCCAAGAAAAGAGGCAAGTCCTCATATGCAGAATTACTTGAAGAGATGGTCTTTCAAGAAGCAGCGGCAAATGGGATTGATGACAAGTTCATTGAGAAATACTTCGATGGTCAAATGATCAAGTTCACCAATCTTGAGGAAGAGGAGGATGAAGCTTCTATCGATATCAAAGATGTCCTCGAAGCTGACGCTAAAAACTATGAGGAAGCAAAATGAGAAAGGTAGATGTATTCACTAGAGATATCAATGAGAGAGAACTATTCCGCTGTGCGGCGCGTGAAGAAGATGCTGAGATCTTGGTTGACGAACCTGGGATGTTCTATTTGGATGGTAAGCCATTCTTACTATATGATATTCTAAAGTCTGATCCTTCCGATATCGAAGAAGTTCTACCTACCTTCCCTTTTAAGAAAGATCTTCGGAGCGGTGGATTGAAGACGAACTCAACAATCTTCGGTTACATGCCTCGAATTCCTCTGCGTCAGAACTACGCTTCATCTACAGCATTCGCAGTTAATCACAGAGAATCCCATAATCGAGTGATTAAGAGAGCAGATGAAATTGAGGAGTTGTTTAAGCAGTACTTCCCAGAAGAATATCGTAGACAACGTCTGTGGGTAGAGTCCAATATTCTACCAGATTGGAGAATTCGAAATACTGTCTTTACGTCAGGAATTGTGAATTCAAACAATCAGCTTCACTATCACTATGACTCAGGTAACATGCCAGGAAGCTATGCCTGTATGTTGAGCTACGTGAAGAATCTTGAAGCCGGACATCTCGTGTTCCCTTCTCTGAACGTTAAATTCAAATTGAAGAACAACTCATTTATGCTCTTCAATAACTACAAGTGTCTCCATGGTGTATCCCCAATGAATTTCAACGACGAAGGATACAGATACACTGTAGTTTATTATACTCTAAGGGATCTCAAAATTGCTAGATCCATTGACGAGGAATTAAAAAGAGCGAGGACAGTTATGCAGAAAATTCATAAAAAGAGGGCTGGCATAATCTAATGGATGCAGTTCTGCATTTAATAGGATTTTGTGCAGATTCTCATGGCCATCTAGATTTGATGGACATATTACTCACAGGAACATACAGTGGTATGAGCGTTTACATGATTTATGTTTACGTAAAAAGTTTGATTATCAGAGGTTAAATGAAACAATTTATTCACGCGCCGTCTATTGAAGAGATGTGCAAAGAAATTATCAAAGAGGAGAATATTGATATTGGGAATGCAGCATTAGGCTGCTTCCTAGTAACTCCCTACGTGTCTAAGACAATCGCAGGACAGTGTGTCAAAACCAACGATCGCCTACGGTTCTTCAGTACCTATGATTACATCATAGAAATGTCTGAATCCGTGTGGAAGGAACTCGATGAGGTTAAGCAGAGAATTCTTTGCCATCATGAGCTTCTTCACATTCACGTAGTTCGCGATGAGAACTCCGGAGAAGTAAAGAAATACGGCTTGAAAGACCACAACATCAAAGATTTCCGTGAGGTGATCGAGCGTCATGGTCTCGATTGGATCGACACTCTTAGCGATTTAGGTGCTACCAAAATATGAAGAATGAAGTATTCTTAGAGAACTTTATCGAATCGGATAAGGTTCTCGAATATGACTATGTCTATTCTGGATTGCCATGCTACAATGACCTAGCTCAATATGGAGCGGATCTTAATGATCCTCCTTCATACAAGAAAGCGCTCAAAGTAATCATGGACAAGTTGAAGCCTAAGTTGGGGACAATCACTGTTTCATTTACTGACCGCAGATACAATTCTCAGGTATTGCCTAAGCATATCTATCTCCACGAGGTTATGGTAGAGGCGGGATATTATCTCAGAGATCTCAAATACATCATCAAGTCGATGTCCTATAACGCTTTCAGACATCAGGCTACTCCTACTCTGACGTTCCAGCACAAAGACATCAAGGGTAAATTCAATATCAAGAAAGCAGATCTGTATAAAACATACGGGCCAGATTTCTGGGTATCTAAAGACAAGGAACAGAAACTCTACTTCAAAGAAGAACATGATGCTCGTAACGGAGAGATTCTGTGTCAACCCCTGGAATATGCAGCGAACTGTATCCTGAACTTTACGGATCCAGGAGATACAGTACTCGATCCATTTATTGGCGCGTGGACTACTGCGATAGCCGCGAAGAAACATGGACGTAATTATTTAGGATTTGAAATAAACAAAGAGGTCTGGGAATTCGGCAAAGGGTTGATGGAGAAATCAACTCAAACCCTATTCTAAAAATACTATGCAATTTGGATTAGAACTCGAATTCGGTGATATCGATCTCAGTAAAACACCACCTGCTGGATGCTCTTATTCTACTACAGAATATGATGTAGTTAATTCAACAGGTTTAGCTGCAGATCCTAAAGGTGACAAGGTAAAGTTCGGCGGAGAGATTAATACTTCACCAACGGATACCATACAAGGGCAGATTGATCAGTTCAAAGCATGCAACGTAGCTTATCCAGAAGCTACTATAAACCATCGACTTCATCTCCATTGTCATGTATCTTATCCGGGGATACGAGAGAATGCAGATCTCATGAAGAAGCTCTTGAGATACACGATCAAGAATTCTCCTGACGCTCTGAACGCTACGTTCAATCCTCACAAGCATCCTCATATGAATACTTCGGCTTGGAAATATCAGATAGTCGACCGAACAGTAATGCCAGATTGGAAAGCTCAGTTCTGTTATCTCTCTAATACTCCTGATGAATTCAAGCGAGCTCATGGCACGATAAAGGATGGATCTTATAATTCGTTGACCATTAAAAGGTTCGCAGTTAATCTCTACTCTATCTTCAAGCATGGAACTGTAGAATTCCGTCACTTCTTCCCAACTCTTGATCCTGAAGAAGTAGAATCATGCCTCGAATATTGCAAGCGTTTCGTGGAAGAGGGAATAGGCGATCAGAAACCTGTTACTGAGATCTTGAAAGAGCGCAAGTTCAAATTCCCTAAAGCTGTTCCGTTTAGCTTTGAGCTGGAAGACGGCTGGCAGAAAACTAACTTCAAAAAATGAGAGACTTCACCTACGGTTTGGAGATTGAGATCTCTGATGCGGATACTAGGAAAACTCTTCCGAAGGGAGTATCCTGGAATAACAAAGAAGATACAGTAGTCAACTCCTCAGGGATTGGATGTGATCCCGAGCGGAAAGATCATTTCTTTGGAGGAGAACTAAACACCGCTCCGACTGATTCAATTCAAGGGCAGGTTGATATCTTCAAACAGGTAGTTCTGAACTTCCCTGAGGCTACTCAGAATTATCGCAGTAGTCTTCATGTTCATGTTTCCTATCCCAAAATCCGAGAATCACTAGAAGACCTGCAGAAGATTCTAAAGTATTCCTACGATAATCATTCTGAGGTTATCAAGAGAGTATACAATCCGCAGATTGAATCTAGGATGCCCTCTTCCTATTCGGCGCTCAGGAGATCTTCTTCTAGCTGTATTCCTGAATACAAGCTCAAGCTCGCTCTTGAAGCAAAAACGATAGATGAGTTTAAGAAAGCATTCGCTACGGATACAAGGGGTAATTACAATCCTCGATTAATCCGTAGACACTACTGTAATCTGTATCACGTCTTTGAAACAGATACTATTGAATTCAGGTGTTTCTTTCCTACACTTGATCCAAGACGAGTAGAAGATGCATTGATCTTCTGCAAAAGATTCATCTTAAATGCTTTGGCAGAAAACGGCGAACCTGTATCCGATATAATCGATGATCTTCAATTTCAGAAAGAATCACCATTTGATATCAATCTAGAAGTATCCTTCCGCCGAAATAACTATAGCTACAAACTCTATCCAGATCGAGTATACACAGAAGAGAGTAATCAAGAGATCCTCAAGAATTATTATAAATCTAGCGGGAAGTCTCTTTTTTAATGTGCGCAATCCTCGGATATCTAACGAAAAAACCTGACTCCAAGGTCTTAGCGGCTTTCAAGTGCTTACTACATCAGTCAAGAATCCGTGGGATGCATGCTTACGGATTCACTTGGGTTGATGAGGATAGCAACAGTCAAACTCGTAAGTTTCTGACCTACGGCGAAGCTCTTGAATTCCTAGATGATCTCAAACCTATTCCTCATGGGATTATAGGACACTGTCGATACTCAACTTCTGGAGACTTTAAGACCTTAGAGAACAATCAGCCTCTCGATCATCGTAATACTTCTCTATTGTTTAACGGTACGATCGACATGAGAACTCTTGAGGAAATGAAAGCAGCTTATCCAGAGTATGAATTTCCTACAGATAACGATGGATGGATCGCTTGGAATATAGCTGAGAAAGATGGACACGATTCAACCGAGAACATGTCGAAATGGTTGAGAGACCTCAAAGGTAGCTTCGCCGGTATCTGGTGGCAATGTTGGGGTATTAGATACGCACGTAATGAAAATCGCCCGATGGTAAAGTGTAAGGCTTTCGGAGCTACTTTCCTTGCATCAACAGAAGATATTGTAAAAAGAGCTTTTGGTTCTCAGGTAGAATCCATCGAGCAAGTAGAGCCTTACATAGTTCATGAATTATCTTGAATATCATATAAAGTCCGCTGAGATACTGGATATCGATCCATCCTATTATCTGATGGAGTATCTGTGCGACAGGTACGTCTTCAATTTAGAAGAAAGACTCTGGTTAGCGTTTCTCTACTCGACCTGCTATAACTCCGCAACCGCGTTCTACATGAAGAATGAATTCCCTGATTTATCTACCGTGGATATGGGCAGAATAAATCGATGGTGGTCAGAACATAAAAATCAGTGTATCTTCACCACAGACCGCTTGAGAGTAAAGACTCAAAATCAGTTCCCTTTGATTATTCAGAGCTATCTTAAACTGGTAGAGAAGTATGGTAGTCAAGAGAATATCATAGCGAAGCACAAAGGAGATACTCCAGAGCAGACCTACATTAATCTCTACAACATGTTCAATAAGGATCTGTACTATTATGGCAGGTTCTCCCTATTCTTGCTTCTTGAATCATTCTGGAGATTGAGTAAGCTCGATTCTATCCTACCAGATACTCTCAATCTCAAAGATGCTGAATCATGCCGTAACGGAGTCGCGTTTGCGATTGGTAGAGAAGACCTGAATACTCATGATGATACAGTAAAACTGACCGAAGAAGATCACTCATATCTTCAAGATCAGTTCAAGAAATTGGTATCTGACATTAAAGAGATGCGCCCAGATGACAACATCTATAACATAGAAACAACTCTGTGCGCTTACAAGAAATTTCAGTACGGAAAGAGATATATCGGATACTACTTAGATCGTCTTGCGCGGGAAATTCTTCAAATGCAGGAGAATGTCAACGAAGGCGTATGTTGGGATCCATTGATTGATCACTATTATGAGAATATACCTAACGGCAGAAAATTGATGGATGAACTGATTGAAGCTCGGATGTGGGAGAAGCAAGGATTCTCTAAGAAGAAAGCTAAGACTATGAATTCGAAGATGGTACTATTTTAATATTATAGGAGTTAACATGAGATTTATCGGAATAATAGGCGAACCGTGCGCTGGAAAAACTACGATCACTAGGAAGATTCTAGAGAAGCTGGGAACTTGGACTGAACTTAAAGAACCCTACATCTTAGCGATGCACTATGAACAAGCTAAAGTGATCGTACTCGGAATGTATGACGATCAGCTCTTCTCAGGAACAGATCGTCTGTCTATGGCGGTCGAGCCTAAGATGAAAGAATGGCTCTTGAAGATCAAGGATCAATATCCTGATCATACTGTTTATTTCGAGGGCGATCGATTGGGCACCCTCAATTTCATGACATGGCTTAATCAGAACTTCAAACAGAATCATTTCTTCTATATTGACGCCTCCGATGATGTGAAGCATTTCCGTCACACTAATCGCGGAGATACTCAAACAGATAAGTTTTTGAAGGGCAGAGAAACTAAATACAAGAACATCCTCCATGGTATGAATGGCATAATCATGCTCATGAATGATAATACAGATGATCTTCGGGTTTGTGTTGAATTGATTGAAAATGCTATCGTAAATCCTACTGCGGATTTCAGTACTCTGAAGAAATCTAAGAAAGTGGGTTTATTTTAGAGAAGACAACTAATAAATGTGGAAAGATTACTTGAGGGCTTTAACCCTAAATCATTAAAACGTACTCTAGATAAACTCGCCCTATTACTTACCAAGAGAATTGGTATCCCAGTAAAGTACGAATCTAAGGAGAAACTGCGCAGTAGTCGCGGCATTCCTACTTACGGATTCTATTATACTATTGGCAAAGTCTGGATAAGATTTAACTTCATCTCTGCTTACGGAGAGAAAGTTGCAAGCGTAGATGTAATGAATTTGCGCGGCAAGAATTATACGATTGATACTTCTCAGGTATTAATCGCTTCTAAGATTCAGGAAATTGCTGACTTGATCAAGAAAAATATCATACCTGACGATCCTGACTTCAACGCTCAGATTAAGAAAGGTTCAGCTATTCAAAAAGAAGTAGAGATCCTCTCTCCCGCTGAGAAAGAAGCGCAAGAGACATTTAATCAGTATATCACGTCTGAAAAGAATCTGAGAGAAACGGTTGAAGCTGTAAACTCAGAATTGAACTCTCTGCTGAGAGGAAGTATTCGTGGGATAGTTGTGTCAGGTTCAGCTGGCGTAGGTAAGACATTCAATATCACTCAGTTCCTAGAAGAACGCGCTCCAGGATCTTACGTTATAATCGACGGTGGTAAAATGACCGTCCCAACTTTCTATGCTACTCTTCATGATAACGCTAATAACATTATCGTATTTGATGATATTGCAGATTCAGTTATGCACTCTACGGATTGCGCGAATATGATCAAAGGAGCTCTGCAGACTAAACCACCACGTCGGGTTAACTACGGTACTTCGACTCAGATTAAGATACAAGATCAGATCTATCCTCCAGTTATTCCTAACTTCAACGGTAAGATCATTATCATTACCAATGAGCAGCCTCAGAAACTGTTTAGTGGGCCTGCAGGTGCGGTTCTAGATAGAATTGCGAGTATCAACTTTGACATCTCTAATGAAGAGCTAGTCAATTACGTTGAATCGATTATTGACAATATCGAACCGGAAACAGAATCAGCCGGACATCTTACTCTTGAGGAAAAGATGCAGATCTTCGATTATTACAAGAAATTCACATTAGGTAAAGTGTTTGTTCAGTACAAGATGAAAGGGTACGTGTCTATTCGTTCCTTCGTTCGTATGATGAACTACTATATTGAGATCGGTTCCTTCAGTGATGAGTGGATCCGAAAATGTGTTAATAGGGCATAATCATGGCAGTAGACTTTAAAAAAGACGCTTTCTGCTTCCATCGTACTAAGCAACATGCTTTGGAAGAGATCTTAAACTCTACCTTCAGACCGGGTTCTGGCGCACTTTATGGTGTAGGGATGTACACTTGTTATGACTTAAGATCGCAATTAAGCAATTCTATGCTTCATTATGGTGATTACATCATTAAGTATAAAACTCGTTTAAGTCGGATCCTATGTTTTGATCCCGGTATCGCTGGCAAGCTCTATGGTCATAAATACGTGGATCTCAAAATTCAACTCGAGCAGATTCTGCAGGTTAACCCTCTCGATCTACAAGATCCATTCTTTGAATCTCAACATGATAATTGGGTAACGAAATATTGGCAAGGCAAGAGCAAGTACAATGCAGATGTAGCTCTTCCAATGTCTGGTTGGACAGTCTTCCAAGATTGGGTCAAGAAGGGCAAGATTTACGGTATCATCTACACAGGATCTAATGACGGACTCGTACTTTTGATGTACAATCCAAACATCGCTTTCCCTGTGATGTACACAGAATCATCTACCGTGGGTCAGAGATTGAATTGGATTAAGATCGATCCTAACGGTGTAACTGATTTTAAGAATGTTCAGTTAAACAATCTTCAACAGGATTATGAGATTCCCGCTCAAGAGAATACTCAATCAGGTAAGAGAGCTAAAGCCGTAATTCAGGTAATCAATTATCTCAAAGCCGATGACTTCGATAATGTCTTCCGCTTGATTAAGGGTAACAAACTGGATCCAAACGCGATCTATGCTAAGGATCCTCTGATCTTCTATCTTGTTCGATCTAACAAAGAAGAAGTAATCGAGCAGTATCTTAAACTCGGAGGATTGACCAACGCGAGTAATGCTTCAGGTAAGACTATTCTTGAGTATTGCATAGGTAAAGGATTTTACCACTCAGCTGCAGCTCTTATTAAGCATACTCGATTTTTCGGACCTCTGGTTAAGTCTGTTGATAATAGATATTTGTTCCTAGTAGCCCTAGCCGCTGGTCAGGTAGAACTATATCAGATGATGATCAATCATCCGAATTTCCCTAAAAACAAACCTCCTAGAAATTGGGAGAGTTGGGCGGCATATATCGAAAATGAGAATCCAAGCATGGATATAAAATTACTTCCGAGGTTTTAAGAGCATGGCAAACATAGCAAAATTTCAATCAGATTCTAAAGCAGTAGAGAAAGTTCCAGGGAGATCTCTCGCAATAATAGACATCGAATCAGCTCATAAAGCGTACGAAGATGTCTATTTCCAAACTACTGGTAAAGCCTGGAAATTCGAGACATTTGAGCAACGCTCCAAGAACTGGATATTCTACGGTAACTCTACTACCTACATCACGGTTCGTCCTCAGAAATCTGGAGGATATAAACTCGTAACCGTAGTTGGTGATCCGAATAATCAAGTTGAATCTACCAAGATTCTGATGGCAGCTTTTGTTAAGATCCTGAAAGAGAATAAACCTCTCTGGGGATTGGTCAACATCCCAATCTACAAGCTGATCATGAAAGCTACTGCGAATAAGTATTTCAGTAAGCTTAATGGAGAGATACTCTCTGATCTTCTTGAGAAGAAATTTATGACAACTACCACGAAAGAGGGTAAGGTCGTAAATTACAAGTATCCCGCTATCATCCCAGAATTTGCGATCACAGCGGGATCCATTTCCGTAGATGCTCAGAATGATAAGGTGATTGTTTCTGATATTGATATCGGAGATCATGGTCCAAAGTACTTCATAGTATCAGATCAGTGGATTGAACTAACCGTAAAACTGATCGGAGAGAAAATTCTCCAGATGAAGAAGACATTCGCTACGAACGATATTCAGGATGAGCTCGAACAGAAGTACTTGGAATTCCTGCTCGGCGTAATCGACAAACTCGGGACTCTCTCAGGTAAGAACTTCCTACCTAATCTCCCACGCGAATTAAATGCTCCAGAA
>Ga0154020_10005529_pt1 | contig 14881 bp, 12 predicted proteins | sample Klosneuvirus_201_FD_109709 | JGI IMG/M metagenome (GOLD analysis project Ga0154020, IMG submission 109709) | Active sludge microbial communities from wastewater, Klosterneuburg, Austria - Klosneuvirus_20160825_MG | ecosystem: Engineered > WWTP > Aerobic digester > Activated sludge | place...
ACCAGCTCCGGCGCGATCAACATCGGCCGCGGACCGCGCAGCCGGGAGGCGCCTTCGATGCGTGCGGCCCGAAGCGAGGACAGCACCCGCGCGTCGACCGCGCTGGCGATGGTCGGGATCGGCGCGCCGAGCTGCGCGCCTTGCTCCACGGTCCAGGAGCCGGTGCCCTTCATCGAGGCCCGGTCGAGGATGACGTCGACCAGGTCCTTCCCGGTCTCAGCGTCCTTCTGCTTGAACACCCGGGAGGTGATCTCGATGAGGAAGCTCTCCAGCTCGGTCTTGTTCCACTCGCTGAAGGTCTTGGAGAGCGCGGCGTTGTCGAGGCCTCCTACGTTCTTCAGGAGATCGTAGATCTCGGAGATGAGCTGCATGTCTCCGTATTCGATCCCGTTGTGCACCATCTTCACGTAGTGGCCGGAGCCGCCCGCGCCGATATAGGTGACGCAAGGCCCGTCGCTGACCTGCGCGGCGATCTTGGTGAGGATCGGGGAGACCGCCGCCCACGCCTCCTTGGCCCCGCCAGGCATCATGCTGGGCCCGTGACGCGCGCCTTCTTCGCCGCCGCTGACGCCCATCCCGACATACTGGATCCCGCGCTTCTGAGCCTCGGCGGCGCGGCGCTCCGTGTTGGGGAAGAACTCGTTGCCGCCATCGATCAGCACATCGCCCGGGGACAGTAAGGCCGAGAGCTGCCCGATCATGTCGTCGACCGGCGCGCCGGCCTTGAGCATCATCAGGATCTTGCGCGGGGGCGCCAGGCTCTCGACCAGACCCTTGAGATCATAGGTTCCGGTGAGCCGATCTTTGTGCGCGTAGCCGGCGATCAGCTCATCGGTCTTGTCGCGGCTGCGGTTGTACAGCGAGACGCGGAAGCCTTTGTCCGCCATGTTCAGCGCCAAGCTGGCGCCCATCACACCCAGTCCTACTACGGCAATGTCGCTACGATTCGTGCTCATGGTGTTCTCCGATGCCGCGCGATCGGCCCAGATCTCGACGGGTCGCGCTGCGATTAAGTCTCCAAAAGGGATAGAGCGGTCGCCGCTCAGGGCTTGGGCCAGCCGCGCTTGCTTCTTGGCGCCGGTGACGAAGCCGATCACGACGTCGGCCGCGACGAGCGCGGACTTGGTCAAGGTGATGCGATGGGGGATGGGGCTCGTCCGAGGGGCGACGACCGGGACATAGAGCGTGGGGCCTTCTGGCGCGGCGGGGCCAGGAAACCAGCTGGCCGTGTGGCCGTCTTCGCCCATCCCGAGCAGCACCACGTCGATGCCGCGGCCCTCGAGCACAGCGCCTACGGCCGCGCTGTACGCCGCGGCGAGCGCGGCGGCTTGCGCGGCGTCGGCGACCTCGGAGCGCAGCTCGCCGGGGATCGCCCGGAGGAGCTTGGCCCCGGGAATCGCCGTCTCGAGCGTGCCGGCGATCAGGGCCTGGGTGCTCTCGGCGTCGTTCTCTGGGACGCAGCGCTCGTCGCCGAGGAGGAGCGTCAACTTCGACCAGCCGCTCCAGCGGCCGTAGCGCGCAGCCAGCACTTGGTACAGGGCCCCGGGTGTCGATCCACCGGCCAGGGCGAGGCTGGCGCGCCCGTGCTGAGCGATCGCTTGATCGAGGCGGCGGATCAGGTGCTCGGCCAGCGCCGCTGCCGCCTCTGCTCCGCTCGGAAAGGCCAAGACGCGAGGGGTCGACATCTCAGCTCCCGATCATCAGCGCGCGGCGCAGGCCCGGATCTTCGCGGCGGCTGGCCAAGGCCTCCGCGATCAGCAGCACGTCCGAGATCGTCGACACGTCGGCGCGAGCGATCAACGGCTCACGCCGGCCGAGGAAGGCGATCTCCGAGAGCTCCTCACCCTCCCGGATCTCCAGGCCGAGCGAGCGTCCGCCCTCGGCGCGCCCGTCGTACTTGGTGGTCCAGGTGACCGACTCCGAGCCCATGCAGGCCGAGATCCACTGGAGTAGGAGCCTCGCCATTGAGGCTCGGTGACGCGGCGCCAAGATCCGGACGCGATCGATGTCGTTCAGCGCCAGCGCGGCGGAGCCCTCGAACAGATCGGAGACCGCTTGGCGAAGCGGTGCGGTCGAACGCCAGCCGAGGTCGGCCACGCCTAGGCCGCAGCGAGGGAAGAGCGCGAGCAGATCCGAGAGCGCGGTGTCGGAGCGGGACAACAGCGCATCGACGATCAAGCGGTCAGCTACGCTGATCAGCTCATTGGCCGTCGAGTCGCGCATCCGGGGCAGGGTCGCGTAGATCATCGCGGTGGGAACGTCGGGGATCGTCAAGGCCCGCACCAACCCAGGGAGGTGACGCTCGCCTTCGGCCCGAGCCAGGATGGTGATCTCCTCCGAGCAGACGTATTTTCCGCCCTGTTCGGCCAGCAGGCAGTTGGCGGAGATCCAGCTCTCCAGCGGCGGTCGCCCGGCCTCGCCGCCGTAGGTCTCGAGGAAGATTGTGCGGGAAGCGATGTAGCGGGGCAGCTCTTTCATCGCTCCGACCAGGCGATCAGAGGCCGCCGCGCCGTCCCGCTCGGGTCGCCGCTCGACATGCACCACCAGGTTCCAGGCGCAGGCGCGTGTGACGCCAGACTTGCCCTCGTCCGCTCCGGCGTTGGTCCACAAGGTGGCCAGCTCGCGTTCGATCGCCACGGGATCGACCAGGCGCTGTTCGGCCAGCGCTTTGGCGTCGGCGTCGATCATGGCCGCCTCCACTGACGCCCGCCCCGGAGGAGGAGCGCGTCAGCCTGCGGAGGCCCCCACGTACCGGCGGGATAGTCGAAGGGTTGGCGAGGGCTGCTGGCCCAGGCCTCGTGGATGGGGGTGATGAAGCTCCAGCTGGCCTCGGTCTCGTCCTCCCGGATGAAGAGCGTACTATCGCCCAGCATGCTGTCGAGGAGCAGGCGCTCGTAGGCCTCGGGCGGCGTCGCGCCGAAGGTGCTGGCGTAGCGGAACTCCATCGTCACCGGGGCGACCTCATTGGCGGGGCCCGGGACCTTCGTGCCGATGTTGAGGCGGATGCCCTCGTCCGGTTGGATGCGGATGGCCAAGACGTTGGCGTAGCGGTCGGCCAGCTCCAGCCCGGTGAAGAGGCGGTGCGGCGCGGCCTTGAAGTGGATCGAGATCTCGGTGACTCGCTTGGGCATGCGCTTGGCGCTTCGCAGATAAAAGGGCACGCCGGCCCAGCGCCAGTTGTCGAGGTAGAGCTCGAGCGCGACGTAGGTCTCGGTCCGGGAGTCGGCGGCGACGCCTTTCTCTTCCTTGTATCCGGGCACCGCCGCCCCGAGCACGCTGCCCCCGGTATAGCGGCCGCGGATGACGCGATCGTCGATCTGGTCCTTGGTGATCGGCCGCAGCGAGCGCAGCACCTTGACCTTCTCGTCGCGCACCGACTCGCCGTCGAGGTGCACCGGCGGCTCCATGGCGGCCAGGCTGAGCACCTGCAGGAGATGGTTCTGCACCATATCGCGCAGGATGCCGGCGTGATCGAAGTAACCGCCGCGCCCCTCCACTCCGAGGGTCTCCGCGCCCGTGATCTCCACATGATCGACGAAGCGATTGTTGAACAGCGGTTCGAAGATGCCGTTGGCGAAGCGGAACACCAGGAGGTTCTGGACGGTTTCTTTACCGAGGTAGTGATCGATGCGGTAGATCTGGCGCTCTTTGAGCACAGCGCGGATGGCTCGGTTGAGCTCTCGGGCCGTTGAGAGATCCGTGCCGAAGGGCTTCTCGATGATCACCCGCGCATACGGTGACTCTTTGGGGTCGACCAGCCCGGCGAGCCCGAGGTTTTGGACGATCGGCGCGAAGGCCGAGGGCGGCACCGCCAGATAGTAGATGCGGTTTCCCGGGAGGCCGCGCTTCTTCTCGATCTCCTCGAGGCGCAGCTTGAGCGCTTGAAAGGACGCCGGATCGTCGAAGCCGCCTTGCTGGTAGTAGATCGAGCTGCCGAAGCTGGCCCAGGCGTCCGCGTCGATCGGGCGCCGCCGCGCAAATTGGTCGGTGCTCTGCTTGAGGCTGTCGCGAAAGGCGTCGTCGGAGATCGCCGTACGGCTGAACCCCACGATCGCCAGCTCGGAGCACAGGCGTTCGGACCGGAGGCTGTACAGCGCGGGTACGAGCTTACGCATCGTAAGGTCACCGCTGGCCCCGAAGATCACGATCGTGGTGGGCTCCGGGTGGCGACCGGGTCCGGCGGTGTCACTCTTGAAGGGGTTCATCGCCGGCGGAGCATCCGGCCGTTTGGAACGGCGATCAACTGGTCCAGGAGCTTGCCCTGTGCGGGCCGGCACCGGCGTGAATGCAGGCTAGCCGACCGCCGTCCAAAGGGCGCACGATCTGGAGGTCCTATGAACAGCTCCCTTAAACGCGGCCTCATCTTGGCGCTCACGGCCCTCGGCGGCGCGGGCGCGATCCTCAGCCAAGGCGGCTGCCTCACGATGGCGGCCTCGGCCTCCGGGGCGGACACCGCGGAATCGGAGCCGTTCTACTACGATCTCGCACCCTACGGTCAGTGGGTCTTTGTCTCGCCCTGGGGCTGGGTCTGGCAGCCGGACGGCGTCGCCCTCGGCTTCATGCCCTATACGAGCGATGGGCAATGGGTCCTGACCAGCTACGGCTGGATCTTCGAATCCGCTTACCCGTGGGCGCCGGTCGCTTATCACTACGGCCGCTGGGTCCACCACGCGCATCTCGGTTGGCTGTGGTGGCCGGACACGACCTGGAGCCCGGCCTGGGTCGCCTGGCATTGCGGCGGCGGATACATCGGCTGGCGTCCGCTCGGCTGGCGAGAGGGCGGCGATCGCGGCCACCGACGGGAGCATGGCGCTCAGGACGGTCGACCGCTCGATCCGATCGCGCTCGACGCCCGCCAGCCGTGGACCTTCGTCGAGACGGTCCACTTCACCGAGCCGAAGGTCGCGGTGCACATCGTGCCGATGGCTCAGGTCCCGGCCCTCGTCGATCGCAGCGCCGAGCGCGCCGAGCCGATCCTCGGCACCTCGTTTGGGACTGGCTTTGGTCCCGCGCCGGGCACGGTCTCAGCCGCGACCGGGCGGGAGCTGCCGACCCAGGCGATCCGCGTCCCTCCGACTCCGCCGATGCGGCGCGGCGGGGAGGTCCCTACCGCGCACGTTCCACTGTCGCGCCAGCATGTAGATCCGGTTCGCCCGCCGGCTCAGGAGGGACGCGTGCGGGCGTTCTCTCCGCCGCCTTCGCGGTGGGAGCCAGCGCCGAGCGAGCCGGCCCGTCCGGCTCCGAGCTACACGCCTCCTCCGGCGGCCCGACCGGCTCCGAGCTATTCGGCCCCGGCCTACGGTGCTCCGCCCGCGGCCCGGCCTCCTTCGGCCGCGATGCGTCCGGCGAGCCCCGCGCCTCCGGCGTCTGCCATGCGTCCGGCGAGCCCCGCGCCTCCGGCGTCTGCCATGCGTCCCGCGACCCCGGCGCCCGCGATGCGTCCGGCCGCTCCTCCGCCCGCGATGCGTCCGATGCCGATGGGTGGTGGGTCGATGAACCGACCCAGCGCCGCGCCGCCGCCAGCTGCCCCGAACGATGCCAAGAAGAAGAAGCGCTGAGGCTCAAGGCATGAGGTCGTGAAGTAGGCCCACCGTCATCGCGGCGCCGCCCAGCGTGTACAGCGAGATCGGCAAGAAGAGCGTTCCAGCCCTCGTGGCGTCCTCCGGCCCAAACTGCAGGGCCGCGCCTGAGGCGATCGCGGCCATGCCGACCCCCACCGCGACCCAGAGCGGGCCCCTTGGTCGCGCAGCTTCCTCGAGGCTGCTCGGCTCCTCTGGCGCGAATACGGGTGGGCGGGTCGGCGAGGTGAACTCCACTCCTGCCGGCAGCGGTGCTCGGAGCGCGCGGCGCGGACCTTCCAGCGGCACGGTCGTCGGCTGGCTCAAGGGGCTCTCCAGCTCGAGGGCCCAGGCGCGCGCGAAGAGGCGCACCGCGCGGGCCCGCTCACCGCACAACAAGGGGTCGGGGACCTTGCGCTCGACGATCGCGGCGCCGGGCCGGGTCCAGCGCACGACCAGATCCGAGCCCTGAACGCCGGCGTCGATTCGCCCCGAGTTTCCTGGGGTCGGCTGCTCCTCTCGAAGCGCACAGCTCCCGATCTTGACGTCGATCTCCAGGGCTCCAGGGCTGAGCAAGAAGAGCGCGACGGTCGTGATCATGGTGACTCCGTTTGGGCCTGACAGTAGTTCGCCACGCGTCGGGCGCGGGGGGAGGGCTCGCGGACCAGCTTCAGCGCCTCGGCGCAGCGCCCCGCTCGGGCCAACAACTCCATCTTGAGGAGGAGGAGCTCCGCGCGATTCGGGTGGCTCTCTAGGTCCAGGTGCTCGAGTGCGGTGAGCGCCTCCCCGGATCGGTCCAGCGCGAGCAGGGCCTGGACCCGAACCGCGTTGATCTCGGGTCCCAGGGGGCCTCGGGGATGGAGTCGGTCATGGAGCACTACCTTCTCCAGCGCCAGCGCTGGAGCCTGAGAATGCAGCGCATCGAGCGCCGACTCGAGGAGCTCTGCCCCTTCGATCCTCGGCGCCCGAGCTGCCCTGACTCGTGCGGTCGGTGGGCTCGGCACGACGTGTCGCTCGACCGGGCTCACGTGCACAACTGGGCTTGGCGCGCGGGCGGGATCTGGCTGGGGGCTCGCTACGACGGCTTGGATCGCCGGTGGGTGGGGCTCCTCGGTGGACGGCGCGTAGCTCAAAGTCGCGGCGGCCGCGGCCAGCGCCGGCAGGAAGCCCGCAGGCGTGAACCGCACCGGTCTGCCGCCCGGTCGCGCAGTAGAGCCGCCCGACAACCGCGCCAGGATCCGCGCGCGCGCTGCTGGCTCCAGGCGCGTTGGCGCGCTCGGACGGAGCAGGCGCTCCGCCAGCTGCTTTGCCTCGGGCGTCCCCGGCACCGCCTGCCAGCTTCCGGGCTGCTTCATCGCTCCATCCATAACTCGATCTCCGCGACCAAGGCCGCCCGAGCTCGATGCCGCCGAACCCACAGCGCGCCGACCTTGATGCCCAGGATCGCCGCCGCTTCCTCCCCGCTGCGCCCCTCGATTTCGCAGAGGAGCAGCACCGAGCGATGTCGCTCTGGCAGTCGGTCGAGTACGGCGTGTAAGAGGCGCTCCCGCCCGCTTTGATCCAGGCTCTCCTCTGCGCTCGGCGCCGCCGATACCAGATCCGCTTCCAAGCTCACCCACCGCCGAAACCAGCGGCGCCGCCGGTGGTTGCGCACGACGTTCAGCGTGATTCGGTACAGCCAAGTCGTAACCTTGGCGTCGCTGCGAAACTCCGGCAGCCGGCGAAACGCGATCATGAAGACGTCGTGCACCAGATCCTCGACGTCGGCGCTCGGGCCGGCCAGCGCCCGAACCCAGCGCGAGACGACGTCTGCGTTGGCCAGATACAGCTCTCGGCAGGCCGCAGGCAGTCCAAGGACAGCGCCCTGGTCAACCTCCCCCGCGAGCTCTGCGACCGCCATTCTTTGTGCCCTGTGTCGTGGGGCTCCTCGACCTTACAGGGGCGGCTCGCGCGGCGGCTCCGCCGAACGTCGCATCCCACCGCCGCGGTGCCTCACCCGGCGCCGCCACCTGCACCGACACCCCTGCCCCAGAAGGAACGCGACAAACAGCGCGGCGGGCGTCCTTCTTACGGCCAGGATGCACGCGCACGCTGGGCCGGGGCCTTGCCAGGCGGCCTCATCGCGGGGGCCCGGCGAGGGCCGGGCACCACAGCCTTGCGGCGGGCGCTCGGCACAGGCATCGCCGACACCGTCACTGTCCTCATCGAGCTGGTTGGGGTTGTACACGTCCGGGCAATTGTCGCAGGCCAACACCAGCAGGGCCCCGGTGCGCAGGCTGATCGTACCGAAGGCCAACCCGTCTCCATCCGGATCGACGGTGGCGCGATCGATCGTGACGACCTGCTCGTCGATGCGCACCACCGCCTCGGTCGCGTCCGCTGCGCCGTCGCAGTCGAGGTCCTCGGCTGCCGCGGCGCGCGCTGCGAGCACGGCGGTGAGTACGAACCATCTCATGGTGACTCCCAAGGCACACGCTCCAGCGGCGTCGTGAGGATCTCGTCTCCGCGCCTGGTGCGCAGCACGCACAGATCGACGCGACGCTCGGCGGCGGCGACCTTGCCAAATCCGCGCAGCGAGACCCGGGTGGGATCCAGGCCGGCAGCGATGAGCTGTTTCAGCACGGCGGTCGCCCGAGCCATCGATAGGTCCCAATTGTACTGGGCGCTCCCCTCGGTCGAGGCGTGTCCCTCCACCAGGAGGTGGAGGATGGCCGGGTCCTCGTTGAGCGCGCGGGCAGTCAACGAGAGCGTAGTGGTCGCTGTGGAGTCGAGGTTGGCGCTCCCCATGGAGAAGAAGACCGGGGCCCCATAGCGCGGGCACTCCAGCTCGGGCGTCGCCTGGGATCGATTCGGGCGGGCCTCTCCGGGCTCAGCCAGGATCGCGTCGATATCCACCAGCGCGCGCTGGCGCTTCAGCTCACCCCCCTCCGCTTCCTCACGCCCGAGCTGGGGAGCCGACGGATCCGAGGGCGGGCTGAACGCCCTGAGGTCGAGCGAAATCCCCAGGCTGACCCGCAGATCTGGCGTGCCGTAGCCGCTCGAGAGCGCCGTCCCGATCAGCGCGAACCCGCGAAACGGGCCCAGACTCGTCGATAGGCCCAGATCAACCTCAGCCGGGCCGAGTCCGATCCCCTTGGAGCCCCAGAGGCCGGGGCGGGCGCGTAGCTCGAGCACGCCGCGCAGGGCAGAGCTTGGAATGTCCGCGGCGAGCGCTAGGCAAAGTCCAGCCTCACCACGGAGCGTCAACGCATGGCGGGTGTCGAGCAGGCTGCGGATCACGGCCGAGACCGACAAGAGCGCGTGAAACCAGCGCCAAGCGGCCTCCACTATCAGGCCCGGCTCGGCGCGAACATTGTCCTCGCCCACCAACGCGTTGGGCGTCGCGGTGGGGATGTTCAGTCCGGCCCACACCCCGGCCCGCAGGTGAAAGTCCCGCGTGAGCCGGAAGTGGAGCGGGGCGAAGGTGCTGCGAACGCGGAGCTCTCCGATGGCGGCCACCGGCAGCTCGCCGCCGAGCGACCATGCTCCACCGCCTGCGGCGGACGCGAAGAGGGACACGGAGGCCTCGGCGCTGAGCCCGAAGCTCGTCGCCGCAAAGGCCCCCAGCGTCAGCGCTCCACGAACATCGATCACCTCCAAAGCGCGGCCGCCGTCCGCGACCACCAACGGCGCTCGCTCACCCGAGAGCGCAATCCCGAGACGAAGCCCCGGGGTCGAGGAGAGCTCCGCCCGTGATAGGTAGTTTCGCTCAGCAAAACTCGGCCGAAACTGGTCGGTATCGAGCTCCTGGGCCGTCGCCGGGAGCGCCCACAGGGCGACGAGAAGCAGGCGCCACACCTCCCGTTGGTGTCCCCGCGGGAACGGACCTTACGCTCGGGAAGCGCCCGCCGAGCCGGCGTCAGGACTACGCGGTGACAGCCCCAAGATCAAAACCTCGAAGATCGCGCTCGAGAACGTAGTGCGTACCTTCGCCTGGCCGTTCAAGGTGTGGTGGTGGTCGACCGCTCCAGCGCAGCGATGGTCGGCTCGAGCTTTGCTTCGAAGTGATTCAGGCCGTAGGTGGTGGACTCGTTGATGACCGCGCCCATCGCAGCCCCCCCGATGCCGACCATGGTCGAGAGCGTCATCGCAGCCGCGAAGATGCTATCCACGTTGAACGACACCGTCACCTCCGGGCCGACGGCGAGTAAGGTGGCAAATCCGAGGAGGCCACCGATCAGGGAGCCCTTGGCCGCGACGCTGAGCCCCTCACAGGCGAGCTTCGTCTCGTAGTGCTGTCGAAGGCGACCCTCCTTGGAGATCCAGGAACGGAGGCGATCGACGTCCTCTGGCGCGATCCGGGTCTGCACCTCGAGGCCGGTCAGGAGCGTATCGAGCCCGGCGGCCTCATCCTTGGACAGCCGCTGCCCCAGCGCCGTCTCCACGATCTCGAGGCCTTTGCGCAAGGATGGGCCGGAGGTATCGGCCTCGAGCAAGGCGCCCATCGCGGCAGACGCTCGAGGGTTTTGGGGAATGTCGATCTTGCTCACCCGAACGGACGTAGCAGGGGGTGTGCCGCCCCAAGGTGGCCGGAGCGTTCGCTCGAGGTCGGCGAAGTGCTGCCCGGTGCTCGGCGAGGTGTTGCCTACTCCCGAGCGATGGAGATGCGCATGACCTCGCCACTCCACGGCAGCACCGTGAAGACGCGGCCGGCGGTGTCCGCTTCAAAGCGCGTGGCCACCCCGCGGCCGAGGACCTGCGTTCCGCGCAGCAACAGGCGGCGGGTTGGATCGAGAAACGCGAGCTTGAGCTCCGGCTGCGGCGCCAGCACGTCGGTCAGGGTGACGCCCACCCAGCCGGGATGACCCGGGACCAAGAACATCCCCAGCGGCGCCTCGGGACCGTCATTGTAGAACACGCGAACGGCCTCATCTCGGCCCGGCTCCAAGATCAGCAGGCCAACGTAGCTCGAGTATGCCGAGACCACGTAGCGCCTGCTTTCGGGGTGATACAGCGCGGTTCCCGAACCCTTGTGACCGCTGGGCGTCTTCCTCAGGTTCATTTCGGTCACAACGTCGATGACGGTCACGTAGCCGGCCGCTGCGTCTAAGAAGCCGAGCTCACCGCCGGTCCCAGCAGCGGCGAAGTAGAACTCTTCGTGGACCATTCGAACGGGTTTGGTGGCCTCCAGCATGGGTCCGAGCGCCACCAGGGTGTCCATTCCCGTCACCTTTCCCTCCGGATCGAGGCTGCTCACCCCGACATAGACTTGCCCGTTCCCGAGGATCACCGGATCGCGGAGCTGTCGCCCGACGCCGCTGTCCGGCATGGCCAACGCCAGCCGCCCGATGACGCGTCCGTCGGGATCGAAGCGGTAGACGACGGCGCCACTGGAGGTCTTCGCCAGGCCCAAAAACGCACCTCCGGGGTCCCGCACCAGCGCTTGAAGGCAATCCGGTGCCGGCACCTTCTGGAGCGTCCCTAGGGTCTCTAGGTCCAGCATCTCGAGCACTGCAGCGTGGCATTCCTCCGGCCGAATCAAGGCGCCGTCCGCATGTACCACCACCAGGCGATCGGGTAGCACCACCAGATCGGAGACAAAACCCGTGAGCAGCTCCGGCGCGCCCTTCACCTGGAGGGGTCCTTCCGGCACGTAGCGAACATCGCCGAACAGGGCCCGCGTCTCTTTGGAGACGGCCACCGCGAGCGGAGGCTCGATGCCGAGGCGGAGGTCGACCTGGCAATGCACGCCCGCCACCACGCAGTCGAAGCTCGCGTCGGCGCCGAGCTGGACCGCGGTCGCGCTGCAGTTGGCTCGATCCAGGGGCTCGAAGCTCGGCGGCTCACCGGGCAGGCCGACTCCGCAAAAGCTCGGCGCGCCGCAGCGGGCACCGTCGGCCGTGAAACCACACCCAGCGTCCATCATCGAGAAGCTACAGGGCGTATCGGAGCAGGTGGTCACCACCGAGAAGGGAAGGCTTCGATGCGCGCAGCGATCTTTGATCCAGTCAGCCGTAACCCTCGCGAGACCGTCGCGTCCCCCGACCGCCAGCGGAGTGGTCGCGGTCAGGCTCGCAACATAGGATGGGCGTGGCAGCGCAGGCTCGCAGGCCCCTGCCGGTCGGAGGCGATCGCCGAACACCGGCGCCGAGGCATCCACCGCTGCGCCGAGCCCGGCTGCCGTGAAGCCACGAACCTCAATCGCGGCGGATACCGCTCCGACCTCGATCGCCAAGGGACGCGCCGGATCGATGCGTTCGAAGCTTCCGCGCGGACCATCCGCGGCCCCGAGCAGCACCGCCGCCCAGGTCACGTCCCCCGGAAGCTGCACCTCCACCGAGCTCTGCGAGCATCCCGCGGAACAACAGACCACCAGCATTGCCCAGGCGCGCAACCCGAGCAGCATACGCGCGCAGCCGGGCCGCGAACAGGTGGGTTCAGGGATGGTGGACCCGCTCAGCACAACGCTCCAGCGCAGCGAGCTCGAGATCAAAGCGAGCGCTGGCCAGGCAGCGCTTTACGGCCGCGGCGTCCTCCGTGCTTCCCTGCGACGCAGCCTCGTCGATCGTTCGCGCCAGGCGCTCGAGGAGCGCGACGTTGCTCGGGTCGTTGCGGGCGGCGCCAAGGGCGGATTCGAGCGCGTCGGCGGGTGGGGAGCGCCTCGAGGTTCGATCGATGGACGTACGGGAGGAAGGGGCCGGCGCTGCATGCTTGGGCGCGGGCGGTGTCGGGACTTGGGTAGCCGCCACGGTACTCTCGCGCGCTTGCTGGAGTGGGTGGGCGCCGATCGTGGGTTGTTCAAGGCCCGGCGGCTCCGGGGACAATTGGGGTAACGTGGCTGGGGCGCCGGTGGTGAGCGCCAACGCAGCCAGCGCCAAAACCAAGGCCACCAAAGTGGCGCCGGCCGCCAACGGCCAACGCGATTCCGAGGGCACCCGGGTGAGCACGGGTGGCCCGGTGGGGTCGAGGACGCCGATGACCAACGGGGCGGACGGCGTCGGCCCTGGATTGGTGGAGGATTCGAGGCGCGGAGGATCGAGCTCCCCCGGCATCACTCGGGTCATCAACGGCGCCGGCTCGCGCGGGGACAGCGATGCGTTGAGCGGAGCGATCGCGCCCGCAGGCGGGTTCACCCCGCCGATAACGGGCCCAGACGCGTCTTGGGTCTCCGCAGGATCCAGGCCCCCGGTCACGGAGGGGGTCCGCGCCGAGACCGGCCGCGACAAGGCCTCCCTGAGGGCATTCACAAAGGCCATCGCCGCGGGGTAGCGCTCCTCGGGTGCCACGGCCATGGCCTTGCGGAGGGTGTAGTCCACCTCCGGGCCGAGCTCCGCGCGAAAGGCGCTGGCATTGGGGCGAGGCTCATTGGCGATCCGGTGCGCGACGTCCATCGGGGTCTCCGCGGTCGGTCGTCGGGTCCCGAACAGGCGCGGTTGCCCAAAGACGTCGTGCGCGAAGGCATAACGCGTGGTCAGCAACGAGAACGCCACACAACCGAGCGAGAAGACGTCGGCGGTCGGGCCGATGTCGCCACCGCGCAGCTGTTCCGGCGCCAGGTAGTTGTCGGTTCCGATCACCCGTCCCACGGTCGTCTGTTGATCCCTTGGAACCTCGAGGATTTTAGCGATTCCAAAGTCGAGGATCCGCGCCCTGGGACCGGTCGGCTCTGCAGGGAGCATGATGTTCGACGGCTTCAGATCGCGGTGGAGCACCCCGTGCAGATGCGCGTGGTCTATCCCCAGGGCGACTGCCGAAAGGATGGCGGTCGTTTCTTCGGGCCCGAGTGAACGACCGATCGCCGCCAGCGCAGCGAGGCGATCGAACAGGGTCTCACCGACGACGAACTCCAGAACCAAGTAAGGATTCGGTAGCGCGATCGACGCGGCGATAGAGCGGGCAATGCTCGGATGATCGAGCATGCTCAGGACTTGGATCTCGGTCTCGAAGCGTTGCATCACGCGCGGGTTCGCGGCCCACTGCGGCTTCAGCAGCTTCACCGCGACGTTGCCGCCCTGGAGGCGGTCGTTCGCCAGCCAAACGTCGCCGAAGCTGCCCGAGCCGAGCTTCTTGTCGAGCTTGAATCGCTCGCCCACAACTTGACCGCGTTCCAGACTCCACGACATCGTGCATCCGCAAATGGCCCTGCGTTCGCCGAGCCGATCCGCCGCGCTGACATCATGCCTAATCGCGGCGCTCGGGGGCAGCTCTGCCGAGGCCGCGGACATCGATATCACCCGAGCGCCCGGCGTGGCGGTGATCATGGTAACGCCTCGCGGCAAGCAGCCCGGCGTGCGGGCGACCGACCTGACCGGGGCGGTGCGCGCGGCCTTTGTGAACAAGACGCGCCTGAGGGTGGAGCCAGCGGAGCGCTGGGGAATCGATCCCCAGGAGCTCGGGGACTGTCCCCAAGACACCCGATTTCTATGCTGGATTCGCGCCTCTAAGAGCGACCCCGGCCTCGACTTCCTCCTGGTGGCCTCGGTGTTTGTCGTGGCCCCCGGCGAGGTCCGCCTCACCACCTACTGGTTCGACGTTTCGCGCGCCAAGCGCGTGCTGGAAGGTGGAGGGACTGACACCGAGCTCGACAGCGCGATCTTCCAGACCGCGGTGGCGCCCGAACCAGCCCGTCTTCTGTCGGACCAAGGGGCCCTCGAGCAACACTTCGCTCGATTCGAGCAGACCGTGGAGGCGGCGCTCCCGGATCGAGCCAAGGCTGATCGTTTCGGGGAGATCGCGCTTGTTCTCTCGCGGGGTTCAAGCGTGGAGTTCGACGGGCGTGCGCTGGGAGATCTGGGGCCTGGCCCCCACCGCTTGCGCGCCGTCGAGCCCGGGACCCACCGCCTCCGCTTTCGCCCAAGCGGGAGCCAGGAGCTGCGAACCGAAGAGGTCACCGTTGGCGCCGCGATGATTGCGCCCCTCTCGCCGAACCTCGAGCCCACGCCGCGGGGCACCCCCGTTTGGTTCGTGGCCTCGACGCTGGGCCTGGCGGCCGGAGGCGTGGCCCTCGTCGCGCTGGGCGCTGGCGACTATCGCGGTCGAGGCTGTCCAGCCGGAGACCTCGCCTGCGATCCATCTCCGCAGCGCGCGACCGCCTGCGAGCTCGATCCCAAGACGTGCCCAAAGACAAGCGGCGTGGCCTTCTTGGCGATCGGCACCGGTTTGCTCACCGCAGCGGTCAGCGCTGGCCTTGGAGCGATGATCTTCGAAGACGAGGGGCCACCGTGGTGGAGCATCTTGGTGGGGGCGGCCCTAGGCGGCGCAGCGACCGCCGTCTCCGCCAGCGCCCTCTAGAGCGCCGAACCGCTAATCAGACCGGCTGCGGCCGAAGATGCCGTCATTCCTGG
>Ga0154020_10005532_pt1 | contig 14878 bp, 7 predicted proteins | sample Klosneuvirus_201_FD_109709 | JGI IMG/M metagenome (GOLD analysis project Ga0154020, IMG submission 109709) | Active sludge microbial communities from wastewater, Klosterneuburg, Austria - Klosneuvirus_20160825_MG | ecosystem: Engineered > WWTP > Aerobic digester > Activated sludge | place...
CCGACGCACCGACGCACCGAAACCACCGACGCACCGAAACCACCGACGCACCGAAACCACCGACGCACCGAAACCACCGACGCACCGAAACCACCGACGTAAAGAACGCACCCAACGCCCGGACGCAAGAAAGAAAAGAAAAAGCAAAACAACCTAAAAACCTCGCTGGACCCTGTGACCCTCACACCGTTGCGGGACCTCCCCGTGAACACTTCCCAAAGGCGGCCTCCATGGTGAATGATGCCAATACGCACCCTGGGGAGGAACACGTGGCCACACCACGCAACGCCGCCGCTGCCGCCGACACCATGGCGCGCCAGTGGCTCATCCTCCAGCACATTCCGCGGTTTCCTGGTCACACCAGCAGCGCCTCCCTGCACACCATGCTGGAAGGTGAAGGCCACCACGTCACCCGCCGGACGCTGGAACGGGACCTGGTGGCGCTCACCACCCGCTTCCCCTTGGAATGTGATGACAGCCAGAAGCCCTTTGCCTGGTGCTGGTCCCGCCACGCCAAGGTCTTTGACATCCCGGGGATGGAACCCGCGGCGGCACTGGCGTTCCGCCTGGTGCAGATCTGGGGCAGCCGCATGCTGCCGGGCGCCACCCAGACTGCCTTGCAGCCCCACTTCAGCCGCGCGCAGCAGGTGCTCAAGGACAACGGGATGTTGTCCCGCTGGACGGAAAAGATCCGCATTGTGGAACGGGGCCCACCCACGCACCCGCCCAAAGTTGCCGACGGTGTGCTCCAGGTTGTCTACGCGGCCCTCCTGCAGGACCGCTGGTGCACGGTGAACTACCGCGCGCGCGGCTCGGACACGCCACAAACCCACCAACTCAACCCATTGGGCCTCATTGTCACCCACGGCCTGCTCTACCTGGTGTGCACCATCAACGCGCACCAGGACCCCCGCCAGCTGCTGTTGCACCGCATGTCAGATGCGCGGCCTTTGGACCGTGAGCGCGTGCAGCCCAAGGACTTTGACCTGGACACCTACCTGCGTGACGGGAACCTGGGCCTCCCGCTGGATTCCAAGCCCATCAAGCTCAAGGCGTTGTTCCACGGCCAGGCCGCGCACACCGTGGCGGAAACGCCGCTGTCCGGTGACCAGACGGTGCGTCCCGGGGCCAATGGCGCGCTGGAGGTCCACGCCACCGTCGCGGACACCCTGGATCTCCGGGGCTGGATCTTTGGTTTTGGAGAAATGGTGGAAGTGCTGGCGCCGCAATCATTGCGTGATGAATTCAAGCGGCGCATCAAAGCGCTGTCCAAAATGTACGTGAAATGACACAACGGCCACCACGGCCACCGGTTCGGATGTGTACCCAACCCAGTGCGACGCGTATTGTCGCAGCAGCGTGGGAGGATCACCACCACCATGCTCCACCTCCACCTCTCCCAACGTACCGAGGACCTCCTGGCGGTCCTGGCGCAGCACCTTGCGCAACAGCGCGGGTCCTTGCGTGAGCGTCTCCAGCCTACGCGGCTGATTGTGCCCAACCACAACATGGAACGGTTTGTGGAGTACGGGCTGGCGCAGCAGCACGGCGTGGCGGCCAACCTGCAGTTCTGGCGGCTGGAGCGTTTTGTGGCCGAATGGCTTCGTGCCGCGGGCGTCACCGAGGACATCCTGGACCGGCAGTGGATGGAGGCATTCCTGCTGGACCGGTTGTTGGACGTGGACACGCTCCCCGCCACGGTGGCCGCACCGGTGAAACACTGGCTGGCGCAGGCCGGCAATGATTCCGTTGCATTGCAGGGTCGCCGGGTGCAGCTGGCCAACCACCTGGCGCGTTTGTTTGAGGAATATTCGTTCTCCCGCGCGGCCATGGTCCGGGACTGGGAGACCAGGATTCCCACCAGCGGGACCGCGGCGTGGCAGGCGGAGCTGTGGCGGGCTGTCCGGGCGCGTGCGCAGGCGCAGCAGCCCATGCCGCTGCTGGCGCCGTGGGAGGCCGTGGCGCAGGCGGGCGCACAACACAAACAAGGTGCACCGCTGCACTTTTTTGGCGTGTCCTACGTGTCCCACGGGTACCAGGCGTTCCTGACGGACCTTTCCGCCAGCACAGACCTGCACATGTACGTGCTGCACCCGGCCGGCGGCGTGGCCAACGCGGCAAGCCCGTTTCTGGACGCGTGGGGAACACCGCAACGGGAGTTTGTGGACATGTTGCGGTCCATCCCTCACACGCAACACGCGGTGACGGCTGCGGGTGCGCGCGTGCATGTGCCCATTGGGACAAAAGATGCGCCGACCATCCGCCTGATGGGCTGCGCCAGTCCCCGCCGGGAAGCGGAAGGTGTGGCGGACCTCATCTGGTCACTCATGCGGGAGCCGCGGGACAATCCGCTGCATTTCAATGACATTGCGGTGCTGGTCAACGCGTCCCAGAAGGACATCTACCTGCCGCACGTGGCGTCTGTCTTTGACGAGGCGCACCGGATTCCGCACAGCGTGACCGATGTGCCGTTGTTGTCCGCCAGCCCCGTGGCGCAGGCGGTGCTTGCGCTCCTTGAGCTTCCGTTCTCCCGCTTCAAGCGCAGCGTCATGCTGGACTTCCTGATGCATCCCAACCTGGCGGGTCTCTCCGCCGACGCGGACCGGCATGCCTTTGTGCGCGTGGTGGACCGGCTGGGCATCTTCCACGGAGCGGACCACACCGATCATCAGGACACGTACATCACCAGCGACGTCATCAACTGGCGGCAGGGCATGCGGCGGGTGGCCTTGGGTGCCTTCCTGGAAGGTCCAACGTCTGGTGAAGCTGACCCCGTGGTTGTTGGCGAAGAAGCATACCTGCCTGAAGAAGCCCGGGAAGACCGCCCATCCATCCAGCAACTCATGCTCATTGCGCGGTCGCTCATGGAGGACATGCGCAGCCTGCCGGAGGAGACCACCACGCTCACCGGTTGGTCCGAGCGGCTGGCCGGCCTGGTGACCACCTACCTGTGCAGCCACAGCGACGAGGACGAAGCACACCTCCAACGCTGCCTGGCGGGCATCTACCGTCTTGCGCGGCTGGACACGCACGGGAAAAATGTTGGGTTTGGAACTGCGCTGGCCCTGGCGCGCAGCTCCATTGAAGCCCTTTCCGGCGCGAGCGGTGGGTACCTGATGGGTGGGGTCACGGTCTCCACCATGGCGCCCATGCGGGCCATTCCGTTCCGCGTCATCATTGTGATGGGAATGACCGAGGGGAAGTTCCCCGCGCAGGAACGCCTTGACGCGCTGGACCTCAAACAGGCGTCTCGGCAACCCGGTGACGTCAACCCGCTGCAGCGGGACCAGTCCATGTTCCTGGAGACGTTGTTGTGCGCGCGGGACCAGGTGGTGTTCACCTACGTGTCCCGTGACCCCCAGACCGGCGAGGAGATCCACCCGTCCTCCACGGTTCAGCAGTTGTTGCACCTGCTGGAGCAACACCACGGTGTCCACGCCAAGGACCTCACGTCGCGGCAGCCGCTGCGTCGCCATCAGACGGTGGAGAAGGATGGACCGGCGGCCACGGTGTTGGATGGGGCGCACAAGGAGGCACAGGCACGGTTGGTGGGCATGGCGTTGCGCAAAGCCGCTGGCGGGGCATTGCGCGTGGGCCACCCGGCGCAGCTGCGTGCTGCCTCCGGAGAAGCGTGGCCGGACGTGGTGGCGTTGTTGAAACTTCCCAAGCCCCCGCCACCGGTGCGCGCGGAGTCGTTCACGCGCGCGCGGCGCATCAACGTGTATGCGCTGCGCAAATTCCTGGAGTGCCCGCTTCAGGGGTGGGCCACCCACGTGTTGGGTATGGAGGACGACGAAGAGGACCTCTCACGCCTGGATGACGAGCCCATGACGGCGGAGGTGTTGGCGCAATACGGCGTGATTCGCCGCGTGGTGATGGCTGAGCTGCGGAAGCCCGGAAGCTGGGACGCGGCATTGGAAAAGGAGTCCTGGCGGGAACAGCGCGCCGGACGGTGGCCGGTTGGTGCGCTGCAGCGCGCACCGTGGCCCCAGAACCTGCCGGATACCTGGCTGCGCGCGTTGCGCGGAGAAGACCAACAAGCACTCAAGGTATCCCGGGTCACGTTCTCCCAGCCGGAGTTCCCGGATGATGAGCACGACGTGCAAGAGCCCATCCCGGTGCGCCTGGAGGATGGGCGGCAGTGCCTCATCACCGGCACGCTGGAACCCATCATTGCCGAGTCCGGCGCGCTGGTGCTGACCCGCTTGCACCGCGCGTACGAAGAACTTCCAATCCAGAAGACGTTGCTGCGCGCGTGCGTCAACCAGATGTTGCTCACCGCAGCTGGAGTGGACGCGCCGCTCCTCAAGAAGGCGGTGTTTTGCGGCCTGGACAAGGAAGGCCAGCCCACGTCCAGGACCATTGCGGTGACGGCGCCCACAAAAAAGCAGGCGCACAACTGGCTCAGCGCCATGGCGGAAGACCTCATGGGTCAGGCCCACGCGTACTTCCTGCCGGTGGAGGCGGTGCTCAAGGGCGGTGGCGTGCCGGATTCTGTCTACGCCGCTTTGGTGGCCATGCGTCTGGATGAAAAGGCAGGCTCTTCAGCCTACGGCCCGGTTCCAGGCGCGCTGGACTACCCGCTGCCGGACAAGAACCAATTGGACGCCATCCTGACGCGGCGGTTTGCGCCGTTGTTGCAGCTGCAGCAGGGAGGTGCCGAATGACGACGTGGACGTACGCGCGCCCGCCCATCCTGGAGCGGCTTTCCGGTTCATCTGAGCAGCACGTTCTGGTGGAGGCGTCCGCCGGCACGGGAAAGACGTTCACGCTGGAACACATTGTGGCGCAGGAGGTCCTGCAGGGCACGCCACTGGACGCCATCCTGGTGGTGACGTTCACCGAGAAGGCGACCCGGGAAATGCGCTTCCGCGTGCGCCGCCTCCTGGAGGAGATGTTGCGTGGCCCGGTGCCTGGCGGCACGGACAGGGTGAACCCGGCCAATGGACCGGCGTGGACCATTGACGCTGTGGCACAAAAGCGTTTGCGGGATGCGTTGGAGGCGTTTGACCGGGCCGCAATTTCCACAATCCACGGTTTTTGCCAGCGCGCATTGTTTGAAAATGCGTTTCTCTCCGGTGAGCGGCTCAACGCGAGGTTGGAGCCGGCGGCGGGGGTGTTGCGGTCCTTGTTGTTGGAAGTGATCCGTAAGGTGCTGCATCCGGACCACGCGGACCGTTCCATGGTGCAGGCCGCGCTGGCCATGGTGAGCCTGGATGACCTGACGCAGACCATTGGAAAGCTGATGTTCCAACGGGGGCGCATCACGCCGGTCCAGACGCAGCAAACGCTGGCGGCCGCGTTGAGCAGCCTTCCGGGGTCGGCGCAACGGGACATCATTGAAGGCGCGTTGCGACACAGGAAAAAGACCATCAAGGTTGTGGACGCCTTGTTGGAAAGGCTCACGGCGCTTGAGAGCCTTGCCGGCCACCACGATCTTGGTGCGGCGGCGTTGGAAGTGGTGGCGTGGCAAGAAGCCACTGCCAATCCAGGACAGGCAAAGGCCACCACGCAAGAATACCTGCGCAACCACCTGGTCAGTGTGCTGAAGGATGAACCCACCACGCGTTCCTGGGTGGATGCGGTGGAACACGTGTTGGACTTCAGCCCGGTGGTCGCGGCCATCCAGATGTTGCTGCCCCGGGTGCAGCAGGCGCTGGCGCGCTCCAAGGAGCGTGACGGTTCCCTGGACTTTGATGACCTGCTTCTGAAGCTGCGAGCGGCACTGCATGGGCCTGGTTCGGCGGGGCTGATGTCGTCGTTGCGGGCGCGCTACCGTGTGGTGTTGGTGGATGAGTTCCAGGACACCGATGAGGTGCAATGGGACATCTTCAAGACTGCGTTTTTCCCCCAGGAGAGCAAGGCACGGCTCATCCTCATTGGGGACCCCAAGCAGGCCATCTACGGGTTCCGCAATGCGGACGTGCGCGTCTACCAGGAAGCAGCCAGGGAACTGGGCGTGCCTCCGGTTCGGCTGGTGCACAACTTCCGTTCCTCGCCGGACCTGTTGAACGTTTTTGACGGCGTGTTCAAGGACATTTTTGCGCCGCAGGGTGTGACGTGGACCGCGCCGGAGCCGGGAAAGCCGGGACGCCGGGCGCTGGTGAACGGTGTGCCCAGCCCGCCGCTGCACCTCATGGGCGTGGTGTCCTCGGAGGAATACAACCCGGGTGCGGCCAAACATGCCCTCCACGCGTGTGTGGCAAGACAAATCTCACAAATTCTCTTTGAAAAGGCGCACGCCGTCACGGTTCATGATGGGCCCGAAACGCGCAAGGTTGGCGCGGGAGACATCTTTGTCCTGGTGCACACCAACAATGATGCTGAGCTGGTGGGGCATCACCTGCGCGCGTGGGGCGTTCCGTTCTCCTTCTTCCGCCAGGAGGGATTGTTTGCCACGCGCGAGGCGCAGGACATTGAGCGCGTGTTGACGGCGCTGTTGGATCCCGAAGACCGCGGTGCGCGGGGCAGTGCGTTGTTGACGCCGTTCTTCATGGTGCAGTTGCAGGACCTGAAGGGTTACCTGGAGCCGGAACCGGGGGATGCGGCGGTGGAGCGGCTGCGGCGCTGGGGTTCCATGGCGCAGCGTCGGCAGTTTGACCGGTTGTTCCATGATCTGGTGGATGGATCCGGCCTGGCCCGGCGCCTTTTGGCCTGCCAGGAGGATGAACGCGCACTCACCAACCACCTCCACCTGCTGGAGTTGTTGTTGGAAGAGGCACACCGTGGGCAGCGGGACCTTCGCAGCCTGCTGGGTTGGCTCAGGGGCATGCGCACCAGCACCTCCCACACCGGCAGTGAAGTGGACGTGCAGCGCCTGGAGTCTGAGCACCGCAGCGTTCAGGTGCTCACGCTGCACAAGGCCAAGGGTCTTGAAGCGGATGTGGTGTTTTTGGCTGGAGGGTTGACGAGGCAGTTCTCCAACGGTCTTGCGGACCGCGTGTACCATGATGCCACCGGCGCACGGTGCATTGGCTTGAAGCCCCGGACCTCAAGGCAGGAAGCGCTGGCGGACGAGGAGGAGAAATTCGAGGACCTGCGTCACATGTACGTGGCATTCACTCGCGCACGGGCGCGTTTGTATGTGCCGTATTTTGGCGAGGGGCCACACTTCCGTGCGGGAGAACATGCGGCTCCGAAAACGGCGCCCAACGGGCCCTATGCGGCCATTGCGCGGGCGCTCAACACGTTTGTGGACAACAACCAGAAGCACTGCGTGTTCTTGCGCGCCCCCCTCCATGCCGCCATGCCCGAGGGGTCCGCGCCGGTGGTGGTTGCCGCGGCCGCGTTGAAGACGTCACCGCCGCCGGTGGTGGCTCCAGAGTTGGCTTCCTTGCGTGCCAGCCGGCGTGGGCCGCAGGAGGTCTCCTACTCCAGCCTCAAGCGTGCCAGCGGGGGCTACCACGGCCAGGATGATGCGCCCTCCCGCACGCTCACCGCTGAATCCCACGACGTGGTGCCGGATGTGTTGTCCAATGACCTGCCCGGTGGAAAGGCCATGGGCGAGTTCCTTCACGCGGTGTTGGAGCACGTGTCCTACGACGCCGTGCGCGACCACAACGTCACCGCATGGTCTGCACTGCCGGAGGTTGCGGCATTGTTTGAGCGCAAGGCGCGGGTTCACGGGGTGCGGTTGAGCGCGGTGGCTCCCGCACAAAAGGTCCTGCACCGCGCGTTGACGGTTCCCATGGAGCTGGGGCCACTGCAGTTGCCTGGCGGGTTGTGCACGTTGGAGCACCGCGTGGCCGAAGCATCCGTGGTGTACCCCATCCCGGAAAACACCCATGCACAGCTGGGGCAGGAAAAGCAGACGGGACGGTTTGTGGTGGACCGGGGTTATGTGCGTGGCGTGGTGGACCTGGTGTTTGAACACGGCGGCAAGAGCTGGTTTCTGGACTGGAAGGGTGACCGCCTGGTGGACTGGTCTGACGACGCGGTGAAGGCGCACGTGGAGCTCAACTACGCCACGCAGGCCGCGCTCTACACACTTGGCGTGTTGCGCATGATGGGGATCCACACGGCCGCGGCCTATGAGAGCAGCTTTGGCGGCCTGGCGTACTGCTTCTTGCGCGGAATGACCGGAGGCGCGCACGGCATCCACTTTGTGCGGCCTGGCTGGGCGCAGGTGGTGGAGTGGGAAACCGGCATGCGGCAGGGCAAGGCGCCCTGGGACTTTTCCGCCGTCAAAGAGCGCCTGGAAGTGTTGGAGGCATCCGCATGATGACCGCTGCGTTTCATCCCATGGGGTTGTGGTCCACGCGCGGGGATCCCACGTTGCGTGCCGCGGTGGACGTGCTGCTGGAGGGCGTGGAGCAGTTCAACCTGCCACGCTCCTCGGTGTGGATGGCGTTGGAGCTTGCACAGCTGGACCCCAGACTGGACGTGTCCGAGCAGGTGATGCGTCTCTACCTGTACACGGCGGTGTTGGCGGGCATGGCCGGCGGGTCCACGCTGGTGGAAACCACGCCACAAGGGGCGTTCTGGACCATTGTACAGCGCCTGGGCGCGGATGCGGCGTTGACGGAGAAATTGCGGAATCACGTCAAGACGGTGCCGGACCAGGACGCCCCGCGCGCGCCGTTGGTGATGGCCAAGGGATGGATCCAGACCCAGCGTGTGCACGCCATGGAAGAAAGGACGCGCGCCGCGTTGGCGGTCCTCCACAAACGCAAGGGCCTTGCGGGTCCAGCCGCGCAGGCACGTCTTGCCGAGGTGATGGCCAACCCGCACCAGGGCCCCAAGGGTCCGGTGCAGCTCAACGCGCAACAGCAGGAAGCCGTGTTGGCCGCGGTGACGTCGTCATTGAGCGTGATCACGGGTGGTCCGGGCACCGGGAAGACCAGTGTGCTGGTGTCCATCTTGCGGGTGTTGGCCCGGGACCCGCAGTGGAGCGTGGACCAGGTGGCGCTGGCGGCACCTACGGGCAAAGCGGCAGACCGTATGAAACAAAGCGTGGTGGAGGCGCTGGGTTCCATTGCCGGCGCCAGCGCGGCGGACCGGGCGCTCAAGGAGAACCCTGTGGAGGCGGTCACGCTGCACCGGTTGTTGCAGTGGTCACCGGGGATGGGGCGTTTCCGGATCAACCGGGCCAACCGTCTCACGCACAAGATGGTGCTGGTGGATGAAGCGTCCATGTTGGACCTGGGCATGGCCGAGGCACTGCTGTCCTCGCTGGGGGACGATACGCAGCTGGTGCTACTGGGTGATGCGGACCAGTTGCCGGCGGTGGAGACGGGCGCGGTGTTCCGTGACCTGTGCCAGGGCGCGGTCAAGAAGGTGACCCGCTTGTTGGAAAGCCACCGGATGGATCCGCGGGACCCGCATGGCGCGGCCATTCTTTCGGCCGCCACCAGCATCAACGCGGGTCACGGCGATACGGCGCGCTGGTTGAAGCGCGCGAATGACGTGGGAAATGTGGAGTTCAATGGCATCACCTGGGTGGACACGGAAACGGGAATCCACGCGGCAGCGGAAGCGTGGTTTGCGCACGCGTGGTTGAAGAAGACCGTGTCCCCGCTGGTGCTGGATCATACGCTGCCGCTGGACGTGGACAGCTGGAGTGCGGTGCAACGTGAGGCGGTGAACCAGCTGCTGCAGCAGCACGCCGGTGCGCGGGTGTTGTGCGCGCTGCGGCAAGGCCCCGGCGTCACTGGCGCGGCGTTGTGGAACCAACGGCTGCATGACCGCCTGGCCCGTTGGCGCGTGGCGCAGGGGTTTCCTGCGTTGGTGGAGCCGCTGGGGGCGGGAGACCCCATCATGGTGTTGCGCAATGACTACCAGCGCGGCCTGTTCAACGGCGACAGCGGGGTGGTTGTTGCGGCGCGCGGCCGGCGTGGCGGCAAACAGTTGCTGGCGGTGTTCCGCCGGGGGGACGTGCTCAGCACGTTCCCGGTTGAGGCCATGGGTGATGTTGCAGAACTGGGCTGGGCCACCACCGTGCACAAGGCCCAAGGGTCTGAGATGGACACGGTGTTGGTGGCATTGCCGCGCGAGGTGTTGCCGCTGGTGAGCCGCGAGTTGCTCTACACCGCGGTGACGCGCGCGCGCAGGGGCGTGGTCTTGTTGGGCAGCGCCGAGGTGTTGCAGGCGGCCATTGCCACGCCGTCACTGCGCATGACGGGGCTGCTGCGCGCGGCGGCGTGACGGGTGCGTTCAGGGAATTGCGTCGGCGTTGGTCAACACAATCCCCCGGGTGGGTTTTTGGCCATTCCACGACAACAGCGGGCCCGTCCTTGGGGGCTGGGCCAGAGGTGGAACGTCCGCACCAAACCGGACCTCCTGCCGCGCCGTGGCGCCCCAGACATCCGATGCGGCCCGGACCTCAATGATGACGGGTTGGGTGACTTCACGTGAGGCGCGCAGCACATAGACGCGCTCCACGGTCCGGGAGTGTGCATCCACCAGCGTTTCCCGCGCATGACCGGTCAACACGGTGACCCCCGGGGGCGCAATGACGCTGAACGTGAGCGGCGTGGCGTCCACCAGCGCGCGCTCCAGCCGCGCGCGAACCACTACCGGCTTGTCCAGCACAAGACGGGGGTTGTTGGTCAACTGCAGCGTGAACGGCGCAGTCATGGTGTCCTTGGGGGCGGGCGGGCTGGCGTCAGGCTGGGCGCGGCATCCAACCACAAACAACAACGCAAAAATGTATTGTTTCATTGGCGTCTCTCCCTTCAATTGCAGATGGGGTTGGTGGATGGGTAGGCGTAGCGCGTGGACGGCTGGGTCACCGCGTCCACCTGCGGACCAATGTTGGGCACCATGGAGGTGCACACCAGGGCATCCAGGAAGTCCGGGAAGACCGCGGCGGGGATTCCGGTGTTGACCACGTTGATGGGATTGCCCTGCGGGTCCACGTCCCAGGTGCGGCGCGTGTAGCCACGGCGGGCCGCGCCGGCACGTGGCGTGGCCAGGGCCCGGTAGAGGGCGTTGTTGGTGATGTTGGGGTTTTGCGACAGCCCGTACAACATGGCAGTCACCTCAAGCTCGTAGATCCTGCCCAACAATCCATCCTGGGGCTGGGGCAGGGGCCACGGTGCGCCGCTGCTGTGCTGTCGGCGTGCCACGTCAATCCAGAACATGGTGCCGTTTTGTTTGTCCACGTAGCGGGAGTCCCGACGCCAGTCCGCGCTGACAAAGGTGGCCCAGCCTTCACTCCAGCCCAGGCCTGGATAGTACGGGACGCCAAAAAAGTGTGGACCACCTTCGCCAGGGGACACACCAAAGGAGGACATGGTCCAATGGCCCACCTCATGGAACGTGACCGAGTCAGCCCAATATTGTGCATCACTGCGATTCCCGTTGATGAACATCTGCGTATCAAACGCTCCCGCCGCCGTGGTGGGCACTGGCCAGACACACTCCCCACAGGTCCAGGAGGATCCAAACCGCAGCCACACCACCAGGCTCTTGGGCGTGATGTTGCGGTAGTAGAGCTGCGCAGAGTTCTCAAACACCACGCGCATCCCGTCAAAGACGCGAATGGCACCAGCGCCCGACTGGTCCGAGATGAACCAGGAACGCCCGGAACCGTTGGAGAATGGTGACAACGTCCAATAATAGACTTGACCGGATCCAGGGCTGGCTACGGCATTGAGACCGTCCGGCACGTTGGGCTGCGCCACCGCAAACACGGGGTCTGGGACCTGCGGACGGGTGTAGGCCGCGTAGATGGCCACCACGTCTTCAGGGCGTGGCCGGGCGTCCACCCGCACGCTGAACCGGCCCTCGTCATCCGTCACGGCGCTGTCCAACAGGATGTAGCTGGAGCCATTCCAGATGAAGCTTTGGACGGTGGCGCGCTGGAAGGGAGCGGACCTTCCTTGCGCGGACCAGTCTGACAACTCTGGCGTGGGCGGGCGGTATTCATAGAGCATGGTGGCCGTGAAGGTGTTGGTGGGCGTGAGCACCGTGCAGGCCGCGCCGGTGATGCGGTCTTCACAACCATTGGGGCAGTTGGACAGCGTTGCGGTGCCATTGGGCTGGCATTGTCCCAATTGGCCAGAATTTGCGCAGAAGACAGCACCCGGGGTGCATGTGGGGACTGCCGGGTCCTGCAAACAGGTGGAGACTCCCTGCACGGTGCGGCAACGCTCATGGGGCAGGCACGTGGAGTACGCGGTGGCATCCGTTGCAACACCTGCCGGAGGCACAATGCACCAGCTCACCACGCTGGGACCGTCACACCGCCCCATGGGCTCTTCTTCGCCGCAGGGATCCATGATGGCCAGTGAAAGCGAATAGCTCCCGGACGTGGCGCCCGTCTGGTCAGAATAGCCATCCACCACCACCCAGTATTGGCCGGGGTCCAACACCCTTTCCAGATATTCCGGTTGTTGCACCTCTCGATCCACACACGCGTCATGCACCAGGAATGACGTGGCGCAGTCCGCGCCTGACGTCAGGTACAGTCCAATGTCAAAGCCGGACGCCTGCAGCGCCACGCGCGACCGTTTTTCCAACCGCAGGCTCCACACCTGGTCTGAAGCGCCGCTGCCAACCACGTAGCTGCTGTTGAGAAACGAAAGGCTGCAACCAGAGAAGTGGTCCTGGCGCCCCCTGGTGTTGCCCTGCACGGTTCCTGGCACCAACGCGGTGACCTGATCACAGCGTTGGGGAACGGGTGGTGCCGTGTCACAAATGTAGGACGTGGAGTCCACCTCTGCTGGCTGCAGGATGCCGTCGGCGTTGTCATCCTGGCCCGTGCGGACGCCCACGCCTCCAACAGGACAGTTGGCGCCTGGTGGTTCGGTGGCGGTGGCCAGCAGTGTGGTCAAGCCGTCCACACCGTTGGTCCCGGTGCTCCCCTGTTGGCCATTGCACACAAAGGTGGTGGACGTGATTTCCTCCGGGTCCAACGCCTGGTTGCTGTTGAGGTCCACGCCCGCGTCCACCCGAACACCGCCGGTGGCACAATTGGCGCCTGCCGCTTCTGCCTTGGTGGCAACCACCGCGTTTCCGGGTGTCTGACCGGCAACGCCGTTGCACACGTAGGCAGTCTGATTCACCTCGTCATCATCCAATGTTCCGTTGTTGTTGACGTCCGGACCAACGTCCACGCGTTGACCCCCGCCGGTGCACTGCGCGCCCGGTCCAACGTCAGAAAGGCGCACCAGGGAGGACGTACCGTCATCACCGTCCTGCCCTGCGCTGCCCTGCGAGCCTTGTTCACCCGCTGCGCCAGCCGGTCCTTCTTTGCCGGCGCACGACAGCAACATGGTGAACTGGATCACCACCAGACACATCATCAAGCGTGTTTTCAAAGGACCACCCCCGGATGGAGAACGTGGGTTCATTCCTCCATTGGCGCGGAAACCTACCGGGTGGCTGCGACGGTAAGGGTCGCATCTGGGCAAACCCCGGATGTCCGGCACAACAGTGGCCCGGTGGTAGAATCACCAGTGCTGTCGCCATGTTGCAGCGACGAGCGCGCATTGAATCCATTGACCATGGAGGTCTGCGGCCCGTACCCTCGGCACCATGCTTCTGTCTTACATGTTGGCTGCAACCGTCACTGCCGCTGCCGCCCAGCCCACCAGCGTCATGATCCTCCCGCTGGAGGCCAAAGAAGGCGTGTCCCGTGACGCCGCGGACCAGCTGTCCTTCGCCATGGCCGCGCACGCATCCACACTCCCCGGCCTGAAAGTGGTCACCTACAGAGAAGTGGAGAGCACCCTCTCGCAGGAACAGGTCCGCCAGGTGGCGGGCTGCGGCAGCGTGAGCTGCGCGGCGGAAATTGCGGGTGCCCTCAACACCAACGCCATTGTCATGGGCAGCTTTGGGCGTTTTGGCGCGGACTACCTGCTCACATTGTCCCTGGTGAGCGCGCGGGACGCGGTGGTCACGGGCCGCAGCGTGCGCCGGTTCCCCGGTAAACAGATGGAAGCCGTGCTGGACGCCATTCCGCAAATCACCGCTGAGCTTTTTGGGAAGATGCTCCCCCCGGAGGCGTTTGCGGCAACGCAACCTGCGCAAACCACGCAGCCACCTCCGAGCGTGGCGGTTGCGCCGGCCACGCCGGTTCCACCGTCGACACCCGCGGCGGAAGAAGACCCTGACGGAAAATGGGCCAAGCCCGCGGCTGAAAAGAAGCGCTCCAAGGCAGCCGTGCGGCGCGGGCAGGAAAGCAAGGCCACGGGTCTTATGTTGGACCCCGTCATGGCGTCTTGGATGTACCGCGCGGCGGCGGGTGCTGGGTCAACAGCCGGGCTGTTGGCAACCGTGGGCCTTGGGATGTGTGTTGGTGGGTGCGGGTTCTGCATTGCGGGGGGTTACCTGGGCGGGGAGGTTGGCAGCGGCACGCAACCGTCCAATGGAGGCAATGGTCCGCTTTTCGTAGGAATTGGGGCGCTGCTTGGCGTGCTGAGCTTCTTCCCGTTTATCGGGTCGGTTCTCGTCGGAGCAGTTGCCGCGGTGGTGTGGGCTGTGGCGCAGTTCGCTGGACGCACGGTGGTCACGCACCCCCACGCGGATGATGACGATTAGGTTCTGGCGGTTTGTGTTCGTTGGGAACCCAGGCTCGGCAACGCCTCGCCCTCCCAAATCTCCGAAACTCCTCTCCACGTTGCTGGTCGTCCACTGGTCACAAGCGCGGAGGCATGCGCCACCCCGGTGGGCCCGAGCGTGTCGATGGAAAACTTGCTCAATGGAAGCCGGCGCAGGCCGGCTTGGGGATCTTTCAAGCCCGCGGTTTCAACCGCCGGGCAACGTACCGCAGGCAAGAGATGAGTAGAAGAGAGAGTCCAAATAGAATTGGCTCTGAATCCATCTTTATTTCGCCGTAGCGGAGGCAAGAGAGGTGTCGAAGACAAAAAAGTTTGGGAGGGCGAGGCGTCTGCCGAGCCTGGTTCCGTGTTGGACAACCTGCAAATCACCCGGC
>Ga0154020_10005533_pt1 | contig 14878 bp, 17 predicted proteins | sample Klosneuvirus_201_FD_109709 | JGI IMG/M metagenome (GOLD analysis project Ga0154020, IMG submission 109709) | Active sludge microbial communities from wastewater, Klosterneuburg, Austria - Klosneuvirus_20160825_MG | ecosystem: Engineered > WWTP > Aerobic digester > Activated sludge | place...
GTGAATTCATCGCCCACCAAGTAAAGGCTCTCGATCCTGCAACCGTGCGTTCAACCTGCAACTTCGACTATTTCTCGGCAGCCAAAAATCTTTGGACGATCCTTTAATGCGAAACGGTATAACCATGTCAGGCGGAAGGCCTCTTTGCTACCAACGGTTAATTTCGCACCCCGAAAACGAGAACATGTCCACCACTCCCGAACGTCTTAAGTGCCTGATCATTGGATCGGGGCCCGCTGGTTATTCCGCTGCCATCTATGCCGCACGTGCAGATCTTAAACCCGTTATGATCACAGGCCCTTTGCCCGGCGGCCAGTTGACGCAAACCACCGAAGTGGACAACTACCCCGGCTACCCGAATGGTCGCACCGGCCCGGACATGATGGAAGACCTGATGGCCCAAGCCAAGCGTTTTGGCACCGATGTGCGGAACGGCTGGGTAACCAAAGTTGATTTTTCCGGACCTGTACACAAAGTGTGGGTAGATGAAAAGACGGAGATCCATGCGGACACCGTGCTGATCTGCACCGGAGCCAATGCAAAATGGCTCGGCCTGCCCAACGAAATACGGTTGCGTGATATTGGTGGCGGCGTTACGGCCTGCGCTGTTTGCGATGGTTTCTTTTACAAAGGCCAGAACGTGGCCCTAGTAGGTGCCGGAGATAGCGCATGTGAAGAAGCGACCTATCTAGCCAAGCTTTGCCCGAAAGTTTACATGCTCGTACGCAAGGACGAATTCCGTGCAAGTAAGGCCATGGTCCATCGCGTAGAGAACACCCCGAACATCGAAGTGCTCTTCAATACTGAGATCACCGATGTACTCGGCAAAGATGTGGTTGAAGGCATCGCAATTGTGAACAATAAGACAAAGGAGACCGGCAAGCTGGATGTTACCGGCCTATTCCTGGCCATTGGCCACACACCCGCCACAGCCATTTTCAAGGATTGGTTGGACATGGATGCACAAGGCTACCTAAAGCATACGCCGGACCGCACCGTTACCAAGGTGCCCGGCGTGTTCGTGGCTGGCGACTGCGCCGATCACGTGTACCGCCAGGCGGTTACCTCTGCGGGTTCTGGCTGCATGGCGGCGTTGGATGCGGAGAGGTGGTTGGCGCTGGAGGGGAAGCATTGAGGGGTTCGCATCCGTTCCGATGTGTTGAGGTAATTTGCCGCGGTGAGGTTCGCGGCCATTCTATTATCCCTTTCTACGCTGGCACTGCACGCCCAGGCAGACCTGAAGGCTGAACGGCGTGCCATGCACAAGGGCGACACGCAGGGTGTGATCCAGCGGCTGGAGCATGCCTTGGCTGCATCCACGGAGAACATTTCACCCATCCAGCGCGCGCGCATCCTCGAGACTCTTGGCGAGCAATACCACCGCCTCAGCGATATTGGTGAGGCAAAGCGCAAGTGGGATGAAGCCCTGTTGCTGCGACAGCAAATGTTCGGTGATAGCTCTGCCGAAGCCGCAGTCGGGTATGCTTACCGCACGCGGTATCACAACTACATGGCGGCATCGCAACATGATCACCAGAGGCTTGCATTTCAGGTCGCTGCACGGGCCAAACATCTGTTCAGCACACGAAAGGGACTGGTGCAACCTACCGAACGCATCCTGCTCCAGCGCGAATTCGCCTTCGCCCACAAAGTGGCGGCCAATGCATGGCAGGAACAGGAACACCGCAAACAAACGCGCACACGCTCCTACTTCCGCGAGGCATTGCGCACAGCCATTGCGGCGCATGACACCATCTGGACCGCACAGGTCCTGCATGACATTGGAAATACATATACCGATGAATCCGGGTGGGCCGGCTTACCCGTGCCGAAGAGCGTGATCGTGGACAGTGCTCATGCGTGCTACCAGCGTTCCATCGCGTTGATGACCGCCGCTGGTTTCGGCACCAGCGAAGCCGTGATGATGGACTATTACACCACGGCCCTTTTGTACAAATACGCCTACGGACCTGACAGTATCCGAAGTTCGCTCGCTGCGTTCGACAAAGCACTGCGCACCATGCTGCAACACGCTGGTCAGCCTGCAACGGTCGATCCGCTGCTCTATGATGCACGCATCACCAACGCTGCGCAAATGGTGGAGCTACTCCACCAGCGAGCAGAACTGCAGCAACACTGGATCGATCTGAATACTGAATTGCAACAATTGAATGATGCCATCCGATCAATCGAAGCCTCAGTGCCGTATTGGGACCAGATCCTCAGGAACTACAAGAGCAGCGATCTCGAAAAAGTGACCGGTAGCTACAGCCACTTCCCTTTCCGCCTGGGTTCCAAATTGTTCCTACAACGCTATCACCTCACCGGAAATCGCGATGACCTGTACACTTCCTTCCAATGGAGTGAACGGAACCGAAACGCACTTGCTCAGCGAAAGCGCATCATGATCGGCTTGCATCCCACGCTGATGAACGAACCTGCAATGGATCCGTCGACCATCGCGGCCCCCAAAGGCACTGTGGTCATCGCATACAATCGTCCCGGTAGCGCTTTCGTGATCGATGAAAATGGTTTGTCGGAAACTGCACTTCCTGAGATCCCACTGGACCCGGATAACAGCACGGGCACATTCAGGGAGTTCGATGTAGCCAGCCAGGCTTGGACACCCGATAAGTATGCAACAGAGGGTTACCGATGGTACAAGCACTTGCTAGCGCCGATCTTGGAACAGCACGAAGGACGGACCATCGTTATTGTTCCGTATGGCAGTTTGGCGCTGCTGCCCTTCGATGCCCTGTGTACTTCGCCGACCGCAACGCAATGGAGCGATGTTGCTTTCCTTGCTCGCACCCACACCGTGCGGTACGCCCGCTCCGTGGCCGAAGCGCTCAGTCCCAACGCACAGTGTAGCCGCAGTGATGCCTTCTTCACCACAGCACAAACAGACAGTCTAGCAGATCTTCCTTTTGCCAGAACCTTGATCGACCGGCTACACGCATCATTCAGCGGCAGCGAATTCAACGGCGATCTTGATCAAGCTGGATTGGTCAATGCCTTCACTACTTCGGGCTTGCTGCACATAGCTACGCACGGCGTGAATCCTGCGGTGCCGGATGCAGCGCCGTTCCTCCTGCTCGCCGATGGACCATGGTCGTCAACCGCATTGCACGATGCCGAGGTCCAACGGACGCTTGCGGTACTCAGCACCTGTTCCAGCGGAAGTGGGCGCAATTACCAAGGCGAAGGCGTGATGAGCATCGCCCATGCCTTCCTCGGTGCAGGAACAAAGTCCGTTGTGCATACCCTTTGGCCGGTGGACGATCGTGCAACAAGCGAGATACTGGACGGATTCTACACGGGCCTCGATGAAGGTCTTTCGGCGTCGCAAGCGCTTCAGCGATCAAAGGCGGACTTCATCCAACGACATGCGGAGGATGGACTTGCTGATCCGTTCTATTGGAGCGGCGTGGTGCTCTCTGGCCGCGATGTTGAATTGGAAACTGAGGTACACGACGCGTGGTGGTATGCCATCGGCGCAGCGCTGATCCTCTCCGGAGGTGGCTACATGTTCTCCAGACGCTCCAAAAGAGCACGCGACTTGGCAGCGAGCTGAGCATCGCCAGTTGTCACGATTTCGCCCAACAGCTCGCTGGCGTGCGGAATGTCATTGGCCCGAAGTGCACACAACGCCAAATTGAATTGTGCCTTTGCAGCGAACACCGATGCGGTTGGCACACGCGCGAACCAAGTTTCAGCCGCAGCACAACCGGTTTCGCGCAGCTCGATAACCCCGTTGAAATACTGCAACGTATCGTTCTGCGGATCCGTCTCCACAGCCGCTGTCAAAAGCAAACGTACCGTTGATAGGTCGTCCTGCTTGTAGGCGTTCATGATGCCGTCCATCATCCTCGGTGTGGTTCCCATCAAGACCGGAAGGCCCGGTTCCGAAATAGCGAACTCATCGGCCAGTTGTTGCGGCGTTTCGCCCTTGGCCGACCACCAAACACCTGCAACACTCACGAGAACGAGCACCGCTGCGGCCCATCCCATCCACGGCTGGAAGAGCGGACGCACAACAATTGGCCGTGCATCCAATTCCCGGTCGATCAACTTGAACTGACCACGCAGTGCCGCTGCCTTTTCCGCATCCAACGTGGAATTTCCGGACTGAATGCCACGCACGGACAAGACGAACAAGCTATACCGCTCCTTCAATTCCGCATCTCCATCCAACGCAGCATCGAACGCAACGGCTTCCATCTCCGGCATGGTGCCGAAGAACCGCGCCTCGAAGCGGTCCAGTTCCTGTTCGTTGATCTCCTCGTCGGTCATAACATCAATAGCATCAACCCACCTTTCACCTTCTCCATCAAGCGTTTCAGCGCAATGCACTTCTTCTTCTTTGCCACGTTCGCCGATGCGTAGCCCATGGCCTCGGCAATGGCCACCATGTCCATACGCTCCACGTAGTAAAGTTCGAGCACCCGCTTGTCGGCCGGTGAAAGTTTGTCCAAGTGCTCGCGCACTTTGCTGAGGTCTTCGTCACGTTCCATGCGTTCTTGGGCATCGGGCCTATGTTGCCCTTCCACATGGATCGCATACCGCGCCGAATGGTTCCCGGCAATGCGCGACTTCCGCAGCCGCGTCAACAACATATTCTTCCCGATCGCGAACAGGTAGGTCTTGATGTTCCCGCTGAACGCCTCCAGCTGCCCGCTCCGCCGCTGCTCGTAGAACACCAGCAAGGTCTCCTGGAAGACATCCTTCGCATCCTCCCTGTCCGCGCTGAAGTTCTTGCCCGCCCACGCCACGAACTCGTTGCGGAAGTGCCGGTAGTGAGCGGCCACTTCCTGCTCGGCGGTGGTTGGGGGATGCTGGGAGAGCATTCGGGTGGACGGTGAGCAAGGTAGCGCGCCGTAGGTTACGAGTGGTTACTTGAGTAGATCGTGGATCTCCATGACCTAGTAGCTCGGCGCTCCCTAAACATGAAAATCAGTACCGGCGGTTCTGTTTTTCATGTATGAATGGATGTGGCAGAAGATGTTCGGCCCTACCTATCGAAGCGGAGGCTCAATGCTCCAGGACCCATATGCACACCCCCGAACGCGTTGCGGAACTGCCGGTGGTGCGGGGCTACTTCCTGCTCGGTGGTGGTTGGGGGATGCTGGGAGAGCATGACGGAAGTAGGTCGAAGATGGAGTGGTAACCTTTTGTGGGAATGGGCTATCAAGACATGATCGAAACAGAGACCGCTACGTAAAAAGAAGAAGGAGAAATGTCGCGAAGCAAAAACAATCGCCGCACAGGCCGGACCTACGCTGCCAGCCTTATCGTTGCCATTCTATATAGTTGCGGCGGATCCACTGCCCCAGGTCTCAGCCAGGAATGTGTTCAATTTCTGGACGGATATGAGAAATACGTAGACGACTACATAGCGCTTCTCAAGGACTATAAAAGCAACCCCACCGACCTCTCCCTGATGGAGCGTACCACGAACATGGCAACAGAGGCTCAGGTTTGGGGAAACAAGGCACCCGATTGCAAGAATGCCGCAGCCTTCCTTACCCGACAAGCAAAGATCCAGGCCAAGCTATCCATGGCCTCATTCTCACTGTGAGCTTTGGTGTTCATCTATCGTTCACTTAGGATGAACTGCCAAGTGAGTGCTGCATCGCTCATTGGCAAGGTGTTCAAAAGCGAAGCAACGTCCAACAAGGAGCTGTAACAGCCCTCACCACCCATGCAACGACCTCACATTTCCGTTCTGATCCTCGTATCCTATTTGATCACATCCTGCGGTAGCGGCTCTTTGGAGGACAAGGGCCGCGACCTCGGCGGTAAACGGTGCGAATGCAAGCACATCAACTGGCAATTTGATGCAGAAGCCGCCGAGGCCATGCTCGATGCCATGAAAGACGATGCCAACTTGAGTTGGGACTCTGCGGAGGTGATCGGACGCAAGAACCTGGATGAGCATCGCGAAGAAAGGGACCTTCAGGAGGAGGCTTGCAGGAAGGAGTTGAAGGAGATGTCTGCTCAGGTCCTAATCGACTTCCCCAAGGATGAGGATCGTAAAACGTTGAAGAACCTGCTTGACGCTATTGAAAACCAATGCGAGCAACAACAACAGATGGAAACAAAGGAACTCGAAATGGCTTTGAAGGTCGAGCGGGAGCGGACCGAACAACAAGCCCATTGAGCAACCACCATACGATCAACCAGAAGAACTACCACAACCCCATCGGTTAAATCTCAAATGAAAACCCTCCTGAAGATATTCCTTGGCCTGCTCGTGATCGGCATGATCGGCAAGGCTTGTAATTCCTCGAAGAACGACTCGACCAACGACGGCTCTCGCAACGGTGCGTCCGATGAGGATCGTGTCGATATGGTATCCAACACCAGATCCACTTCCGAAGAATACGTTCTTGATGCTGGTTCCATCAGTTCCTGCGAGAACTACTTGAAGGGTAAGTCCTTCAGAGGCGGCAGCGCACGGTTGGAATTCGGCTACGACGGAACCGTGAGCGCTTACAGCTCAAGTGGAAGTCTGGTATTCGGCGGCACATTGGAGATCGGCGAGGCAAAAAGTGCCGTAAGCCGGTGGGTCTATGTGCGAGACCTCTCTGGCAACGGTAAGCTCCAGTTCCTATTGAGCAACGACGGCAAGATGATGGAGTCCAGCAGTTTGGTGATCTACAAACCTGAATGAGCAACAACATGCTTGACAAGGCCGCTGTCCCCTTTGACCCCAACGGGTCAGGGACACCCATCGATACCAGTCAGAACGGGACATTGGAAGGCTTCATCATCGATAGCGATGGGAATGGCGTAGATGACACGATCGTGCTCGACATGGACGCAGATGGGAAAGTGGACATGATCGCCGCAGATACGAATGGCGATGGCGTTGTGGATGCCATCATGGTCGATTCCAATGGAGATGGCTATGCCGACACACTCATGTTGGACAGTAACGGCGATGGCCGAATAGACACGGTCTATCAGGACAGTGACGGCGATGGCCAAGTGGACATGGTGGCCATGGATACGGACGGGGATGGCCTTACCGATGCGGTCATCGTGGACAGCAATCACGATGGTCTATCCGATACGGTCTACTTGGACAGCGATGGCGATGGCCAAGTGGATGTTGTGGCGATGGACCTGGATGGTGACGGCGAACTTGACGTGGCCGTTTACGATACAGATGGCGACGGTGAGGCCGATCACTTGGCCTTGGACAGCGATGATGACGGCGACTTCGATATAGACGATGACTTCGTTTGAAGATGGAGGATACCACACGGACCATTGCGTGCAAGAAATGCACGACTTCCTTCAGGATTGACTTCAGCAAGGCGCCCCATGATGTCTTCACGGTGGCCTGCCCCAAGTGCGGCCAGAAATACCAGTTGAGCAAGCCGACAGGGCGACCCGCTACTCATGTGCCTGTATCCGAACCAGTGGCCACTGTAGTACCATCAAGACCCTCTCCATCCGGACCTGGCCCATCTCCAACGGCCACTCCGATCGGTATCGATCTGAGCCGATTCAACCCACGGAACAGCTGGCAGTACAACCTGTACCGGTATACTGCCGCAGTGCCGTATGCGAAGAATGTCACCCTACCGATATATGGCGCTCAACTGGTGAACTCGATCGCGAGCATTGCGCGACACCAGGCAGCCACCGGCTCCATTACCCCCGCCGCATACTCCGCGATGAAGGCCAACATGTCCGCTACCTGTAGCGCCATCTACTCTGCGGCCATCGCGCCCGAACTTTCCGATCTAGGTATTCCCCGCTTCATGCAGAAGCCGTTCGCGGCGCGCTTTACCAAGTCCTTGGCCGAGGAACTAACGTCCTCACTTGTACTTGCCAACACTTCGAATCCTAGTGATACGCACAGTGTACATGCTTCTCCATCGCACGACGTGATGCCGCAACCTTCAACGACCAAGCAACCAACTGCGGAGCAATTGGCACAAATTCCACGGTCTGCGTCGACGGCAACTCAAAACGCTCCGCGAAAGGCCCATCCCGAACTTCGGGGAAGCTTACAGTCCGTTTCGATAGATCCTCACACGCGACCAACCCAAATGTTTCCTCCGCATCATACAACAACCCGAGCCGTTCCCACCGCTATGTGGGTCGTCGGCGTGCTTTTGCTGCTATGTTGTTTCCTGCCGTGGATCCAGTTTCCCGGTAGGAGCGCGCTCGGTTTCCAAAATGCAACACACTTCTGGCAGGGGAAAGTAGCCATCGTGCTCATTGTGATAGCGCTTCTCGCAAAGCAATTCAGGAAGCACGGGATATCCGGGATTTCCGCACTTGTTATACCTGCATTGGCCATTCACCTTTGGCTAAAGACTGCGGAGGTACTTCGAGGTATCGAGCCACATTTCGGTGCGATCTCGCTCTTCATTTTGGCCATACCCTTCACTGTCATAGCATTTTATCGTCGCGGGGTCACTCCCTCCCCCCTACCTTCTTTAGTGAATGCGCCACCACCACCGCCGCCACCACCACCACCGGGGACAACGCCCATTACCACTCGCAGTGAACACAAGCCCACGCCAAAACCGAAACGCGCCCTAGCACCTTTCCTCATCGGCGGAGTTGCTGCAATACTCCTAGGACTTTCCGCTTGGTGGCTAATAGATCTTCGCCACCGCCACACCCTCACCACCGCCGAACGCGCCAAGATCGAAGGCTGGTTCAAACCCATTGTGAGCAAGCAGGATTGGGTGGTCATCCAAACCGCACAGGACGAACTTCCAGAACTGAGCTTCAACGCGTACAAGCCGCAGGTCCTATCCGTCGATGGGTATGGCAATGTGAGCATCGAACTTGCTGTGGCGCTACCACCCTACGCCTACGATACCGGGCCGGGGCGATTCGAGACAATGATCACTACCCGATACGATTCGTTGAACGAACCACAACGGATACATCTCTGCAACGAAGAACCAGAGGGACAAGGTCGGCAATGCTTCACCTGGACCATTGTTTCACCGGACAGTATGACCATAGAATTCGACGACAAGGAGTTCTGGCCTGGAACATACTCCGTGATCCCATACGGCAAGTTTGAAGCGCACAAAGCAACGCACTTGCGTAATCGAAGCGCGGCCCTAGTGCGCACCGTGGACGATATTGCTCAAGGTGTGGGGCTATTGCGCCGGGGCTCCTTCCGTTCGTACGGTTGCGGGGATGAATGTGGCGCAACCTTCTTGGAGATGCGTAATGGACAGCCTACGCCGATCACCTACCTGTGCAACAACAATCGCTTCGGGGAGGTGCAACTTTCGCACGGCGATATGATAGGTGAAGGAGACTTCACCAACCAGCAATGGGTGGGTAGCGAGTTCCTCATTGTGAGCAAGCAGGTGAACTTGAACGATGTGAGCAGTGCTTGGGTGATCATGGGGCTTTTGCCCTTCTCGCAAGAGCAAATGTCGCCAGAGCTACAACAACGTTTGGCCGTGACCGCCAACTTCGATGCGGCGGCGGACGGGACGAAAAACCCCTCTGTTGCTGCATTCGCGTCAACTGTCCCGGTGCTCAGCGTAAAAGAGGTGGAACAACCGCCCTCATTCCCTGGTGGTGAAGAGGCCCTATTCGATTTCCTCAAACGTAGCGTTCATTATCCGGTGGAGGAACAAGATGCAGGCATTCAAGGTATTGTCTACTTGACCTTTGTTGTTCAACGTGATGGTAGCATACGGGATGTGAAGACCCTAAGAGGCGTTTCTGAAGGACTGGACCGCGAAGCCATGCGTGCGGTCCGATCCATGCCCCGTTGGACGCCGGGGCGCTCCAAGGGTAGTGCGGTTGACGTTCAATACAACATGCCTGTCCGGTTTACGCTTAGGTGAAGCTCCATGGATATCCGCCTTACCCTTGCCAGTGTATCCCTGCTCCTTTGGTCGGTTGCTTCCGCACAAACCAAGAAGGACATCATCGCCGCGCAGAACTCTGCCATTGACAGCATATTCTCCGTTTGCGAGAAGCAGCACTCCGTCATCTTGAAAGCGCAGGAAAGGATCGAAGATCTGATGCAGCAGAATACGAACCTGAAGTTGGACCTTGAGGTTGTCACCGTGGCGAATGATACGCTCCGGTCCCAGCTTGCGCAACAGAAGAAGATCACCTACGCAGCACGAGTTTCGCGACCATTCTTGTCTGCACCAACCAGTGACTTCGCCAAAGGCTTGATCGACCGTCGCGATGCACTGATCTACTTCTCCTCCAGCGAACAGCTTGACCATGTCACACTCGAAACGAAGGGAGTGGATGTTCTCACGGCCATCACGACACTTCGGGTCTTCGACCCGGACCGTGAACTGATATTCGAACAGAATATTGAGACAACCACCCTTGACGAACTTGACTCGGACCCGCTGTTGCAACGTTGTGTCATTTCGCGTCGACTGTCAGAAGTGCTTTCGCAAGCAACACTTATCCCAGTAGCACGAGATCGCAATGGAGAGTGGCGACCCATTTCTCTTGATCTTATCACCGTGCTACCTGACATTCAGTGCGGGATCCTGCTTCGTGAACACATTGAGGACCTCCTGCCCACATTGATCGTGTTCGATAGGACCAGCAAGCAAGTGGTGCGAATACGAAACCCGAAAAGGTTATAGGTCACAACATGCTGGATTTCCGCTGACCACTTAAAGCAACTGGGGCGATCACACTGACCTGATGGACGGGACTTCGATCCTGGAACAGCACACTTCCGCACTCGCGACCAAACCTTTCATTTGAACACTCACCACCCATGAAACACGCTACTCTCCTCGCTCTGCTCCTTAGCTGCACATCGTTAGTAACCCAAGCCCAGGTCTTTACCGATCAGATCGCAAGTTCCGGGCTGATCCCCCAGCAAGCACGAGCTCTCGCACTTTACGATCATGACAACGATGGGTTTACCGATGTGATCTGGACCGCGAACAATTGGACCCAGGTACAGCTCATGCGTAACAATGGAGACCTCACGTTCACGGATATTTCAGCATCCGCTGGCTTCGAATACCTCCCGAACAATGACGTGCTCACGCTTGACTTGGACAACAATGGCTGGGGTGACATTGTCCAGATCGACAGGGAGAACAACACCATCAACCTTGGCATGAACACGAGTGGGATACTCGAGTCCTTCACCATTGACATTCCATTGGACATCCATGGAACTGCCGGGTTCATGGACCACGATCGTAACGGCAGCATTGATCTATTGATCTCCGTTCTTGAAGAGGACAATTCACGATCCATACGTGTTATCTACAACGATGTGTGTGATGCGAACATCGCCGATGCCCTGCAAACTTCTTCTCTGTTGGCGGGTCCGTTTGCGGTCGGTGTGGATCCCATATTCTCTTGCATGGACTACGATAACGACCTGGATGCAGACCTGCTCGTTGTCCTCCAAGGCACTAACGGAGGCAGTCCGGGCTCCGGCTATCACTACCAACCCATAAACCTGTTCCGCAACGATGCGGGCGAGTTCACAGATGCAACGGTCAATTCCGGCCTCGGGCTTGGCCACGCCTCAGGTGCAACAATTTGGGACTTCAATAACGATGGGTTCATGGACCTCACATTCGGAACTGGCGATTGCTGTGACAATCCGAATGTGACCCGCACATACCAGAACAATGGTGACGGCACATTCGCGGACGTGAGCCAAAGTGTCGTGCTGAAGAGCGGGAACCATTACTATAACGTTCCGAACATCGCCGACTTTGACAACGATGGGGATGGTGACGTGTACTGGCAACAAGGGGCATGGACCAACAGTCAACTCTTCCGCAACGATGGAGGTACGTTCAGTGCTGAAACGGCAAGCGCTTATGGTCTAAACCTATCAGGTGGGACGGACAACAACGGTGCGCCGGGTGGTGGGTTCCCATATTGGTTCGACATTGACAATGACGGGGATCAAGATGTGCTCTTTGGAACACAGCACAACGGTGCCGCCAAGCTCATGATCAACCCACTTCTACCGTCCTCAGGTGCGAACGCTCATTCACTCAGCATTGATCTGGAAGGCTGCTCGTCCGGCAAAAGCGCGATCAACGCTGTTGTCAAGGTTTACCGCGCTGGGATGGTGACCGCCCAAATGTCTTCATCGACCTTGCAAGGCAGCTTGCTTCGTAGTCGCTATCATTTCGGAATGTCTTCCGACGCGATAGCTGACAGTGTTGTGGTCCTCTGGCCATCCGGCTCTATAACACGTCTGTACGACGTGCCGTCAAGCCAAGTGCTCATCCAAGAGGATCCCGCGTGCATCTTCACGAACTGCCTCACCACAACGGTCGGTGCATCTGCTGAACAGAGTTCATCATCAGCTTACCCCAACCCCACCAGCGGCCTCATCCGCCTAACAAACATCCCGCAAGGCATTACCCCGCAACTCTTCGATGCCACCGGCCGCAGTCTATCGGTCCACGCGAGACGCCAAGGACAGAACGCCATTCTTGACCTGAGCACCTACCCCGCCGGACTCTACTTCGTCCGTGCCGGTGATCGGTCGTTCACCATTGTTCGGGAATGAGCAACGACTACATGGAGCCGCCTAGATCGAAACGCGACCGCATCCTCTGGTGGATCGCCCTGTTGGTTTCGTTCTGCGCCTTAGCAGTCATGCACTACGCACTAGGTCCATAGAACAGAACCACGACCCACAATTCGGTGGGCCGTGTTTCACTTGGTTACCCGCCACTCCGAATAGTCCAGCACGAACCTTACCAGCTCCCGCTTCTTCATCGGGATATCCCAGTCCCCATCGTAGTCCACTAGCGTGGGAACGAGCGCACCATCGATGATCGCGTTCTCCACGCGGCAATGTTTCCAGCTTGGCCTACCTCACTTCAAGCTATACCACACACCCCTTCCACCGCCATGCTGTTCCAGGTGGCCCCGTTCGATCAGATCTCTGAAGTGGAGCTTCAGTGTACTGCGGCCACCGCCGGTAAGTCGGATGGTGTCGGCCATGGTGATGCGCCCGTGCTCGCGAACGAATTCCAGTATACGCATCGAATGTTCGGGCAGGGCTGCCAGTACGATCCGCTCGCGTTCCACCTTCTTCTCCAAACGCCGCACTTGTTCGGACAACGAACGCAGAAAGAACAGCAGCCAAGGCCCCCATTCGGGCACATCGCTGCGGATGGTGCCCTGCGTCTGCCGCAAGGCGAGGTAGTAAGACTCTTTGTTCGCCTCGATCACACTTTCCAGCGAACTGTAGGGCACGTAGGCGTATCCGGTCTGTAGCAACAACAAGGTGGTAAGTGCGCGGCTCAAGCGGCCATTGCCATCTTGGAACGGATGGATCTCCAGGAAGACCACTACGAAGATGCCGACCACCAGGAGCGGGTGCAGGTAGGCCTTCTCGCGTTCTATGTGTACCCACTGTAGTAGTTCGCGCATCAAACGGGGCGTGTCGAACGGTGTTGGTGTTTCGAACACGACACCGAGCGGTAGGCCATCAGCATCAAATGCCGCAACGCTATTGGTGTTGGTCTTGTAGCGACCGCGGTGCCGCTCATCCTTCCTGCTGTGCTTCAGCAAGACTTTGTGCAATTGTTGCACATGTCTTTCATCGAAGGGAATGTCGGCCCAGGAGCGGTAGACCAATTCCATCACCTCGGCATACCCGGCCACCTCCTGCTCGTCGCGCGAATCGAATTTGCGGATGGACACGTTCCCCATCAACCGCTCCACCTCGCGGTCGGTGAGCCGGGCACCTTCTATGCGAGTGGAAGAACCGATACTCTCGATGGTGGCTACGCGTCGAAGTGCAGTAAGTCGCTCAGGAGCCAAGGTTCCCATAGCCCGCCAAGCCCCTTTGAATTCATCGATCCGGGCGATGAGCGACAGTATTTCGGGTGTGACCCTGAGGCTTTCCGTGCGGAACATTGACCAAATATATGGCCATTTATAGCCATTTATCCACACGTATTCGGACGGGGATCCTTCGGGTGTGATAACGCACGGGTTCCTCACCCGATCACCCGCCACCCACTATACTTCAACACGAAACGCACCAGCTCCCGTTTCTTCATCGGGATATCCCAGTCCCCATCGTAATCCACCAGCGTGGGCACAAGCGCACCGTCGATGATGGCGTTCTCCACACGGATCCTGATGTCGAAGTCCAGGATCACGGAGCTGTGGGCGATGCGGTAGGTGCGTGCGTTGACGTTGTTGGTCACGTGGTCGAACCAGGTGTCCATGGTCTTGATCACCGTGCGGCCGTCGCGGAACTCGGGTTTGGCACTGGCGCTGAAGACCCAACAGGCATGGCTATTGCGGACGTCTGATGTGATCTTGAAGTCGTAGAGCGCGGCCATTTCCGGACTGTCCAATACCAAGTTGTGAATGTGATGATCGCGATATCGGTGGTGGAGTTGCACCTTGAGCGGTCTGCGATGGCTTCTTCTACAAAGGCCAAACCGTGGCTTTAGTGGGGTACCGGTGATTCCGCTTGCGAAGAGGCCACCTACCTCGCGAAGCTCCGCACCAAGGTGTACATGCTCATGCGCAAGGAGGAGTTCCGCGCCAGCAAGGCCATGGAACACCGTGTGGAGAACACACCGAACATCGAAGTGCTCTTCAACACCAACTTAAGGAACGATCGGCCCAACATCGGGGAGGCCTTCACTTGTGGATCGTAGATCGGCTCAACTCCAAATTGACCGTTCCAACGGCCTAGCATAAATTCGTCCGATATGCACCAGCCAGCCGCCGAAATGCACATCCTCGGGAAGCTCCGACATGGACTTCCACGAACGCGTACCTACCACAACTTCAGCCATACGTTGGATGTGTACCGATCGGCAATTGCTTTGGCCATGCAGTATGACTTGGACGAAGAGGAGATGGACCTATTGCGCACCGCCGCGTTGTA